>Ga0268279_1001677_pt1 | contig 11800 bp, 7 predicted proteins | sample saktaG_6_FD_190142 | JGI IMG/M metagenome (GOLD analysis project Ga0268279, IMG submission 190142) | Saline water microbial communities from Sakinaw Lake, British Columbia, Canada - sak_2010_1_5_80m | ecosystem: Environmental > Aquatic > Non-marine Saline and Alkaline > Saline ...
CAGTCAAAAACGACGCTATCTGAGCTTCCTCGGCTTCCCCGCCCATGATGGCCTTCATGGCCAAACCAGCTTCTTCAGAAGTTAAATCCTTCCCCTCGACAAGCTTTTGAATAAACTCCTTCATGTGACACTATTCGATGAAGAATTATTTAAATCAGGAAGGAGTTGGATCCCTAATCCTATTTAAGCCCTCTTTTCGCGAGTATTTCGTATGGTAGTCCGCGCACTTTCGCGGCGTTTTGGCACCAGCGCTGGTCGAAGCCGCGGCTTTTTATGGAGCGGATTTCCTTGCTGAAGAGGCTTGTCTTGGATTCGCGCGTGAGTATGTCTATGTTTCCCTTGTAGAGGTCTACCGTGTATTTTCCATTGACGACATCTTGGGTTTCCGCGATGAAGGCGTCCAACGCCTTCTTGAGTGGGTGGTACCACATGCCGTGGTATGTCATGTACGCCCACTGGCGGTCCACGTCCATCTTGTAGTGTATCTCCTCCTTGGTCAGGCAGAACTGCTCCAAGTCTTTGTGCAACTTGATTATCACGTGCGCTGCGGGAGCCTCGTAAATCTCGCGGCTTTTCAAGCTCATTATCCCGTCTTCGAACATGTCGATCTTGCCGATTCCGTTTCGCCCTGCAATCACATTAAGCTCCGGGACCAGCTCCTCCAATGGCATTTTCTTCCCATTCAATGAGACTGGGATTCCCGCCTTAAACTCGATTTCCACTTCCTCGGGCTGGTCGGGTGCGTTGTTGGGTGGAGTCAGCCACAACCAGATCCCTTCCGGAAGCTCCTGGTTCAGATCCACTGCGCCTGAGGCGATTGAGCGGCACCACATGGTCTTGTCGTCTCCGCCGGAAATCATTTCGGTGACTGGGACGTCCCAGTGCTTGCAGATGACTTCCTCTTCGGTCCTCGTCAAGTCGAAGTCTCTCACAGGGACGAGAACCTTAAGCTCTGGTGCGAACAATTTGAAGATGTTGTGCATCCGGTACTGGTCGTTCCCCTTGCCTGATGAGCCTTCCATGATGGCGTCGCAGCCCAGCTCAGATGCTTTTTCCGCGACAATGCGTGCGACAAGCTGTCTTGTCATGGACGTGGATACCGGGTATCCTTCATAATCTGAGTTTGCCAGGATGGCCTTGGGGAGCCACTCGGTCGTGAACTCGTCCCGCGCGTCAAGGAAAATTGGATTAATCTTGAGGGCCTTCGCCTTGTTTTTACTGTCTATTATCTCGTCTTCTCCTTGGCCTACGTCGATGTTTATCGCAACTATCTCTTCAGCCTTGTAAATCCGCCGCAGAAGCTCAACTCCAAGCGACGAGTCGAGCCCGCCCGAGTATGCTAGTGCAACCTTCTTTACTTCAGGCACTGGGGTGTCCAAAATTTTATCCTCTATTTCCTTCGCATCCATTTTGTAATTAATTTAGTTGAAACATAATTATAACCAATGTGTTACAAATGTAACAATCGTGTTATATTAAAATGACAAGCATTCCCGAAGCCGTTGCGGATATAATAACAGGCGACCTACGCCTCTACGACGCACTCCAAATGGGGATAGTAAACCAGAAATCCCTCGCCCGCAAAATAAAAAAAGAGGTGGAATTCGCTACAGGAATGCCGGCAACTACCGTAGCCATCGCAATGGCGATACAACGCCTCGCAAAAAAAATCACGACCGAAAAAAAACTGCCTCGCTCCTACGTCGAAATATTTGCGAAATCAAGGCTGCAACTCCGAGACGACATTCATGTACTCTACCTGAAAAAACCTCCCGAGCTTGCGAAACTACCCCACGGCTTCACTGTCGTCGTCCGAGGCGTAGAGTCGACGACACTGCTCATAGACGAAGACAAGTTGCCTGAACTAAAAATACCGAAAGACACTGTATTCGGGGAGAAGGGGGATCTCACAGTCATAACCCTAGCCGCGCCCAAGGAAATCACAGAAACTCCCGGAGTCATAGCCCACATACTAAACGCCCTATCGACAAGCAAGATAAATGTCGTCGAAGTCACATCAAGCTACAACAACACGTACCTGCTCGTAGACAAAAAAGACAGCATAGCCACAGTACAGGCGATACGAGGGTTAATCGAGCGATCGAAAAACAAAAAATGAGTCATCAGTAATGCAATGAAATTTAGATTATTTTCCAAGAGAAGTGGTGGGGGAAGTTGGGAGGACAGGGCCTCCCATGCAGTTGAAGGTTTAATGGAAGGGCAGGTTATAACCCCTCATTGCGCGGAAATATTGGATTATGCAAGCTTGCTTGAAGGTGAGATATTAGGTGTTGGTTTTGCGAACTGGACTACTTCACTCTATCTGTTATAATTAGGAAACGCGATCAAAGGTGAGTAGATGCGGAGCTTTTACGCGGGTTGGGAGATAATCAAGTGCAAGGATGAAGTACTGAGGCCTGAGGCAACACACACGCATGAAGATGGAACCGTGCATAAAGAACACTCACGGGTAATCCTTGTCGCAAAAAAAACGAGAATGTTGAATGTGAGTTCAACCAATAAATAGGGAGGCTAGTCTATGAGTTCCGCCAATACTCTCCTATTTCTTTTCCAATTTGATAAAAGAAAGCGTCTTTTTCAACTCGCTCTTAATCCTCGCAAGTCCTAGGTTTCCCGTCGCCCCCGCAATCTTTTTCCCCTTAATGTTTTTCACAGGGTCTTCGTTTTTAAGTTTTCCTATGTTTTTCGCGACCTGTTTGTAAGCGTTGCGGAATGGGATTCCTTGAGCCACCAGGCGGAGCGCCTCGTCGGTCGCAAAGACTTCGGGTGTGAATCCTTCAAGGCACTTTTTCTTGTCTACCTTAAGTTTTTTCACGGTGAGATTCACCACGTCAACCGAAGCCTTAGTAACTGAAAGCCCCCGCATAAGCGGTTCTTTCGTCAACTGGACGTCCCGGTTGTATCCTGAGATGAGGCCTGCACAAATCCCAAAGACCTGGTTTTGATATCCGGCAACTATTTCCGTATTCGCCCGCACAAGCTCTAACGCGCAAGGGTTCTTTTTCTGCGGCATAAGCGATGAACCCGAGAAAAGCTCGTCCGGGAGCGTGAAGTAGCCCGTCTCCGGAATACTCCAAAAGATTATGTCTGAAGCAATCCGCGAGAGGTCGAGCATGACCTGACTGCACGCCGAAAGAACCGCCGCCTCGACTTTCCCGCGGCTGTTCGCGCAATACAAGACGTTATTCTGCACCTTCGAAAAACCCAAAAGCTTTGCAGTGAGCTCGCGGTCAACAGGGATTTCCGACCCGTAGGCTGCTCCGCTTCCAAGGGGGTTTTGGTCGACTAGTTCGAATGCGCAACTTAATAGTTTAAGGTCGTCTAAAAGCGATTCCGCAAATGATGCCGCCCAAAGGCCCACCGAGGAGGGCATGGCCTTTTGAGTGTGAGTCCGCCCTACGATTGGTACGTCCTTGTTCTCGTTTGCAAATGATGTGAGTGTTTCGGCAAGTGTGGTGCTCGCTTCCATAACTTCCAGAAGCTTATCTTTCATGTACAACCGCATGTCTACGAGGACTTGGTCGTTTCGGCTGCGGGCGGTGTGAATCTTTTTTCCTGTGTCCCCCAGATTTTCCACCAAGTGGTTTTCAATGGCCGTGTGCACGTCTTCATCGATTTTAAAAATTTTGAATTTACCCTTCTTGTGTAGTGTATTGATGCTCTTTAATTCCTTTTCCAGCTTGACATACTCTTTTTCTGTGAGAACGCCGATTTTGGCAAGCATTCTTGCATGGGCTATCGACCCTGCGACGTCGTATGGTAATAGTTCATTGTCTAGACTATAGTCAATGCCTACAGTGTATTCCTCTATTGTCTCATCCAGTTTAATTCCTTTATCCCAGAGTTTAGTCATCTCCCACCACCAGTTTCTTAATTATTTGCCGCATGATATTTAAATTGAGTTTAAGGCGCCTATTTTTATTTTTTCCAGGTAATGTATTTAGATGTCTTTAGATAGGGGTGTTCTAGTTCTAAAGGACGGGACCTGTGTGGAGGGGATTCCATTCGGGGGTGTGGGAGAATCATGTGGTGAAGTAGTGTTCAACACTTCAATGGTCGGCTACCCGGAGTATCTGACAGACCCCTCATACCGCTACCAGATTCTTATGCCCACCTACCCCCTGATAGGAAACTACGGAATCGATGAATCTTCCTTCGAATCCGACAAAATCCAGGTTGAAGGATTCATAGTCGGAGAAGTCTGCGAGAAACCAAGTCACGCGGGCTCGAAAAAAACCTTGGATGAATTTCTAAGAGGGCATAACATCCCAGGGCTTTCCGAAGTGGACACCCGGTTTCTTGCGAAAAAGATCAGAATTCACGGAGTGATGGAAGGAATCCTTAAGACTCCGTATGAAAAAAAAGAACTCCCTGAGCTTAAAGAGAGGGCTTGCAAACTCGACACGATTTCCAAGAAGGATCTTGTGGAACTGGTTTCGACTAAATCGGAGGTTTATCACGACGCGGGCGGTAAAAAGACAGTTGTCTTGCTGGATTGCGGCGTCAAGATGAGCATAGTGCGCGGGCTCCTTGATCGGAAGATTAATGTAGTTCAGGTTCCGGCCAAGACTTCAGCGGAAAATATTCTGGCTCATAATCCCTCAGGGATTGTGGTGTCAAACGGCCCGGGGGATCCCGAACGGCTTGACTACGCCGTCTCGACGGTTAAGAAGCTCGCCGACTCACAGCTTCCCTTGATGGGTATTTGCCTTGGAAACCAGCTTCTTTCCCTTGCCTTCGGAGGCAAGACTTTTAAGCTAAAGTTCGGCCACCGCGGCGCAAACCAGCCCGTAAAGGATTTAAACTCTGGTAGATGTTATATCACCAGCCAGAACCACGGTTTCTCGGTCGACCCGGATAGTCTCGAAGGGTCAGAGCTTTCCGTTTCTCACGTAAACATTAACGACGGGACTGTTGAGGGGGTAAGGCATGAGAGTCTTCCCATATGGAGCGTCCAGTATCATCCTGAAGCCCACCCTGGGCCTTGGGAAAATTATTACTTGTTCGACGAGTTTATCAAGGAGTTGAAATGATTGAGGGTATTAAGAAAGTCTTGGTTGTCGGAAGCGGGCCCATAAGGATTGGTCAGGCTGCAGAATTCGATTACTCTGGAAGCCAGGCTTGCCTGTCTCTTCGCGAGGAGGGATTAAAGACGGTTTTAGTAAACTGTAATCCCGCAACCATTCAAACCGACTTGGACGTATCCGATATAGTATATCTTGAGCCATTGCGCTCCGACTTCATCGAGAAAATAATCAAAAAGGAGAGGCCGGACGGAATACTTCCCACAATGGGGGGTCAGACTGGCTTAAACCTTGCGACAGAGCTGCATGATCTCGGGATCCTCGAAAAATATGGTGTGAGGGTTTTGGGAACCCCAATTGATTGCATCAAAAAGGGGGAGGGTCGGCAGGAGTTTGCAGAACTTATGAAAAAGATTGGGGAGCCTATTGCATTAAGCTATTCTGTTTCAAATCTTGAGGATGCATTCAAGGCCGTTGAAAAGATCAAGTATCCTGCGATAATCCGTCCCGGCTACACTTTAGGGGGGGCTGGTGGAGGAATCGCGTTCAACGCGCAGCAGTTCGCAGAGATTGTGGAAGGTGGGCTTTTCGCAAGCAAAAACAACGAGGTATTGATTGAAGAATACGTGGGAGGCTGGAAGGAGATAGAGTATGAGGTCATGCGCGACGGTGCCGACAACTGCATCACCGTCTGCAACATGGAAAACTTCGATCCAATGGGCATTCACACTGGGGACTCAATCGTAATCGCGCCTAGTCAGACTTTAAACGACGAGGAATACCAGGGCCTTCGAGACGCATCATTCCGCATCATCCGGGCACTGGGAGTTGAAGGCGGCTGCAACGTCCAGCTTGCATTGGATCCCAGATCATTCGACTATAAAGTAATCGAAGTAAATCCCAGGGTTTCACGGTCTTCAGCCCTCGCATCAAAGGCTACAGGATATCCCATAGCCCGCGTCGCCGCCAAAATTGCCTTAGGATACACGCTCGACCAGATAAGAAACGAAGTCACCAAGGAAACACAGGCAATGTTTGAGCCAGCCCTCGACTACGTCGTCGTGAAAATCCCCCGCTGGCCCTTCGACAAGTTCAAAGGCCTTGGAAGAGTAATCGGAACTGAGATGCGCTCGACCGGCGAAGTCATGGGGATTGGCCGAAACTTCGAAGAGGCGCTCCAAAAAGCCATCCGATCCCTAGACATAGGCTTTGAAGGAATCTGCTGTAACAAGAGGATCCCGCTTACGGATCCTACAAAACTTAGAACGCTTCTAGCCAAGCCCACAGACCTTCGCCTCTACCACATCTATGATGCCTTAAAGGCGGGATTCACTTTAGAGGAAATACACAACCTCACAAGAGTTGACCAATTCTATCTTGAAAAGATTGCAAACATAGCTGGTATTGAGCAGAAACTTTCCAGTGGAAGCGCAGATTCAAAGACTATATCTCGGGCAAGGCTTTACGGGTTCTCAGAGAAACAGATCTCGGAAATTTCAAATCTCACTCCCGATGATGTAAAATCAAAAAACAAGGTCAAGACGGTATACAAGATGGTCGATACTTGTGCCGCCGAGTTCGAGGCGAAAACTCCCTACTATTACTCGACCATTGGGGAATATAGTGACGTAAAGTTTTCAGACAAGAAGAAGGTTGTTATCCTGGGTTCAGGACCCATCCGGATCGGCCAAGGCATAGAATTCGACTACTGCACAGTACACGCGGTGACTGCTCTTAGAGAGCTTGGTTTCGAGACCGTCATCATAAATAATAATCCTGAGACTGTTTCCACGGATTTCGACACTTCAGACAAACTATATTTTGAGCCCTTGACTTGCGAGGCAATTTTGAATGTCGTCGAGACTGAAAAGGATAATCTGGTTGGAGTCATGGTCCAGTTTGGCGGTCAGACCGCGATTAACGTAACGGGAGATCTTAAAGACGCTGGAGTGAAGATTCTTGGCACCTCTCCCGATTCAATCGACATGGCAGAAGACCGGGGCAGGTTCGGCAAAGTGTTGTCTCGGCTTAATATCCCCTCTCCGAAATGGGATGTTGCAACAAACTTTTCAGAGGCGATCGCAAAGGCGAGGGTCTTAGGTTATCCCGTACTCGTGCGCCCTAGCTACGTTCTTGGGGGTAGGGCCATGAAGATTATTTATTCTGAAGACGAGCTCCGCGGTTTCGTTGACGAGGCCATGGAGGCTAGCGCGAACCAGCAGATTCTGTTGGACAAGTTTTTAGAGGATGCTATTGAAGTGGACGTCGACGCCGTCTCGGATGGAGTCGACACTTACGTCGGGGGTATTATGGAGCACATCGAGGAGGCTGGAGTTCATTCGGGAGATTCTGCGTGTGTCCTCCCAACGCAATCCATCCCGCAAAAAGTTAAGGAGACAATCATCGACTACACCAAGAAGATGGCGAGAGAGCTTAAGGTGGTGGGTCTTGTCAATATCCAGTACGCTGTGAAAGATGGTATTGTTTACGTTCTTGAGGCTAACCCCCGGTCTTCGCGCACAATCCCCTTCGTCTCTAAGGCTACTGGAGTGCCTCTCGCAAAGATTGCTGCGAAAGTGTGTGTGGGGGAGAAACTCCGCGACATTGTGTCTGATTTCGGAAGACCCGGAAAATTCAAACACATCTCTGTGAAAGAAGCAGTCCTCCCCTTCAACAAGCTTAGGATCGACCCCCAGTTGGGGCCTGAAATGCGCTCTACAGGGGAGTCTATGGGAGTTGACTTGGATTTCGGAGTCGCATACTACAAGGCTCTTTTAGGTGCAGGCATGAATCTTCCGCTTTCAGGGACGGTATTCATATCTGTTGCCGGCAAACACAAGGAGAAGACTGTTGAAATCGCAAGGAAGTTCAGGGAACTTGGCTTTAAATTACTTGCGACAGTGGGCACTAATAAAAGGTTTGTTGAATCGGCTGTTGAATCAAACCGCGTCTTTAAGGTGAGTGAGGGCTCCCCCAACATTTTAGACCTCATCCAGAAGGGTGAAATCGACTTGATAATAAATACTGCCGGGAGGGAGATGGGTGGTAGGAAGGATGGGAGATTAATCAGAAAGTCTGCCGTGAAATACGACATACCCTACATCACAACGACGACTGGTGCTGCCGCTGCCGCATCCGCCATCAAGGCGGTAAAGGAGAAGCGGGTGCACGTTAAATCCCTAAGCGAGTACACTAGCCTTTAACGAGCTTTAACAGTATCGCGTTTTGCATGTGCATCCTGTTTTCAGCTTGCGTAAATACGACGGAGTTCTCACTGTCGATTACTTCGTCAGTCACCTCAAAACCTCTGTGCGCGGGCAAGCAGTGCATGAAAACAAAATCTTTCTTCGCGTGAGAAACCAACTCGGAATTCACCTGGTACGGCATGAAAGCCTTTTCCATCGCCTCCTTCTCCTTCTCGTCGCCCATACTAATCCAAGCGTCAGTGTAGATTACGTCGGCGTCCTCAACAGCCTTCGCAGGGTCTCGGATAATATTCGCACCCTCGATACTAGGATCAAAACCGTCTAGACACGATACTGTAAAATCTAAATCCAAAATCTTTGCGGCAACAATGAGAGAATTACACACATTGTTCCCATCTCCGACATACACGATCTTCCCCTCAAGTTTCCCGCACTCTTTCATGGTGAAAAGGTCTGCGAGAATCTGGCAGGGGTGTTCAAGGTCTGAAAGCCCGTTAATCACCGGGATGATCGAGTTTTTCGCAAGCTCGGAGACGGTCTCGTGCGCAAAGACCCTGGCCATCACAGCATCTGCGTACCCTGCTAGAGTCTTTGCCGTGTCCTCGACCGACTCCCCCCGCGACAGCTGGCTCCCCGACGGGTCAAAGTATATTGCATGCCCGCCGAGCCTGGTCATCCCAGCTTCGAAACTAATCCTAGTCCTCGTCGACGGCTTCTGAAACAGCATGATGAGAGTCCTGTTCTTTAAGGAATCAGAGTACTTTTCTGGATGCATTTTAACATCCACACTAACTGTGATTAGATCTTCAATCTCCTTCCTACTGAAATCCCCAACCGACAACAAATGCTTTACCATGGTTTAATTATATTCTCAAGCTTTTTTAAGCGGCCTTTTTCCCGAAAGGCTCACCCGGTTCGCCTATAACTCCCCCCCTCTCGAAGTTCTCCGAAGCCTTCTCCAACAGTTCAAGCCACCGTTTCGGGGAAGGCTTAACCCTGCCCGTCGCATACGCCTCCCACTCCCTCTGCTCGTCCGGTGCCAGGTTTTCAAAAACTGTTTTTACCGTGTTTTCTCTTGCCGCCCGAGTTAGTTCAAGCCATCTTTCCCCTTCCTTAGGGTTTAAAATACCTTTCTCTAAAAGTCCCTCCCACTCACGTTTTTGCCACTCAGACAGATTTTCGGAAGCCGCCGTGTTGAATTGGATTCTTGGGCCGTCTAACTCTCTTATCCTCTTTTGTATGGTATTTGAATGATATACTGCCGGCACCCTCATCTCAAGCCTCCTTCTGCCTGTGAATCCCGCCCACCTCTCTTGGTACAAGAGGATTCGGTCGAGGTAAGGAAGCCTATCAGTGATGAAGGATTCCTCACTCTGTATTCCCCACGAAGATCCGTCATCCTCCACCAGACCGTAGGTCGGAAATACCTTTCCTTCAATTTCATCACCTGGTAGTCTCAAGGCCTTTCCACCTATTGGGGTGCCTGAAATAGGCTTAATGGTCTCCGCTTTCGCCTTCTTTGAGGCTTCAACCACTCTGCCTCTCACATCCCTGAGGTTGCGGAATTCATCATTAAGTTGCCCTAAAGCGTCAGCACCTGACGCCCTCCTCTGCAATCCGTCGACGGTACTGCTTACCACTCGAACCGGCTTGTCTTTTTCGGATTTGTATTCAACCAGTCCTGCACTTCTCTTATAAAGTAAAGCGAGGTCTTCAGTTGATTTGCTTGCTTCAGAATCAACTTCATTGAGCTTGCTGATGTCACCTTCTGTGAGCAGGACGCGAAAGTCCATTACATGCTCCTTAATCCCGAGGGTGCACTCAACCCTGCTTCGGAGTCTGTCGTACTTTTCCTTAAGGCCTTGAAGTTTCTTCAGGTTCTGGTCCAGCTCCCTATTTTTAAGCAGCGAAAAGAAACCCGTCTGAGGGGCGAGTATTGCATTATCTTCTTCTATTTCATTAATCTGCGGGGCAAGTTCTCTCATGCTCGATAGATTTCCCCTTACACTCGCTCCCTCTTCTAGAGTCAAAATCTGCTTTTTTTCACCGAGCAGGTTTTCTTCTGCGATGCGTGAATTGAAGAGTGCTGTCCCGCATTGCCTCGTCCTTTTCTCAGCGTCCTGACTTAATTTGTTGTCTGGGGCTGATTCCGCTTTCACGAAACCTTCCGTGCAAGCCTGTATGGTCTCATCAACCGCCGCAAACCGTGTTTTTTCTTCGCCGGAAAGCCGGACCTTCTTCACTTCCCTGAAAGCGCTCGCTGTCGCGGAGACTCCGTATGTTCCTCCCCCAACTACTGCACCTGCGGCAGAGCCTACTGGACCGAAGTGAGAGCCTATCATTGCCCCCATCCCAGCCCACTTGGTCAATCCCGTACCCCCGCTCACGTACAACTGGGCGTCGGATATATCAAAGTTGGAGACGCGTGAGCCGTAGTGCCATCCCTCTCTACCTGCGAATACGGGGGCGAGTATCCCCATTACTGCTGGAAAGGCCCTTGGAAAGAGATTGGTCCCTCCTTCAAATGCCAGAACCCAGCCCACGTTTCTTGCTCCAACCGAGGCCAGATTCTCAGGCGATATGGTCTCCCGTGGATGGTCTACTATAGTGTCTGCTAGTTCGCACACCGCAAATAACGCAGACCATGCAGCAACCCTTCCAACCGGTTGCTTGAAAGCTTTTGGCAGTTCCCTCGGCTTCGTCCAAAAACCCTTCTCCGGTATTACTACCGGTGGCTGCCGTGCTTGCCCTAGCTTGAAGTCTTCAAAAAGCCTGTCTCTTATCTCCAACTTCAATTCCAGGGAACCCTGAGCATGCGAGTCTGTGCTTTCCGGGTCAAATAGTGCTAGTGCTTGTTCAGGGGAGAGCCCCATTTTTTCGAGATTCGCGACTATTGCCTTGTTTGTAAAAACGTGTTTGTGTTCTATCGACTGCCACGCGATTTCCGGGTCTATGCTTTTTAGCGCGTATTCACCTGCTTTGGCAAGGCGCATGGATTGCAGTTTCGAGCCTCCTCGCCGGGGTGTGTCAGGCGTGTAGCAGTCTAGTGAGCGTTCGTCGAAAGGGAGCCTGTAGAGTTCGCCCAGTGCCCTAACCTGCCGCTCGCTTAATTGACTTGCCGCTTCTCCATTGAGGGTCTCTCTAATAATGTTCCTACAGTATTCTACTGGGTGAGTCTTGTGTCTTACCGCGTCTTTTGCGCTTTTCGGGTCGAAGCCGAGGTAAAGTGCCCGCTTGTATCCTGCGGAGGCGTCGCGTGCGCGAGAGCATTGCATGAATCCTTGTTCAATGGATTTAGGCAGTGGTTCTGGCAGTCCTGCATGCATTCCGCGGGGGTCGAATTCTGTTAGCGGGTTGTTGTTTACAAGATACCTCTCGGCTGCATTGTATCTCAAGTCAGGGTTGTTTGCTACTAACCTGTCCACTAAGTCGGTCATGTTCCTGCTGATTTCCACGGTTTTGGGAGGGCTTTCGGGGAAAACGCCTTCCACTTCCACGGCCAAATCCGTTACTGGTTTTACTCCGAGGTATGTGAAGAGCGCGTTTCTC
>Ga0268279_1001686_pt1 | contig 11756 bp, 8 predicted proteins | sample saktaG_6_FD_190142 | JGI IMG/M metagenome (GOLD analysis project Ga0268279, IMG submission 190142) | Saline water microbial communities from Sakinaw Lake, British Columbia, Canada - sak_2010_1_5_80m | ecosystem: Environmental > Aquatic > Non-marine Saline and Alkaline > Saline ...
TTCAGCCAGTATGCCTGGCGTCAAGGACAACTTTAAATCATTATCGAAAGCGCTGACTGTATAACCTTTGATAATCGTCGGCTGGTCAAGATTTATAAAATAGTACATGTTTGGGGTTATTTCTTTTTCTTCTTCAACAGCAAAAACAAAACTACCAACCGATAACGTTAGTAGTATTGCTATTATTCCTATTTTTCTTAAATAAATTTTCATTATTAAATAAAGGTCTTATTTGACTAGATTAAATTATAACAATATAATTATAACATAAAAAATCAACAGGCAAAAATCTTATATTTCCCACCTACGCGAACCACCGCGGGCATTGCCCGCCGTAGTCCCGAAGGCTCGGGATGAAGGCGGGTATAGTATAATGGTAGTACGCGACCTTCCCAAGGTTGAGGCACGGGTCCGATTCCCGTTACCCGCTCAAGTATTAACCTTTAACTATTAACATTTAACAATTAACTGGAGTGCTAATATTATCAGGGTTCAATTCCCGCCTGTCTCGCCGAAGTCCCGAAGCCTCGGGACGAAGGCGGATTACTCGCTCAGGTAATAACAATTAACAGTTAACCATTAATATTTAACAATTAACTAGATGCTAAAAGAATCAAATTATGTAAAAATCGTTGTGGCTGTTCCGCGCAAGTCAGCTGATAAAATCAGGTTGGCTTTAGGCAAAGCTGGTGCCGGCCAGCAGGGCAGATACAAATATTGCAGTGGCTCTTACCCGGCCACGGGTCGTTTTGTTCCTCAAGAAGGTTCACGTCCGGCGATTGGCCAAACCGGAAAATTAGAAGAAGTGGAAGAAGAAATTATTACCACTATCTGCCATAAAAATTTAGTTAAAAAAATAGTTGCCGCGGTTAAAAAAGCCCACCCTTATGAAGAGCCGCCAATTGACATAATCCCCCGATTAGAAATAGAATAATAATTAGGCCGAGATAGCTCCCTCCTCCGCTCAAATTGCATTTGAGCTTCGGAAGGGCGAGAATCAATTTTAAAACACTTGCTCGCCCTTCGAAGCTCCGATGATAATCGGAGCGAAGTAGGGCCGAGATAGCTCAGTGGTAGAGCAACGCACTCGTAACGCGTAGGTCATGGGTTCAAGTCCCATTCTCGGCTCAATAAAATAAGCGTCTCAAAATATGAGGCGCTTATTGTTAATCGGGTTTATTCTCCAAACTTAGTATCCTTGATAAGTTCAGGAAAAATTGTGTTGTGTTCAACCCAAATACCGGAAATTTCGCCGTTATACGAATTAATCTGAATCCGCCAGGTGGCACGAAGACTGTAAATTCTTTCCCGAAATTCATTCACTATATCGAGAATCAATTTTGGGTTATTTTCGGGTAAACCAGTCATACCAATAGGTATAAAAGAGCTCTCCCCTACGGTTATGACTTTTGTAAAATCAAAACCAGTTACGACACAATTTTGAAAATGGGTGACATCGCCAGATCCCAGAACTACGCCGCGTTGCCAGGTAACGGGTTGCTCCACGGTAGGCTGCTGCTGAGCCTGGACTACGTTAGTCTCTCCGCTATGGTTGAAAAAAACAAGAGCAACCATAATAACTATCAAGACAACAGCACATAATCCGTTTCTTTTACTGAACGCAGGGAATTTCATGGTTTCTGCTCCTTTTGTTAAATGTTTTGTTAAATGTACGGATGATAAATAAACATCAATTAACAGATTGGTTTAATCATAATAACATTGGTAATACTATTCGTCAAGAGCGAGTGAATGCAAAAAATAAAAAAAGACGGAACAAATTCGTCTTCTTTTTTTATACTATTTTATTATTTTGTTATTTTATCTTCATTTAGTTAAAACCCAAACTTTCAGTCCGGAAATCATTTCTTCAAAATATTGGCTAAAGGTTAATGATTTTACAAAAATGTATTTTAATCTCCCATCTTCCTTATTTACAATATAATAGCCTCTGTCAGTAATTATAATATCGCTTATCTGCCCGGATTCCAGTTGCCTGACCTCTTCGGCTAGCTGCAAAAACTCATTATCTCCATTAACATATCCCTGCTCATCACCATACTTTTCTCCTATTTTTTCAAAACTTTCGCCAGCCTCACCGCCGGTCTGAGGCTGGCTTATAAGTTCTTTTATCTTATTTATCCGGCTGTAAGAAACCTTGTTTGCCTCTTTATTAATAGCAAACCTCATGTTTATTTCTTTCTCTACCTCCTCCTGTTCTCTGCCGGAAAGACTGATGTTATATTTCCTTGCTAGTTTTGCTAAAGAAATTTTTTCTATAAATACTGCTCTGGCGGCTTGCTCCATCTCTTGACGATTATTTAGTTCTTTTTCCAGTTCGCCCATTATATTTTGGTAACTATAATATTCAATAAAACCAATTTTCGTAATAACGGCCGGCACCGGCGCATAACTGGCTATTTGGCGGCTTATTTTATTGTCTAAATTAAATTTCAATAAAAGAAGGGCAAAAACAAGATAAAATAAAACTGCTGAAACAATCAGGAATAAAGCGGAAAAAGCCATAATTTTTCCGGCCAATCGGAAACTTTTCCCGAAACCACCGAGAAGCCCTGATAATCTTCTTTTCGTTTCAAGAAACCATATCTTCCTGGCCTGCCTTTTTTGTCTTTTTCTCTCCTGCCTGATTTTTTCTTCCTGCTCTTTAATCCTAATTTTTTCCTTCTCTTTTTCCACCCTTATTTTTGCCTCTGCTTCTTTTGCCCTGGCTTTTTCCTCTTTCTTCTTCTGTATTTCCGCCTCTTTTCTCCTCCTTTCTTCTTCTATCCTTATTTTCTTGGCTCCTTTGCTTTTCCTGTCTCGCCTTGGCGGCGATTGTTTTTTAAATTTTGCTTCTCCTCTGGCCGCTTTCCCTATCTGGGCAATTCCGCTAGATAGCGACCTCTTAAAAGCAACCGACCGGGACGAGGGAAGAATAACCGGCGCTTCTTTTTCTTTCTTTTGATATTCTGCACCCAAATCCTTACCCGGACTTTCTTTTTCCTTTAACGCCTCGTTTTTGGCAATAATGATTTTTCTGCTAGCTAACCGGACTGGACTGGAAGAAATCCCGTCAAGCATTTTCCGGCCGGGCGAGGAAAAATTTTTCTCTTCTTTCTTTTTTTCCCGCTTATCTGTTTCGCCAATAGAATCAAGAACAATTTTTCTCGCTTTTGCCAGCTCTTCTCCGCTTAATTTTTTTATGCCATCCAGGCTTTTGTTAGGCATATCTTAAAAAATTATAAAACCGTTGACCTACGGCAAATTTTTGTCAAGAATTAGGTACGCTCCCGTGCCCCGCCTGCCATGCCTGGCACCCGTCTGCAACGCAAGCTTGCGAGCGGGCAGGCTGGCGGGCAGGCAAGCATGGAAGCTTATTTCAAAACTTTAGATTTTATGTCGCTTCGTCTCGCACGCGCTCCGTCGCCAAAGCTATGGCGGCGTACGACCAAAGCGGTACTAATTTCCTTCATCAATACTTTCTGCCTCCAACCGCTATCCTTCCCGCATACTAAGCCCGGGGGTTATCGCGACGGCGTGTCAAAAAAATAATTCCACCATCGGCGCAGATTAAAAAAAGTTCCCGGGCTGCCCTGGTTTCCTTCCCCAAAACTGGCGGCGGTGGTCATAAAAATATCATCTTTTATTACTACTACCTTCTCCCCTTCCTTTTTTAACCCTAAATTTAAACGGGCTTTTTCCTCAACAAATTGCTCTGATTCCAAATAAGTAATAAGCTGTTTTAAATCTTTATTTTTCGATTCAAATTCCGCAATCTCTTTATCCATCTCTTTTATTTCCTTGCTTAACTTATAACGCTTGCTGACATTTTTCGCCAAAGGAAAACTTATAAGGACAACTAAACCCAAACCGACCAGAGCTAAAAATTTCGGGTTATATATAATTTTAGTAAAAAAGTTTCCTCTTCTATTTATCATAGCACAATTTTAGTTAAAAAAATATCACCGCTTAGCGGAATCCCGCCCACTATTAACAAAATAAAGTGGCGGGATAAAAATTAAACTAAAACCTCTTATTCCGTCATTTTGCCGATAAAATAATGTTTTATCATTTCAATTATAATTATAGCCAAAAAGCCGGTGGAAACAACCAGCAGCCAGCTATTTAAATCCAGGGGCACGGTTGATAAAATCATCTGTAAAGGCGGCCAATAAATCGCGGCTAAAAGCAAGAATAAACTAAAAGAGACCGCTCCGACTAAATAAGGGTTAGAAAAAGGATTTAGGCGCCAAATCGGCTTCTTAAAACTACGCAGGCTGAAAATATACATTAAAGAATCAACACCGACAGCCGCAAATACAATAGTTCTAATATAGGCGATGTCAAGACTATGCCTTAGTAAATAATAAAAAATGCCTAAAATGAAAAAATCGCGAACCAATCCGGCGGCAAAAATAATTATCTTCATTTCTCTGTTTATTATTGGCTCTTTCTTTTCCACCGGCTTTTCCGCCAAAATACCGTCATCGCCTTTTTCAAAAGCCAAAGAAAAATCCGGCAACCCGTCATTAACAATATTAACCCACAAAATCTGGGCGGGCAGGATTGCCAAGGGCGTACCAGCGACTATTGAACCAACAATTAAAATCACCTCGGAAAAACTATCGGAGATCAAATAAGTAATTACTTTGCGGATATTGGAAAAAATAATTCTTCCCTCCATGACCGCCGAGACTATGGTTTTAAAATTGTTGTCCAGGAGCACTATGTCCGAAGTTTCCTTGGCAATATCCGTACCGGTGCCAAGCGCGACGCCGATATCCGCCGCTTTCAGGGCCGGAGAGTCGTTAATCCCGTCTCCGGTCATAGCCACCACTTCGCCCCGGGCTTGCAAGGCTTTGACAATCCTTAATTTATGATGCGGACTTACTCGGGCATAAATATCAATTCTCTTTACCAGTTCTTCTAATTTTTTATCATCCATCTTTTCCAGAGTTTCGCCGGTAATAATATCTTCGGCTTTTACCTTTATACCAACTTCTTCGGCAATTGCCCGAGCCGTTAAACCATGGTCACCGGTAATGATAATTGGCCTGATTCCGGCCTGACGGCAGACCCTTATAGTTTCTTTGGCTTCCGGCCGCAAAGGGTCTTTTAAAGCAATAAAACCGACAAAAATCAAATCCTTATTTATTAATTCCCAATCTTTCTCTCCCCCATCTTTCCCCCAGGCCAAATCTTTCAATTGGCGCAAAGCCACACCAATAACCCGCAGGCCTTTGGCAGTTAAACTTTCATAAACTCTTACCAGTTTTTCTTTCTCAGCTTTTGTCAGTTTATGCGGTTTGCCCTGATGATAAAACTCACTAGCCTTATCCAACAATTTTTCTGGTGCGCCTTTTTCATAAAGGATGTAATTGCCAGCCTTGTCTTGGTGCAAAGTAATCATGAATTTTGCCTCGCTAGAAAAAGGCAATTCATCAATTTTCGGTTCAATTTTTAAAAGTTTTTCCCGATCCAGCCCTGATTGCCTGGCGGCTGACAATAAAGCGGTTTCAGTCGGCGCCCCGATAATTCTTTCCTGGCTTAGTTTCTCCCGCGGATTTTCTATAACCGCATCGTTGCACATCATGCCAATCTGCAAAGCCAGGCTGACGATTTTAGCTTCTTCCTTGTCCTGCCTTGATCCCGGAGTCCTTAACTCAAATTCTTTTTCGCCAATAACTATATTAGATACCTGCATTTTGCCTTCTGTTAAAGTGCCGGTTTTATCAGTACAAATTACTGTGGTTGAACCTAGGGTTTCCGCCGCCACTAATTTCCTAGTCAAAGCTTTCTGCTTTAAAATTCTCTGCATGCCCAGAACCAAAATAACCGTTACGGCCACGGCTAAACCTTCCGGAATAGCCGCTACGGCGATAGCTACCGCCACGATGAACATCTCAAAAAAATCACGGCCTTGCCAGACACCGATAGCTATAATAAACAAGCAGATAAATACAACTGCCAACCCCAAAAATTTTGATAAGCGCAGCAGGCGCAGCTGCAAAGGAGTTTTTTCTTCCTCCGTGGCTTTGACTAAAGTGGCAATTTTACCTATTTCGCTTTTAGCGCCGATAGAAGTCACTACTGCTTTTCCGTTACCACGAACAATAATTGTGCTCCCAAAAATCATGTTCTCCTGGTCAGCCAAGGCCGCACCCCTTGATAATTTATCCGCGGATTTAGAAGAAGGAACTGATTCGCCGGTTAAATTAGCTTCGTTAACTTGCAAATTATTGGCTTCAATTACCCGGCCGTCAGCCGGCGCTCGGTTACCAACCTGCAAAATTATAATATCACCAATGGTTAATTGGCTGCTGTCAACGACAATTTCCCGACCATCCCGCAGAACCAAAGCTTTATGCTCTACCATCTCTCTTAACTTGCTTAAAGCCCGATTAGCTTTGTTTTCCTGAAAAAAACCGATAATGGTGTTAAGAATTACCGCCCCGGCAATTACGCCCGCATCTACATACTCGCGCAGAAAAAAGGAAATAATTGCCGCCGCTAACAAAACATAAATCAAGGGACTCTTAAACTGGGATAATAAAATAGTCAGCCGGCCTAAAGGCTTTTCTTCTTCCAGCTTATTCGGCCCGTATTTTTTAAGCCGTTTTTCCGCTTCCTCCCGAGTAAGTCCCGTGGCTGAAGTTTTTAGTTCTCTCAAGCAGGATTCAATTGTCAGACTGTGAAAATCAGGCATGATGTTGGATATTAAATATTAGGTGTTAAATATTAGTTACATCCCTATTATAACAAAAAATTCCCCAAATAAAAAACCCACACTCCGACTTATTGGAGAATGGGTTAGCCCAGAAGCGTAGATTGTCCAGGTCTGCGTTTCGGGTATGGCTTTACCCCCGCCGCATTATTTGTAAAGGCGCGTCCGTTTCCCCCTGCTTCCGCATAAAGTCGTCAGAGCATATACTACCTCCCGGAAAAATTTTCAGGCATAATCGCTGATGACTACGCCCTTTTCCCCGTTTCCAGTTTTACCTGAAAATGGATCGTGATTTCTTAATTTACATTTATATCCCGCCGCTCGTGGCACTAGACCAGAAACGGCGAAGATAAATATAAACTTTAAAGAGGGTATGCCTCCTTAATAAATATTTCTACAACTATTAAAGGTAAAACCTTTTTTAGCGCAAAAATATTTAACTTATAATCATACCACACTTTAAAATACTTGTCAAGTATTTTAAGTAAAAAATCACTATATTTTGCTAAAATTAAACAAAATTCCGGTATAAAAAATACGTGTCAAACACGTATTCTAATACCTAATTAACTAAGCACCTAATCAACTAATTTACTAGCCCTAATCCCCCCTGCTTTTGGGCGTAACAAAAAATCCCATATACTTTCCTAACATCAACCGAGTCTGCGCTTCCAGCCCCGGAATGGCGCCGAAAATAATAATGCTAAAAGGGAGAACCAGCCACTGCAGGACCATTATAATATTTTTATGCCAGCCGTATTTAGGAGGCCGCGGCGGCAGAAGCGAAGTGGAAATAATGGCTGACACTACCAAACCGACCATGGCAAAAGTCATCAGGGTCCGGGTAATAAACGGCAAATTGGAAGAAAGAACCGTAGCGTTAAAACGGTCTCCGCCCAAAATCATCGGCATCCAGCCGATCACCCCGATAATTAAAGCGTTAGTGGCCCAGGAATGAAAACCATAAATTTGCACAAAAATCCGGCTGGATATTTTTCCTTTGGGCAACTCCCGCCGTTTTTTTATGGCATTAAAAATTAAATAAGGGATATTTTCCACTCCCCAACCCCAGCGCCGCTGCTGCTTATAGAGACTCTTGGCTGTCTGACTGATAGTTTCGTCCATAGTAACATCCATAGAAACCGGAAAATGAAGCGGCTCAACCCGGTAATCACCCTTATAGTAAAGAAGACAATGCCAAAAAATTCGGGAATCTTCGCTGACCATATTGGTAGACCAGAAATCTATGTCAACTAAAGTCCGCCAGGTCATGGAATGGGAAGAATAAGTGGCTAATTTCTCCTGTCTCATCTGCTGCATCATCTGCCAAAAAGTATTGGAAGAAGCCGCCACCCGGGCAAAAAACGAAGACTGCCAGATATTATTATGATAAACCGGCACCGGCTGGTAACTGGCCCGATAGGGAGAGGAAACAGTTAAAAATTTATAGGTGAGGCAAAAAAAATAGCCGGGTCGAACCACGGTGTCAATATCAAAGACGCTTACTAATATTTTATCGTAATCAAGCTTCTCCCTGTCAATGATTTCCTCTTTTACCTGCCGGGCGGCCCAGGCCTGATTGGCGCCCTTGCCCTTTAACTCTCCGACAATATCCGAATGGACGGTAACTAAAAAATTCCTGAATTTATGTCCGAATTCCCGTTTGATTGCTTCCGCTCTGGCTCTAGCCGCTTCGCCGGCCCGGCCCTCAATGGCTAAGACCACTATCATCTTCTCCGGCGGATAACCGTCGCTGGCTAAACCCTCGAAACTTAACCTGATAACCTCTAGACTTTCATTATAAGTCGGAAAAATTATTAAGTGAATTACATCCTGCCAAGCCATTCCTCTCTTTGCCAAACAACTGCCCTCTAATTCCTTTCTTCTGGCGCGAGGAGCATCGGGGTCAGGGTAACAAAAAGGCGAAACAGCCAATTTCTCGCATTTTTTTCGCCAGTCTATTTTCACGTTCTTTTTTAATTTCCGGAAAGAGATCAGTAAATACAAACCAAGATACAAAACCAAAAGGAGCCAGTAAACATCAAAAGCAATTAAAAAATAAGCTACCCAAACTGGCCGGAAATATGAGCCGGCCAAAAGAATAAGTAAAGTCCCCCAAGATAAAAACCCGGGCAGAATTTCCAAAAGCCGGTACAATTTTCTATCCGATCCAGCCAGTTCAATGGCCTTGCCTGCTTTTAAATAATCCATAAAAAACAACTCAAATGCCGAAACTCAAAAATTGTATCATAATAATTTTGAGTTTTTAAATTTGAGTTTAAAATTTCTATCCCCTGTCAAAATCAACCTCTTCGCCTTCGCTGATATTTCGCTCATTATTTTTCTCGCCAAAATTATTTTTAAATCCGTTTCTCTTTCTGCCCTTAAAATCAACCGGCCTTATTTTTTTTATTTCTTCCAGTGTCAGTTCCTGCCCCGACTCTCCTCCTAGATCTTCCTCTTCTATTCTCTTTAGTTCCTCTTGCTTTCTTTTTTTCCTTAATTCTACTTCCTGCCGTTTTTCCTCGCGCAGAGCCGATAGGCATTCTTTGCAGTAGACCGGGCGAATACCGTCTGGCTTAAAAGAAATCATTGTTTTCTTTCCGCAACGGGAACAGACAACACTAAATCCATAATCCTTATTATCTTCTTTTTTGCCTGCCCCGCCAAGGCGGTGGTTTTCCTCCCTTTTTAATGTCTCGCTGGAATTTCTAACGGGGTTTGTCCTTACTTCCGCCACCGCTCTCTCCTCTAATCTTCTTGCCGGAGCTGGCCTGTCATTTCTACCTTGGACGATTTTTTCTTTTTCGTCCTCTACCCCGTCGTTTTCATGCCAGCGCATAATTTTATCTTCAACAACTTTTTTTCCCTTAGCATACCTTTCCCGTGTAACTTTTATAACTTTTTCCACATTGCCGGTTTTTTCTTCTTCAGGCAGCGGCGCCAAACCCCGGGCGGAGAATGGATCGGAAGCGATGCCGTCAATCATCAATTTTAAATACATCTCATATTTTGGCAGACTAACTAAATCCTCCTCGGTAAAAGTAGGAGTAAATTCTTTTACTAATTCCTCGGCGTCAGTCGCCCCGACGCGAAAAACTATCAAAGTGCCAATATTGCCAAAAACCGCCGCCTTAACTACATCTCCCAGTTGTTCAATATACTGGTTAGCCATAATTAAATCAAGGCGGTATTTTCTCGCTTCTGATAAAATATTGGCAAAACTATCAGTGGTAAAATTCTGAAATTCATCAATATAAAGATAAAAATCCTTTCTTTGGTTCTCTGGAATATTAACCCGACTCATAGCCGCCAGTTGAATTTTAGTAATCATCATGGAGCCCAATAGAGAAGAGTTGTCTTCGCCAATCCGACCCTTGCTCAAATTCATAATTAAAATTTTTCCCTCGTCCATAATCTCGCGCATATCTATTGAAGATTTGACCTGGCCGACAATATTGCGGATTAAAGAGCTGGACAGAAATTGCCCGACTTTATTCTGGATAGGCGAAACGGCTTCCGACGCAAATTTGTCCGCGTAACCAGCAAATTCATTGACCCAAAAAGCTTTCACCACCGGATCTTGGATCTTAGCAATTACCTTTCTTCTAAAAACCTTATCGGAAAGCATTCTGGTAACACCCAAAAGGGTTGAATCCGGGTAATCCAAAATAGCCAAAATGGTGTTGCGCAAAATATATTCCAAGCGAGGACCCCAAGAGTCGGCCCATAATTTTTTAAAAACGCCAATTAATCCAGAGGCGACCAGATGCCGCAAATGCGGCGCCACCTGCTCCACCACGTTAAAAGCGATCGGGTACTCCATATCCGCCGGATTAAAATAAATCACCTCGTTAATCCTATTAGTCGGGATATATCCAATGATTTTTTCCGCCAAATCGCCGTGCGGGTCAACAACCGCCACACCCCGACCGGCCCAGATATCCTCAATAATCATATTTTCCAAAACCGTTGATTTCCCCATGCCGGTCTTTCCAATTAAATACATATGACGGCGACGGTCGTCTTCTTTAATACCGAATTTTTTCATTTCATTGCGGAAAGTTGTTTCGGCAAAAATCGTAATTGATTTATCCATAGTTAAAAATAATCAAAAATCAGTTTAATCTGCTTAATCAGTGGCCGAATATTTTTTAAAAATCCACAAGATTACACAGATTTAACAGATTAAAACCGCTTAATTTTTTTTAATTAAACTTATAAAATAATTTCTGAAAATCAACTATCTTCCCGTTTTTCACTTTCACACCCTCTCTACCCAACATTTTAATCTTAGCTTTAACGCCTTTATTGAATCCTCCTATTTCCCCACCGCTCTTTATAACTCGATGGCAAGGTACGGCCGGAGCATAAGGATTCTTGTTTAAAGCCCTCCCTACGGCCCGCCCGGCTTTATCCCGCCCGAGGAGTCTGGCGATTTCGCCATAAGTCGTTACCCGGCCAACCGGAATTTTTCTGGTTGCCTCCAAAACCGCTTTAGTAAACATGGTTAACTCCATATTTTAATAATTCACATTCCGCGTTTTACCAACTAAAATTAAGTTAAGAAGACAGTGCTGCCTGCCAACTGCAAGTAATTAGTAATTTGAAATTAGTAATTCGGAGATAACGCTAAAAACGCAAAGAATAATATCCAAATTACTAATTACTAATTCACTAATTTCAACTTAGCGTAAATATTTTTCTAGTTCCGAAAAAATTTATTTCCCCCCGCTTCCCTTCATTAAACTCTCTAAGAGACCGCTGTTGCCAAGATTTTCCAAATTCAAACCATCTCCTCCGCCCAATAAACTTTGATACTGCTGGAAAACGCCTTTCAATAAAGGCGGCAAATAAATAATACCGATAATAATCGGCACGACAATAATCAGAATCTTTAAAAAACTCCAGACATTCTGCCAGAACATATAGCTTTTTATTTTCTTTACCATTTTATGGGTTTCTGCCGCCAGCCTTAAATTTTCTTCCAAAAGTTTTTTTATTTCATCTTCCATATTTTTTATATTACAAA
>Ga0268279_1001688_pt1 | contig 11754 bp, 10 predicted proteins | sample saktaG_6_FD_190142 | JGI IMG/M metagenome (GOLD analysis project Ga0268279, IMG submission 190142) | Saline water microbial communities from Sakinaw Lake, British Columbia, Canada - sak_2010_1_5_80m | ecosystem: Environmental > Aquatic > Non-marine Saline and Alkaline > Saline ...
TCCGAGTTTGTGTTCAGGGCAATCAAATTCGTTTTCACCCTGCCGGCGATTCGCTCTGCGAGCGGCGAAGAGGGCTGAACGACTCACCCGGTCCGCTTTCGGGGCTTTGGATGTGAATGAATCCACAGCGGAACGGAAATGAAGTTCCGGTGGCATGAAATTTGACCTCTAGAGAAAGTGATCAGGAACCGATTCAATTGAGGGATATTCGATGGACACTTCGCATAGTCACGATCCTGTTTATGAGCGCACAAAAGTAGATGCAGCGCCGGTCCGGACGAAACCGGGTATTGAACGCGCGCCCAATCTCACGGAAACCGCTCCAAGATCCGGGAAAATTATCAGCATCATCTCGAATAAGGGGGGAGTAGGGAAGACTATCTTTTCGATTGAAACCGCCAATGTTATCGGAAAAACCGGCAAGCGCGTACTTCTGATCGACACGGATATCAACACGGGGGATATTTCCTCCAAACTCAGCCTGCATTCCTCCCGGACGCTTCTGGATTTCTTCGACAAAACTGAGAATGATTTTAAAAAATTAATCATCCGAAAACATCATTTCGATTTAATCCCCGGCGCAGGAGGAAACTTTAAATTTGCCAATATCAACTATTTTCAGAAGTTGAAATTTATTCAGTCGTTTAAAAAAGTGGCGGAAAATTACGACTATACGATTCTCGATCTTGGGGCCGGGATTGATCGCACGACTTTGGATTTTGCGCTCACCGCGGACTATCCGGTCATCATCACGACTCCAGAGGATGTACAGAGCGGCTATGGGTGCGCCAAAGCGGCGGCGGAAAGATACATCGAACTGGAAATGAAACTGCAGCAGAAGCATCCCGGGTATCGGATCAACAGGAATTTCACTCCGCTCTTTGTTTTCAATCGATGCAATGCCGATATCGCTTACGGTATTTTCCAGGGGATAAAAAGAGCGGTGGAGATTACGCGGAATCGATCCGGTATTTGCATCCAACCGGGCTTCCTGGGATCCATCATCAATGATTATCGACGGGTTGGCAAGTCATACTACGCGCTTCATGCTCCGATTAGTGAAATTTTCCCTGATTCATCGATCGGGCGGTCTTATGATGGAATTGCGCGATATTTCTTACGTACCAATACGGTCCGGGACGATAGCCAATTCATAAGCCCACTAGTAAAAATCCTAAGACTATTTCAGAGTACGAGAGATGAAGCTAAAGCCTGATCAGGTTCTCAACGAAATTCTATTCCAGCCCGCGGACGCCAACCTCATCATTCGGGGTGAATTGGATAAGTACCTGGAAAAACGTAAACGACAGCGTCGATTTTTGACGAGAAAATTCGGTACACTGGCCGGAGTCTTGCTACTGGCTGTTGGACTGGTCATCAGTCTGCCCCGTCTGGGAATAGCCACGGTTTATACGTTCCGCTATCTTCAAACCCAACGGATTATCCGGATCACGAACAAATACCTGAAGACTATCAAGTTGTTCTCCCTTTCCAAACTGCCTCTGGGCAAATTCGAAAATTTCAGTTATTCCGATGATACTATTTTTGACGAGAATATCCGGTACGCTCACTTGATCCATAATTATAACAGTGATTATTATGGAATGCGGGGCAATTTGACATTACTGGATGAACAACGCTTGTTCGCCTATATCGCGCATCATGGCTTTGACCGGAATGATCTCTGCCATCTCAATCAGGTTATGGAGGATGATAGCAACCGGACGGTAAGTGCATGGCTGCTCGATAAAGTACTCGGTGAAGAGGAAAACAGCGCCTACTTTAATCCGGTGTTTTCGGAATTATTGCATCTCAAGAAACTCTATGAGGAGACCCTCGAAAGCAAGCTGCAACAGCCGCTGAGCCGTGCGGAATTTCGAAGCATTCGGAGAGAATTCATAAGCTACGGCTGGAATCTGAAGAGTGCTCAGAATATTGTCCAGCATGTGCAGGAGGTGCTCATCCGACATCCGGAGATTTTGGATGAAGAAGCCTTCATCTACAACGTATTGCAGCAAGTGGATCAAGAGTTAAATATCCGTCTGGGGCTTGCCCGGCTTAGCATCGGGAAAGATTACGATATCGCCGGAGACTATTCCACCTATGCCTGGCTAGCAGCCGGGTTTAAGGGAAAATGGATCGCCGACAATCCGACGACGGTTCTGTCGGAATACGCAGCCCAGCGTAAAGCGATTGAAGCCGGATATGTGGATTATAAAAAACAGCTGCGGGAGATCAAACATCTGCACGAACATCTCAGCCTGGAAGATTGGGAAATGAAGATCCATAATCCCCTCAAAATCGGGCTTATCGTAAAGGATGTGGGACTGTTCCGCGTTCTGCGCCGGAATAACGATGGCGTGGCATATCGTCACAAAGGCATTGATCTGATGGCCGATGAGGGCACACCGATTTATCCGGTTCAGGACGGATTCGTATACTATGTCGGAAATGACGGGAGCGGCCACGGAAATCGAATCGACATATGGCACGATGCCGCCTGTACATCTTCCTACTCCCATCTGACGCCGGATCAGCATTGGAAAAAAAATCTCGATAGGTTTACGAAGGAGGGCCCCTTCATGGTGACTGTGAACAGCCGGATCGGGAGCGTTGGAACTTCCGGGAATATCCCACGGGGTGATTCGCAATACGGCTATGCTCATCTGCATCTGGAAATCCGGGAACATAATCATCTGAAGAATCCGTTTCTCTTGTTCCAGGAAAAAATCAAGGTGATTCATTAAAAATGTTGACATTTATTTCTCACGATAAGTATATTTGTCGCATGAAATATCGCGTAGTGGATAGCAACCTAAAATTGCGCCTAAAGCTACATCTAGCAGTTCAATTTATAGGAGATGATTTCTATTTCTTTAATACTGAATTAGCGATTCTAATGTTATTGTATTTTTGTTATACAGCATATAGTATAAGTGCTCACTGAGAGATGAAAAAGTAGTATGATAACCGAATTCCGAACATGTTTGATGGAGGTGCTGGATAGCGCTAATCTCTATTTCTTTATTCTGGATAAAAGTGGTGCAGTGCTTCACATTAATCATTATGCGAAAGAGGTGCTGGATGCCACGAATGGAGAGATTTCCCATAAAAACATCCAGGATTTTGTGACGATCCAGGATAATCATGACCCAATATCCGTCATGGACAAGATATTGAGCGAGACTAACGACTATGTCAGGTGCAATTTAATCGGAAAAGAAAAGCGCATAATCCCGGCGTTAATGAAGGTAACGCGGGGCCAGTGGAATGATGAGGATGTAATTTTCGCCGTAGTGTACGATGATCCCTCCGGTGTGTTAAAAACCAATCTGAGACAGGATTATAAAATACGCGTGCAGGAGCAGCGACTTCAATCCATCGGGACCCTGGCCAGTGGAATCGCGCATGAGATAAATAATCCGATTACCGGGATTATCAACTATGCCCAACTAATCTCCGAAAGAATCAGGGATTCGGTAGCCAAGGAGTTCTGCTCTGAAATCATCAAAGAGGGAGACCGGATTGCCAATATCGTCCGAAATTTACTTTCCTATGCCGGAAAAGGATCGGAAGAATACTACTTAATCAGCATTTCCGAGATCGTATCGGCCGCCTTATCCCTGTTCGGCTCGCTATTTCGGAAAGACCAGATCGAGATCAAATTGTACATACCGACGGATCTTGCCAGCCTCGAATGCCGTCAACTTCAGATCGAGCAGGTCCTGGTCAACCTTTTAACCAATGCCCGCAACGCCCTGAACCGCCGTTATAACGGCTATCATGATAACAAGATCATTATCATCAGTGCGCAGCAGATCAAAGAAGCCAATAAAATATGGATCAGAATGACCGTGGAAGATCACGGGATCGGTATTCCCGATAAGATCAGAAAACAAATATTCGAGCCCTTTTTTACGACCAATGCCGGTAAAAACGGTACGGGATTGGGACTTTTTATCACGAAACACATCGTTGACAAACATAAAGGGCGAATCTACGTTGAGAGTGAACCGAATTCCTATACGAAGTTTCATATCGATTTACCCATCCAAAGAATGAATGGGAAATCTATGACAAATCAATAGCGGGAGGACTCACAATGACGCGTGTTTTAATTATCGATGATGAAAAGTGTATCAGAGTAACACTGCGTGAGTTTCTGATCAAGATGGGTTTCAGAGCTCATACTGCGTGCGACGGTGCTTCGGCATTGCAATTAATGGAACATTATGAGTTCGATATCATCATTGCCGATATCTTCCTGCCCAAGATGAACGGAATCAATCTCATCAAGAAAATCCACTTCGCCCATCCCGAGTGCCTATTGATTGTCATTTCCGGGGAACCGACCGTGAGAAAAATGATCGGAGACGTCAGGCTGCGTATTTTCGACTATCTGGAGAAACCGGTTTTTCCTGACCGGTTTAAAGCGACAATTTACAGGGCAGTGCAGTTTCGCGAACGCCAAATGTTGCTCTCTGCCTCTCAGGAGCAGAGATCATCCTGCGATGATGTGAAACTATATTCACTGCCGAAATGTGCTTAGCCCAAAGCGGGTAATCATTTTCTGATCCAATACAATTGTTAATACTTTAGCCAGCAAGTTTGCGTCAATCGCTTCCGAGGAAACTAAGCGAGAATCTCGCGTAGCTTTTGGGCCAGTACCGTCTTGGTAAACGGTTTATTGATATAATGAATATCCTCTGGCCGGGTTTCATCCAGGAGGAGATCATAATAACCTGAGGTCAGCAGGATTTTAATGGCCGGGAATTGTTTGCGCATCTGTTCTGCAAGTTTCCTTCCGTTCATGGCCGGCAGGACGATGTCGGTGAAAAGCAAATCAATATTTGTCTCGGAGTTATCCGTTATCCGGATCGCCTCTTCAGCAGAATTGGCCGAAATGACCTTGTAGCCCAGAGAGCCGAGCATGATGGAGAGGACCTTACGAATATTCCCCTGGTCCTCAACCAGTAAAATTGTTTCTTTTCCAAATAGTGATGTAAAATGCGAGGGATGGGTTGCGATCTCGGCTGTTTTGGGATTGTGAACCGGCCAGTAGATGTCGAACCTCGTCAGATGCCCCGGCTCGCTTGATACCTTAATATTTCCTTGGTTTTGTTTAACAATACCGTAAATCGTCGAGAGTCCCAGGCCTACGCTGACCTGATTTTCTTTTGTGGTAAAGAAGGGATCGAATATTTTTTCTTGTATATCGATTGGAATACCAGTGCCGGAATCGATGACGGAGATCTTCAGATGAAATTGGCCGGCATCGCTCATGCTGACTTCTGTGAAGGTCATATCCAACGGGACTAAGCTCGTCTCAATCCGGATCATGCGCTCCGATCCGGTATCTCTCTTCAGGTTAATCGCATCACGGGCGTTTAATATCAGGTTCGTCAGTACCTGTTCGATTTGTCCGGCGTCCGCTTTAATGTAAATATTGTTCAGACTCAGACTGAGGACTACCCGAATATCTTCTCCGATCAGGTGTCGCAGCAGATGCATGAGTTCCGTAATCTTATCATTGATCTGGATAATCTCGGGTTTGGTTACCTGTTTTTTACTGAACGCCAGTAACTGCCGCACGAGGGTAGTTGCCTGCTTTCCGGCGGAATCGATCTCCTCGACATAACTGCGATAGGGCAGGTCCTGGTTGTATTCGTTTAGAATGAGCTCGGTATAACCGTTGATAACGGCCAGAATGTTATTAAAATCATGGGCAATGCCGCCGGTCAGACGCCCGATGGATTCCAACTTTTGTGATCTTCGTAATTCCTGTTCCAGGACCAGTTGTTCCGATATATCCCGGATGGTACATAAGACCGCGGCTTTTTCGTTATAGCTGATTCGATGTATTAAGAGCTCGGTGTATAGGGGATTCTGGTCCGCTTTGATAAACCGGCAATTAACATGGTCGCTGGTCTTTTTTCCTGCGATAACTGCATCGATGAGTCTCTCAATTTCCGGCCAGTCCGAAGGATGAATGAAATCCTGTATGTCCCGGTCGAGGGTCTGCTTTCGGGAGCGATGTCCCATGATTTTATTGGTCTGGCTGTTGCATATTTTAATTTTATTACCCTGAATGACGCAGATGCCGTCCAGCGAATTTTCGAAGATTGCCTTGTATTTGGCTTCATTGTCGCGCAGGGTATTCTCGATTGCGTTGCGCTCTTTAATCTCTTCCTGCAACAAGACATTGGTTTTAGTCAATTTGCGGAGGTTTTTCTCCAATCGGAATTCCCGGGCTTCCACTTTGACTATCATCATACCGAAGGATTCTGCTAACTCAACGATATAATCCGGGTACAAACCCGTTCGGGCAAGTTCAAAAATTTTCTGGGGATGCCCGTATTTACTGCGGGAAACCTGTTCGGCAACCTGCCGTAAGTATTCCAGTAGTCTTTGTGTTTCTTCGTTAATCACCATAACAGTAGCAGTGTGTTTATTTATATTGTCGGGTAATAATACTTAAAAATTAATTGAAGATCAAGGATATAGAGATGTTACAGCTTCGATAAAAGCAGGAACCGAATTGAATCCGTTCTGCTTTATGAGCTGGGTCACATGACTTGCGGGTGCTTTTCAACCGGGCTTAGAAACCGCTGTCAAGGCATCAATAACCGACTTCGCATTCCGGAGAAATCAACGAGACGGATTCACGGTCGGTGTTCCTGCAGCGAAGTGCCTTTTCCGGAGATTGTGCTATTGGTCCGTTTGTTAGCTTCCCGGATATACCAGATAGTATAAAATACGATTACGATGAAATTCCTTTTGTGAGGCACTTTAATCGAAAAGATTCATCGGTTGCCGAACGATCAGGCGCGTCATTTATTCTTCAATGCTTTCCCGATTGAAAACCTGAGCCGAGAAAATCCGGATCTCTGTTTCCCTGTCTTTCCAGGCGTTCCGGGCCAAACCGGCTTTCATGCAGGTGTGCTCGAGAAAAGTCTCACGATCCCAGCCGTAATCCGTCGCTACCTGAGGCAGAAGCAAACCCTGGTAAAATCCTTTCTTGATAATAATTCCGTGTTTTCCCACCTCGATGATTGCGGGATCGGTGATTTTCCGGGGTACGGTCAGGACGGAAACTTCCACGCTGATATCTTTCAACTCATCCAGCGTCACGGGATTGAAGCGCGGATCTTTCAACGCGGCCGACTCGGCAACATTGATGACGGTTTCATAGAGCGGGTAGATTGGCATTATGTACCCGATACAACCGCGCAATTGATGGTTCTTTTCCAGGGTAACGAAGGCGCCGCGTTTTTCCCTCATTGTTTTAGGAATGTTTTCCGGTACCGCCAAATCTTCACCGGATACGACGGCCTTAACGGTATTTTCAGCCAATTGGAGTAAAAAAAGCTCTTCTTCCCGGGTCAATTCACCTTCCTGCAATGAATGGGTCTGCATATCGATTTCCTCTGATTTTGTGTTTTTATAGATCGCCGCGGCCATATAGCCGACAACCCGGCTGCGGTCTCCTCCGGCGATATCTCCACTGTTGAGGTACTGTAAAATGTCAACCGAATTGGCGCCGGCTGCTCTCGCCGCGATGAGCACGGCCGTAATGGGGCCGCCGCCGCAGGCTTCGAAATCCTTGGAGATTAAACCCGAATAGAAAGGGTCGGGATTCATCTTCTGGAGGCTCTGCATAAGGCGTTTATCGATTTTTTGACAATTGCCGTAATCATGATAATGACTCAGATCGCTGGAGGCGATCAGGAGAACATTCTTCTTGCTCACGATTTTGCTCAAACTCTCACCGAGCGACTGGATTACAGTCCGGTCCATGGTGCCCAGGACAATCGGCACGATCGGAATTCCGGGCAAAACCGTTTGTAAGAGCGGCAACTGGATTTCGAGGCTGTGTTCGCCGCGTTGATAGAATGGCGTTACGTGGCCTCGTTCCGAAAAGCGCACGTTGTTATCCAGGGTGACACAATCCGCAGCCAGTTTTTTATCGATCTCGACCTTTCCCAGGGGCGTGACGTAGGCGTCGCCGGAATAGACCGAGGCGAATGGGAAATAGTCTACATGACAGGGGCTGATGACGATCGCGGCATCATAGTGCTGTCCCTGGAGACTGCGAAAGGCGTATCCCGCGACACTGCCGCTGTAAGCGTAACCGGCATGCGGCGAGATGATGGCGAGGGGCTTGATATCGCTCTTTTCGGGCTTTGCCTGTTCGATGTATTGCTTGCACTCCAATGCCAGCGCGATGGGATCGGCGTTGTAGTAGGAACCCGCCGCGGCAGCCGGTCTGTCCTGGGCTTCCAACAGATGCCCTGCCCATAGGCCGGCGAATAGTACAACAGCAATAAGAAAGCGGTTTCTTTTCACGTTAACTCCACAATCCGGGGATTGTTGTTTGGCAATACTCACATTTCGCATCGATGATATGGTTGGCGCCGATGAGATAACCGCGGCGTTCGATCAATGTTTGCCCGCAATGATGGCAATAGGTGCTCTCCGCCGCATGCGAAGGAACGTTGCCGATATAGACGTAATGAATGCCCGCGGCGGTGGCGATCCGGTGGGCGCTTTCCAGCGTGCCGACCGGGGTGGGCGGTAGATTTTTAAGCAGGTACTGCGGGTGATAACGCGTAAAATGGACGGGCACATCGGGACCCAGATTTTCCATAACCCACCGGCTCATATCGCGGATTTCCGTTTCGCTGTCATTTAAGGTCGGAATCACCAGATAGACGATTTCCAGCCAAACTCTCCGGGAGTGGATATATTTGAGCGTATCCAGGACCGGTTGCAATGAGCCGTTGACCGTTTCGCGGTAAAACTTTTCGGTAAAAGCCTTCAGGTCGATTTTTATCGCGGACAGCTGTTCGCAGAGATCGGCCAGAGGTTCCGGGTTGATATATCCGTTGGAAATGATGACGTTACGGATTGCGGATCGTCGGCCGCAAACCGCCGTATCCAGAACATATTCACTGAAAACCACAGGTTCGTTATACGTATGGGCGATGCTCGGGGTACCGTAACGCCGGGCTGTTTCGATCAGCTGCTCGGGAGAGAAATAGCGATGTGGGACATCCTCCGGTTTCGCTTGGGAGATGTTCCAGTTCTGGCAAAATTTACATTTGACATTACAGCCTGTGGCAGCTACCGAAAGCGCCGCACTGCCGGGCAGGTAGTGGAACAATGGCTTTTTCTCGATCGGGTCGATCTGGATCGTACTCAAACGGCCGTACACAAGTGTGTTATAGACGCCTTCCCGGTTTTCACGGACACGGCAATAACCCCGTTTGCCGTCGGCCACGATGCATTGCTTTGGACAAAGCTGACATTGAACCTTGCCATCCCCCAGTTTGCGATAATACCCGGCTTCACGAATGAAAGTTTGGGTCGAGGGACCGGCTACAGCGGGGCCTTGGTGCAGACAAAGAGGTGCAAACGCCATTCCTGTCAGACAACGTCCACACTGACCGAGGAATTTCCTGCGCGTCGATCCCATACTTATTTGCTGATTTTATCGTCGATAATTTTGGCGACTTGTTTTAGAAACGGATTGCCTTCCATCGTCTTCCGTTTGGCCACGACTTTCACGAAATAATTATCACGGTAGAAAGAGAGGTAACCGGGACTCTCGCTGCCTTCATTTCCGAAAGCAGCGTATTCAAGGGCTTTAAAGCGGCGGAAAATTCCACGTGCACCGGGTTTGTCCCGTGTGATGAAGATCTCAATGCGGATCATGCGGTAATCCGGTGTGGAAATTTCCTGGTAGAGGATCTCTTTGAGTCCGTACCCGGTGTATTCCTTATAGCTCTCGCCCAGAAGTTTTTTGATGTCTTTGTCTTTTTTTAGGACGCCGGATTCGGTAGTCGCCCATCCCGGCATTTCCTTTTCTTTGATGAAAAACTTGCTCGTTCCCGCTTGAATCACCTGTGTGAAAGCAACAAGCAGGAGCATAAATAAAATTGCACGATAAATAAATTTTTGTTTCATAGCCGGCTTTCCATGTAAAAATTTCAAAATCTTTTGAAAATGTCAAAAACGGATATATTGTACCACTGAATTCCTTACATAATCGCCCGTATTCAATTAGAAAGTAATTGGAAAAGAATTACTATTCAAGTGAATTGATGCCGAAACAAAAAGGTTTTTGGATAAATTGCCCGTATGCAAGTAACCCGAACGTCCCCGTTCGGCGGAAGGACCGGAACTAGAGTTCCGGGGTACAGGCGAATCGTAACCCGAACGTCCCCGTTCGGAAAGACCGGAACATAAGTTCCGGGGTACGAAGGAACTCGCTCTCTATTTGCAGCCAGTGTGACATGCGCGGAACTCTCATTTAATTTTAATAAATTTCGCTGTAAATTGTCACTGGTAAAGTTAAAGTCGCGTATACCTTGAAAATATGTTTCTCGTTAATAAGGGGTAAAAATGAGCGGTTATGAAATCGTCCTGTTTTTACTGGGACTTGCCTTACTGATCCTTGGGGCCGAGGCGCTGGTGCGGGGCGCCGCGGGGTTCGCGGTGGCAATCGGAATATCACCGCTGGTGATCGGATTAACCGTTGTGGCCTTCGGAACCAGTTCGCCGGAGCTGGCCGTGAGTGCGCGTGCTGTGCTTCAGAATATGCCGGATATCTCACTGGGCAATGTCGTCGGCAGCAATATATTCAATGTGCTTTTTATTCTGGGTATCTCAGCGATGATTGCTCCTCTGATGATTTCCAGACAACTGGTAAGATTGGACGTCCCACTCATGATAGGCATCTCATTCCTTGCTCTGGTGTTTGGTTTGGACGGAAATATCGGGATGGCGGAAGGGATCGTTTTTCTGGTCGGTATCACCGTCTATACGATTTTTCTTTTTTATCAGAGCCGCAAAGATCGGCTTCTGCTTTCAAATGATGATACCGGACCAGAACCTCCGAAATCCAGATCCCGCCGACGGTGGGTGATCGATCTTGGATTTATTTTGACCGGTTTGGCAATGCTCACAATCGGTGCCCGCTGGCTGGTGCAGGGTGCGGTTACGATCGCGATGCTTCTCGGCGTCAGCGAATTCGTGATCGGAACAACAATCATTGCGGCGGGGACGTCCCTGCCCGAGACTGCCACGTCGGTGATTGCCAGCATCCGCGGTCAGAGGGATATCGCCGTGGGAAACATCGTTGGCAGCAATATCTTCAATATTCTCGCCGTCCTGGGTGTGGCGGCAGTCCTGGCTCCGAATGGCATCACCGTCGCGCAAGCAGCCCTGCGTTTCGATATTCCGGTAATGATTGCGGTAGCTGTCGCCTGTCTGCCCATATTTTTCACGGGATCGAAAATTTCCAGGTGGGAGGGCTTGCTGTTTCTCGGCTATTACATCGCCTATATTGTTTTCCTGACGCTTTCCTCCACCCGCCATGTATTGCTGCCGGTCTTCAGCCGGATAATGGGTTTCTTCGTGATTCCACTGACGGCCGTCACGCTGATCATCATCAGTGTCAATGCGATTCGGACAGGACGGAGAAAACGTAGCGAGCTCTAATTGTAACCCGAACGTCCACGTTCGGCGCTGAGACCGGAACTGGTCCAGGGGACTCCCGGTGGAGAGTTCCGGGATACAATTTATCACCCGAACGTCCCCGTTCGTCGGTAGGACCGGAACTGGCCCAGAGGTCTTGAAGTTCTGAGAACTCCTGGTGGAGACTCCTGGTAGAGAGTTCCGGGTCGGACCGGAATCCGGAAATCTTTTCCATGAGAAATAAGAGGGGTCACTATATTAAAAATCTTTAAGATA
>Ga0268279_1001694_pt1 | contig 11718 bp, 12 predicted proteins | sample saktaG_6_FD_190142 | JGI IMG/M metagenome (GOLD analysis project Ga0268279, IMG submission 190142) | Saline water microbial communities from Sakinaw Lake, British Columbia, Canada - sak_2010_1_5_80m | ecosystem: Environmental > Aquatic > Non-marine Saline and Alkaline > Saline ...
TCGTTTTATCAGTGCCTCACCGGTCCTGGGATCATGAAGCAGGGGAAACTGCGTGAGAACGTCAGCCATCTCATTTCCCCTCTCTCCACATCCTACATAGACAATGATATCAGCATTCACCCATTTGGCGAGTTGATGCTGAACAATGGTCTTTCCGGATCCAAACGGTCCGGGAATTGCAGCAGTTCCACCTTTTGCCATTGGGAATAAGGTATCTATTATCCGTTGCCCGGTAATGAGAGGCTCTGAAGGATCAAGCCTTGCTTGTATTGGACGGGGATCCCTTACCGGCCATCGCTGGAGCATAGATACTTCTGCCATTCCCTCATTCGTTCTGATAACCACTACCGATTCTTCGATAGAGTATGTACCAGGTGTTACAATTGAGTGAACGATACCGGTTATCTGGGGAGGGACCAGAATATAATGGATTATCGATGAACTTTCCTGTACACTGCCTATCCTGTCACCGGGATGAACGGTTTCACCTGAAGTAACCAGCGGGGTAAAGAACCATTCCCGGTTCCGGTCAAGTGCAGGTGCAGTACATCCCCTCTTTATCATGTCTCCGGATTCTGCCTTAATAATCTCAAGAGGGCGCTGAATTCCATCATATATTGTTCCGATAAGACCCGGACCCAGCTCAACAGACAGGGGTTGTCCCATCCGTTGCACAGGCTGGCCAGGGGTGATGCCGGTTGTTTCTTCATAGACCTGTATAGTGGCTGTATCTTTTTTTAAGATGATAATCTCGCCTATCAATGCCTCATCCCCGACTTTGACAGACTCATACATCGTGCTCCCTGTCATCCCGGTAGCTTCCACAACCGGTCCGATAACCCTGATAATCGTTCCTTTTTTAAACATTCGGCGTTCTTCTCCTTTCCTTCCTCTTTCTTTTAGTCAACAGGTCTGACTGGTGCAGCACTCCCAGGTATAGTGAGGATTATCGGATACAGACGATGAGATTTTCGTACATCGGCCATCTGTGAAGAGAGATAATTGGCGATTCCTGCATCGATAAGGATGATACCGACTGTTGAATCCTGTATGCATATGGTAAAGGCGGCATCTGCTTCCTTTTGATCCCTGACCTGGTATGTTATTTTCACTCCAGCCAGTGAAAACCCAAGTATCATATCTCTTCTTCCGATGACTGCAAGGTTCATCCTGCCACCGTATCATATACGAGAAGGCTTCTGATGGTCTGTGTATCGACTCCCTCTTCCAATCCGGCCAGAATGACCTGAATATTACGATATTCGTACTCTTTTACCAGCATGAACCTGATTAGTGGCCCCCCGGTAAAATAATACACAAGTGAAATTCGTGAAAGTGTCTGCAGTAAAAACTTATCCAGAGCAAGGTCAAACTGAATCAGACTGCCGGGTCCGGGATACTGAGAGAGAACGGGCATGAGGAGCTGGTCATATGCCGTGCCACTTAGTTGACTGATTACATCAGGGACACTCATCATCTCATTGAGCTGGATTAGTCTCCAGGGAGGGATTTTCAGTCCTTGTGAAAGGAAACAGGAGGATATAAAGGATTGTGAGAGGCCGGCATGTTTTCCCCGAATCAATGTTCGTATATTTGAAATATCAGCAAGTATACTAACGAAATCACGAAATGGAGCTACAAGATGGGTTCTGATAAGAGAACTGGATGAACTGAGCTTTTCTGCCCCGTACTGGTCGAGAGATATCTCCAGAGGGATAAGCAAACCCTGCTTGTGATAGGTCTCAAGAGGATCTGAAACCAGGAATTTGTACGGTGTATCTGAGAGCAGATGCAGACTATCATCAAGACACGTACTCTCAGCCATCCGAAAGATCAGGTCATCAGTCATTAACCCGACAGGCAACACCCTTCTTTTTATATCTTCTTTTGTATGGCCCTGATGTATCATTCTGATAATACGCTTTATCATTCGTATCTCATACAATGTTTTGTACCCATCAAAAAATGGGGTAAAATCTGACGGGACCGAAGAGAGAAATGCCTGATATTCTTCCATCTCCTTTTTCTCCAGCATTAATTCCCGATCGCTGCTCTCATTCTCATTCGATTTCAGAAGAAAAAATCCGGTTGCCTGTATCCGTGCCAGTACATCATGAACCATTCCTCCCTCTAAAAGTTCATCCAGATGCTCTTCTCTGATAAACGGATTTCCAATTGACTTTGCCCTGGCAATTGGGTATGCAGATGCTGCAATGGTGAGAATCGTTGTCAGGTATCCTGCGGAACCTGCAAAGACAAATAAACAGATTCCAAAGATAAGAATCATAAGAGCAGTTATAAGCATGGGAGAAAGAAGCGTTCCATCAGAAAAATGTTCCACAAACAGTGTCAGATCATCCATCACTTACCGCTCCTCTCCGAATAGAATAAGGGAGACCTTGTAGAGCAGTTCTTTTCTGTACCGTCCAAGACGGGCCTCGATAGTATTATCAACGCTGATTCCATGCGTACTTTTGATAATTGCACCACCCATGGCAGTGAGAACCTCAGGTGTGAGAGAGATGTCCCTGCCATCTATTCTCAAATCAGAGACAATCTGCTCTGCTATTTGTTTATCTTTTTCATTGACTGAAATAATATATTTTTCAGATCTGATGGACTGTATTCCATCTGTTATCAACCATCTGAGAACAGACTGATAGTCTCTTTTGGTACTGACGTTTTGTAGTTCTTCAGTTGCCAGAAAAAAACAACGCGATATTAACGATTCTTTCTCCTCACGAACCATTTTTCTTGTGGTAATCAGGACCTGGGATCGCATTTGTGCGTTATTTTGTCTTATTTTTTGCTTTCCTCTGTTGATAATTGCGGTATATTCGTCTTCTGCCTCTTTTGCACCTGTGGTACGTATTTCCTCTGCTTTTGTATCTGCGATGGCTCTAATTCGAGCAGCCTCGGTATCAGCATCTTCGTTGATTCGGGAAATAATGGCATTTATACCCATTTTCCAGTTAACACCTACCCGCCCATCTGAAACAATCCTATTCCAAAGAGAATAAGAATCGCAATTAAAAGTCCAAAGATGGAAAATGTCTCTGACATAGCAGCAAAAACAAGACTTCTTCCGATAGAATCAGGATTGCGTGCCGCAGCTGCAATAGCTCCCGCACTCGTGATACCCTGACCAATAGCTGAAAATCCGGCAAGACCAACTGCAAACCCTGCCCCTATCACTCCGATTGCAACAGGCATCTCTACAGAAAAATCTCCTGACAGCACTCCGGTGAGCGACAGGATGAGAACTGATATCAGGAGTCCGTATATTGCCTGTGTCTCACAAATAGAGGAGAAAACAATCCCTTTTCCAAAAATTTCAGGGTTTTCAGAGGCATTTGCGATTCCAGATGCAGCAGCGATTCCCTGACCAATAGCCGAAAATCCTGCAAGACCGGTTGCTAATCCTGCTCCTATAGCAACCAGACCAACCTGTATGGGAATTTCATCTGGTATGCCACCAAAAAAACCTCCTGACTGGAGAATCAGGATAGCTATCAAAAGACCATATATTCCCTGGGTCTGAGGGATGGCAGTAAAGACAATGGCCATTCCAAATTTATCCGGACGCTCAGATATGACTCCGGATGCAGCTGCACCGGTAATACCGACACCGACACCGGCACCGATTGCCGAACAGCCTACCGCGATTCCGGCTCCTATAGCCATCAATGCAGCTCCCGTTCCTATCATAGTATAACCTCACTCTGTTCCATGACGGTATGCACCCGCTCTGCTTTAAAGGGATGAAATGGTCTCCCCCCACCCATATAAAATTTTCCAAAGAATTCGATATAATGAAGACGGAGTGCATGAATTACACTTCCAAGTGTCTGGATAACCAGATTGAAGGTCTGGCCCAGTATCAGGAAGATTATTGCGGGAATTAAAAGGAGAGGATGAGCCAGTGCAATCATTTCGGCAAGTAAATTTATTGTCATGGCTATCCCTCCGGTTGCCAGGGCCAGTGCAAGGATGCGAACATATGAGAGCCAGTCCCCAAGAAATCCGGTAACACTAAAAAATCCCATCGGTCCTTTATTAAGAAATAATATGCCAAATGAACCCATAATCATTACTCCTGCAAGTATGGTTATCCATGACGGTATAGTCATCCAGCCAAAAAACTGCACCAGCATGACTGCAGCACAGGGCTCAATGATATACCAGATAATCTGCTCCTGTACTGCCTGGCGATACCGTTTCTTCTTATAATTCTGCCAGAACCCAAGAAATATCCCAAGATTAATATGAATAATGCCAATAATGAGTGCTATCTGAAAGAACTGTATTGGTGAACGCATGGGATCGATAAGCACAAATGGGGATGAAATTCCAAAGAATCTGGGAAGAATATCTCCAAACCAGCCGCCCTGCAGCGTTCCGCAGATAATGTCTGCCAGAGCACATCCCATGAGAACAATACACATATCTTTAATCGTTTTGTTTTTCTGTCCTGCTCCACGGTACAAAAGAAAACCAATAAGCAGAATCACCAGGCCGTATCCGGCATCTCCAAGCATTAATCCAAAGAAGAGAAGAAAAACCGGGGCGATAAAGGGGGTTGGATCAATCTCGTTATAGCGGGGAGGAGCAAACATGGTTGTCAGAAATTCAAATGGTGCAAGCCATGAGGGATTGTCGTATCTTATTGGAACCGAATCTGAGGCGTCAGGCTCTTTTACAGTGATAAAAAACTCGGATCCTATGGTCTGATACAGGATAGCACTTAGCGGTTGCAGGTCTTTTTTTCTTATCCATCCCCTGATAATGACAACATCCCGCGTTTTACCACATTTTCTGGCTGTCTCAAGCCGTGTTCGAAGGAGAGAGAGATCTTCATGTACAGCCTCACATCTGTGTAGCCAGTCTTCTGCCATCAGACTTAGCTGGTTTATCAGGTCTTCTTCACGTACTAACAATTCGTTTAATTCACTTTGTTTCCGGGGTATCAGCAGGGAGGGTTTCCCCTCTAGATTTGCCGGGGAAATAATTCGTTTGAATTGAGGAGGACGTAGCAGTTCCAGAAGCTGATCCCGATAGTGTGCGCTTGTAGCCACAACCATCAGAGACCACTCTTTAATTTGTTTTGATTTTATCAGCAATTCAGAAGGTATTGATGATTCAATGAGATCCTGTATCATCTCCAGATCAGTGGTTGCAACGATTCCTGCTGAAATTTCTGAGAACTGAAAAGATCCAATAGATTCAGGATTCAAATCTAACGGGAGGAGTAATGAAAGTACCTCAATTGATGCTTCCAGTTCCTCTTTTTTCGTGTGAGTCATCTCAAATTCGTTGCAGAGAGAGAGGAATTCAGACAATTCATTGATTAATTGATCTGCCTCTGAACAGATGGATGATGCATCACCGTCACAGGCAGAAATCCGGGTATCATGTGGGGGAGAGAACCATTCTGTGATAATACTCTCATGAGTATGAGCAAAATGATGCATCTTTTCAAGTATCTGACCTATGCGGAGTTCTGTTGTGATGACGCGATTGAGGGTCTCCTGATGTGGAACATTTTGAGATAGTACTTTGAATTTATCCTCGTTATCTCTGATGTCAGAAATTTCGAGGATACCTGCTTCATACAGGCTGGCCATACATGTCTCATATCCTGATCGATGAACCCCTATAGTGACCTTATTCATCTGAGCCGGATAAAACATGTGTATCTCCAAGAATAGTATCGCGTATCAGTGTAACTGCGACAGGTATCTTCTCCTTGACTCCTGTTCTGATGCCGATCCGTTCTTTTTCAGCTTTTTCTATGAGCGCTGCTTCTTCTTTCAGGAATTCTGTTTCCATCTCTTCCTGCATCTGCTTCACTACTGTTGCAGCTTCCCGGCGTTTTGTCTGAATAAGAAGTTCAACTTCTGTTTGGGCATTCTGAACTAATGCCCTTCCTTCTTTCTCTACAGTCTCGATACGAATGAGAGCCTGACGTTCCGCCTCCCGAATCTGCTCGATCTCATCCTTTATCATTAGAGTTCTCTATACAGTAGATGCAAGTCAAAACATATAAGTAATGTGCAGGCATGGACCTGAAGTAAAATTGAACAATCTACCTTCTCATCAGGGAATGTTACGATGGGTGATATGGTATTCCTGAACAAAGCTTCAATGAGAAGGCTTTATGTATCCTATGCCTGATACGAAGGCTAAAAAAGTGAATCAAGTATGTGGTATCATTTCTTGGTTACTTTCCCTTCTCCCATTATTACCTTTGCAATTATGAAGACGACGAAAGCAATAATAATAAAATTCAGTAATTCTGCTGCAAAAGGCCCGATTCCAAGATGAACCGGTCCCAGATCAAGGGTTGCGGTCTTCCAGTCCCCAGTCGGTGTAAGAAGGGTAACAAATGGCATGATCAGGTTGTCAACACATGATTTAACAAGGGCAGTTGCGGCAATACCTATAATCACGCCTATTGCAAGACCAATTACTTTATATTCGCTAAGAAACTCAAGAAAATCTTTTATAAGACCAATAGTAGGATTCATATTCAATGTAGATTCTTTTAGGAAATAATTATATGTAAGCGATTGTTCATTCAGAGCAGTATTTTCTTTGTAGAGTAACACTCATATGTTATCGGTTAAGGTAAGGTGTAACACCGACAAAACCATCAAGTTATCGTTAGAATTTACCAAGTGGTAACCAAATAGGATAAAAAATATGATTTATCGTACGCTTTGGTCTTTAGTTCCTGAACCTATGGCACCAAAACGTCTGATAACTCCCAAAATAATCATCAACTTTCGATAGCCCAAGCTACATCTTGCCACCTAATCGGCTCCCTTTTGGCCTTAAACCTTAAAGGTACAGTTTATCAGTGTGTGTCTTTCTGCTTACGTGAGCAGAAATAGACCCGTCCACCAATGTCTTCCAAATTTCATACCAGGGCGCAGTTAACCGAAGTCCCCTCTTTTTTCTCATCAAATTGCGAAGAATTCGTCTTGCATTCTCAGCAAAAACAATTGACCACAGCCTCTTTTTTAGTCTATTGACTTTAGAGCACTCCAGAATTGCCCTGGCAACACCAAACAACTGTCGGCTGATAATTAGTCTTATAATTGGAATTCTGATGAAAATCTCAGTGATATTTTCATTCTTTGATTTCAACCGGCCAAGAAGATTCTCACTTTTCAACTCTCTGAAGAGATTTTCAATATCCCATCTTGCTGCATACAAAGCTGCTACATCTCTTCCTGGAAGGTCATTTTCAGGGATATTTGTGAAGAATGTATGATAATCGTCAGTTTCATCGTTATATACTGCAATAAATCGCAAATTAAGAGTCGATTTCGTCTTCTTTTTGCCACTGGTGAAATATCTGACTGCAACTTTTGCATCTATGTCAAGTTTGAAGGATCTGATAATTTCAATGGCTTCCTGAATATCCAGCCCGATAATTTTCTTTCTTAATTTTTCAGGAATGTCCAGACTTACCGAAATCACTTCAGCCTTTGTGTTTGATTTTAATCGAGTCACAAAACTCCCGCCTAAAGAGTCTATTCTAGCAAAAGAATCGAATTTGAAGAAACCACGATCCATTAGCAACAGCATATCTTTCACCCATGAACCAATGGTGAGGGTTTTTGAATCGTTGGTTTTCTCCGGAAAAATTTTGACAGATCTCGGGCCATTACACACCACACTTAATAAAACGGAGACTTTAATCCCCGCTGCTAGTCTTCGTGTTCGTGTTGCAGGATATTTACTTGCGAGATAGGAATGAACCCTGACGATTGTATTGTCCTTGATTAATACATCATTAAATGTCCTTAAATATCCTTTTAAATCTGAATTCACGTTATCCATCTGCTTTAAAATATAATTCTCCAAACACTTATCAATAAATATCAGGGCTTCGTTACTAAACCTTTCATAAAAACTACTGTATACGACTTGCTTTTTTTCATCCACCAGCGAATTATAGAGTCTGTGGAATTTACTAAGAGTTGGTTCTTCCTTTGAAAAAAACCCAAATATAAGGGTGAAAAGGAATTCTATAGGAAATATCTTCCGGGATCGAATGATAAATCCAGACTCTACTGCCGCGCTGGCAATTTCTTGAAAAGAAGCCATATTTGCCAGTTTTTCATTAAACAAACTATAATTTGCGCTCCGTTTAGAGGGCATGAGCAGTTTGTCAGAGGAGTATATATAGCTGCCGGATTAGTACGTGCGAAAAATCTGGACTTTGGACAAGGTGTTAGGCAGGATGGTTATGTAACCCATGCTATTCCTTAACCGATAACATATGGATATGCTCCATTACTCACTGATGCTGGATTCATCGCTGTAACCTTTGATGATAATGTTTCGTTAAATTATTCGACTCCTGATGAGTATGGGGAATATTATGTCTTAAAATCCCATCTTGTTAAAGGTACCAAAGCATTATTTATTGGGAATCAGAATGATTTTACCAAAAGGATAGAATCTGAAATACTACTCCAAAGAGGATGTAGTTATTATATTGTTGAAGATGATATAGTATTAGTCACTGATTCAAATGGATCAGAGAATCTTGTTCATTATATTGAAGTAATCTTTACCAGGACGGATTAACATGAGACGAGACAAATATAGATTTGTATCACCCCCGGGAGCACTCAAGCCTACTGGCATAAAGGTAAAGATAACTCCGGAAGATGAAAAATTAGTAAGGGATATGCAGGATGATCTAGAGAGGAAATATGGTAAAATCCTGACTAAAGATGAAGTTGAACAATATCGCAAAACACACAGATTAACTCACGTATAATCCCTCTTTTTCCTCTCTTAATTACTCCTTTTTTTTCATAGCCTTATATATGACTGGGCAAAATCCTATAATGAATCAGCAAGAGCTGACGAGCGATGTTGCACCCATCTCTGAATCGGCATTCAGACCTGATGGAACTTTTTCAGCCAGGATCATTACAGAAGGATGGGGGCTCTTCAGGCTATCATTCAGAAAAGTCCTATCTGAAGCTGCCGGGCTTTACAAGAAAGGAACCCGGATGTTCATCACCCCTTCTATCTGTTCAGAACTTAAAGAGAGACTATAGGGGATCTGAACCAACTTGCAGCTTGTTTTATTGATGAATCTGCAGTATGGGATGATACCATGATCTATGACCCGGGCCTCTATCAGACTGCAAAACCATTATCGAATCATGCTGACTTCATCCGGGAAGTAGCGCTCTATTGGCGTATCTCATTATGTGCCTGGTAAAACAAAGATCGGAGAGGTTGCCGTAAGGACGGAGCCGATTGGAGATAGTATTTATCAGGTCATGTCCATTGACCTCGTAACAAAACCCGGAGCGAAAGGCTCCATTGATGCGATGTATGAGTCATGGATAGGACTGGGCTATATCCGAGAGCGTAATCCAAAACAACAAGGATTGAAACATCCTGAGTAACAGCATGAAAAAAAGGAAACCCCCCGGTATAAAGTCATAATAACAATATTGTTCCTAACTGATACCTACCGGTTATCCTGTCTCTCTTTTTTAATTTATTTCATTCCAATGAACACTGCAGAAATCTCATGTCGGTATGGCATTAAAACCTCTGAAAACCCGGCATCGTGCATTTTTCTGGTACAGCTTGCTATCGTCTCCATATCAGAATAATTCTCTTTTCGTGAAGAGATGATATTGTCAATATCAGCAGGAGGCATTTTTGCCTCTTTCATTGCCTGTATCCACCGGGTGCGATATATTTCCTCTGCTTTGAGAGATTCCGGTCTGATAATATCCCCACAGATGAAGATACCTTCTGTATTCAGAGCCTGATACACCCGGTGCAGAAGTACACAGCGGTCACTCTCTGGTATATGATGAAAGCAGAGCGTGGTCATAATAACATCATATTGCGATTGTGGCCAGGGATCCCTGATATCCTGCTCACATATCTCTACGGTTGTAAGATCAGGTTTCTGACGGGCATACTGAATCATTTCAGGCGAGTGATCGATACCTGTTATTTCGGCCTGACTGTTTCTGGCACGTATTAAAGATGTGGCAAACCCGGTGCCTGATCCCAGTTCGAGGAGGGTTATCGGCCCTTTTTTAATAAATGAGAGACAACTCGAGAAGAACGCCTCACTTTGAGGAAGGATTGCATCAATTCTTCTGTCATATACTGCTGCAGTGGAGAGATAATGTTCCTGGTCAGAACTACTGGTATTTCTGGTCATATAACTTGGTTTTCATATTTAAAGTCACGATTTTCATTTTCATTATACATAGTATTATGAATCAGTTATTTGTATTATGATTTTCAATAGATACTATATGAAGTGGCATGATCATTGTCAATATATGGAGATTGCACGTAATTATTCAGTCCACGACCTTGCCCGGTTTCACGGTCATTTAGGGCCTTATATCGTTCTTGGATACCGGATGGGCAGACATGCGCTTCAAAAACTGGGTGCAGATCCATTCTCAATACAAGCAGAGGTGTACTGCTCAGGTGTTACCCCCCAGTCCTGTCTTGCCGATGGTGTCCAGTTGGGGAGTGGATGCACCCTTGGAAAGAGGAACATCGAGCTTATCACATCTGAAGAGATCTCCTGTCTATTTACTGCCGGTGAAAAGCAGGTGAGACTAACTCCTCTTCCGTTACAACCCCTGGATCAGAATGAACCTGATTATGAGCTTACTATTGAAAAATATGCAGAATCGCTCTATAATCTTGCTGATGAAGAACTCTTTCTGGTTGAGGAATGATGAAAAGAGAGGCTTCCTTGTTGTGTGTCGATCTCAGGGATGTCTGGACAACCTATGAAGGGGCCAGTTGTCCGGTTGTAAAAGGGGTCTCCTTTACTGTACAGGCAGGCGAATTTGTGGTCATTGGTGGTCCCAACGGTGCCGGAAAAACCACTCTCCTTGAGGCAATATGCGGACTTCTTCCTCTGGTAGGTGGTTCTGTTACGGTGTGCGGTAAAGAAATTCCAAAAGAGAAGATAGATATCAGGTGTGACGTTGGATATGTCATTCAGAACTTTGACTTTCATCCGTTTTCTCCCTATACTGTTGAAGAGGTTGTACGAATGGGGAGATACGGGCGCATCGGATGGTTTAAACGAGAATCAAAAGAAGATTTTGAGGCTGCACAGGATGCCATCAGAAAACTCAGGATAGAACATCTCAGGGATGAGATGATTGGAAAACTGTCAGGCGGTCAACAGCAGAAGGTCCTTATCGCACATAATCTGGCAAAAAAGCCGTCAGTTCTCCTTCTTGATGAACCGTTTAGTAATCTTGATATCAGAACCCGTGATGAAGTCTCTCTTCTCCTCTGTCAGGTTTGCAGATGTGGTGTCCCGGTTATCATGGTCTCTCATGCCTTTGATTGTCTTCCTGACTGTGATATCAGGGTTATTGTCATGCAGGCGGGGCATATGATACTCAATACTATAGCACAAGCCGGAGAAGTGGCTGATATCATACGCTCTGTTCCGGTGGGGCAGGCTGATGCTTGAGCTGTTTATACAGAACAATGTCCTCTGTCATGCAGTTGAGGCAATGCTTTTTGCCTCTGTTGGATGCGCAATACTTAGTGTAGTCATCACCCAGATGAACATTGCATCAATTGGGTTTACGATGTCTCATGCAGCATTTGCCGGAGGTGCTGCCGGAGCTTTTTTTGGGTTTCCTATGATGCTGTCTGCCATAGTTGTCAGAGATCGGA
>Ga0268279_1001696_pt1 | contig 11708 bp, 10 predicted proteins | sample saktaG_6_FD_190142 | JGI IMG/M metagenome (GOLD analysis project Ga0268279, IMG submission 190142) | Saline water microbial communities from Sakinaw Lake, British Columbia, Canada - sak_2010_1_5_80m | ecosystem: Environmental > Aquatic > Non-marine Saline and Alkaline > Saline ...
AAGAAGAGTAACCCCCATTTCTTTAATTGTTGCGGCGCCCCCGTCAGCACTTCCGTCATCCACCGCACAAACTTCATCAATCGAGGTTTGTTCTGTTTTTTTAATCACTTCAGCAATTCTTCCTTTTTCATTAAAAAACGGAACTATTAAAATAACTTTTTTGTTCTTAAACATTAATTATACGGCCATTTAAATCTAGAGACTTTTGGACAGCTGCCAATATTTTTATAATTTTCAATCCCCGCTGACCATCGGTTAAGGGAGTCTTCTTTTTTCTAATACAGTCAATAAAGTGCTGGCATTCAATTCGCAGAGGTTCTTCTTTTTTTATCTTAGGATAACTGACTTTGGGCTTAACTAACCAGCTAGAGCCTTGATGATGATAAATGGTTAAGGGTTTTTCTGAGTTAATGTCATCATACACCAGCATTTTTTTGCTTCCGATAATAATCGTTCCTCGTTCTTTAATAGGATAAAACCAGCTGACCGAAATTTGAGCTGCAATATTATTGGGAAACTCCAGCTCAATAAAACCAGCATCTGCCACGTTTCTTCTTAAAAGATATTTTTCCCGAGCAGAAACTCGCACCGGTTCTTTATCTAACAAATAAGTCATGATAGAAATATCGTGAAAAGCAAAATCCCAAATCACACTAACATCTGAACGAATAGGCCCTAAGCTGAGTCTTTTAGAATAGATAAATAAGGGTTTGCCCAAACCACCTCTTTTTAAAATTTCTTTAATTTTTCTAACAGCTGGGTTGTATTCAAAAGTATGTCCTACCATCAAAGTTCTTTTTTTTCTTTTGGCTAAAGCGATTAGTTCCTTCCCTTGATTAACCTTAAGGACTAAAGGTTTTTCAGTAAAAACGTGCTTTCCTGCCAATAGAGACTCTTTAATTAAAGGATAATGGGTGACAGCTGGAGTGACTATGGCTACAGCTTTAATTTGGGGGTTTTTTAGAATATCCTTATAGTTTTGAGTTGTTTTTATTCCTTCAAGATGTCTGGAAGCCAAATCTGCCACCATTTCTACCTGGCATCCTTTTATATTCTGAAAATTTCTGACTATATTCGGGCCCCAATAGCCATAACCAATAACTCCGATTTTGATCATGTTTTTAGAAAACTAAATTTAAGCAAATCAATAAAAGGTTTAAGGTTTTTTTTGAAATCTTCGAAGTTTCTTATCTTAATCAATCTTTTTAAAATATAAGCAGGTCTCATATAAAATTGTCTATAGGCCCTTTTATAATAATATAAAATCTTCTCTAAAGAAATGGTTGGCAGTTCCATAACTGGTTTGGCTAAGTCGTAATTGGCCCAATTTTTATGTATTAAAAAACTATTTTTCTCTGCCCAATCAAACATCTCTGTGCCCGGGAAAGGGGTAGTGATATTAAAAATAGCCAAATCCGGATCCAGGTCGATAGCATATTTGATGGTTTTTTTTATGGTTTCTTCCGTTTCTCCTGGACTGCCTATCATAAAAGCCAATCGAGTCTCTATGCCAACTTTTTTTGTATTAGCTACCGTTTCTTCTACCTGTTCTAAAGTTATTCTTTTCTTAATATTCTCCAATATTTTCTCGTCACCAGATTCAACTCCGTACATAATCTGATGGCAACCGGCTTTTTTCATTTCCTTTAATGTTTCAAGGTCAACGGTATCTATCCTGGAAAAACAGCTCCAGGTCAAATCAAGATTGTTCTTTAAAATAAGACTGCAAAATTCTTTTACCCTTTCCCGATTAGTGGTAAAAGTATCATCATAAAAAATAATATCTTTTGCTCCATAATTTTTCTGTAAAAAATTTATTTCCTCAATAATTTTCTTGGCTGACTTAAATCTGATCCTATTTCCTAAAAGATCTCCTTTGCAAAAAGTACATTGACCGGGACAGCCCCTTGAAGTAACCATGCCGAACGAAGGCTTTCTTTTATAACTGCCGGAGGCGGGATAATAGCTATCCGTTGGCAAAAGATCGTAGGCCAAGAAGGGGAAAATATCAATATCTGGAATTATTTCTCGAGGAGGATTTATGATCAATTTACCGTTCTCTTTAAATCCAATTCCTTTAATCGTTGCCGGATTCTTGTTTAAAAGTAAGTCTAAGCAACTATGCTCTCCCTCGCCCATCACAATAAAATCGACCTCTTTTTGAGCTAATACCTCTTTAGGCAAAACAGTAGGATGCGCTCCACCAATTATTACTTTAGCAGTTGGGTATTTTTTTTTAACTATTTTAGCCAACTCTAAAGCATTATCAATAACAAGGGTTGTAGCGGTAATGCCAATAAATCTAGGCGCTGAATTAGGCAAATATTTTTCAACTTTATCCAAGCCCAGTTGTAAAGCATTGTAATCTAAAATAGAAACTGAATAATTTTTCTCCCTAGCCAAAGACGCTAAAAGTGCTAATCCAAAAGGAGGAAGACAGGCAGAAACATCTTTCCAAATATTTCCTGATTTTTTATACCAGGGTGGGTTTATAAATAATATATCCATAACTATAAAATGCCTAAAAATTCAGCTATGATTTCAAAAAATGAATAGTCTGGGTTTAACCAGCAGAACCAATAATTTAAAATTAAAATGGCTAAAACAAGTAATACTATCATCAAGGTTCCTCTTTTTTTGCCCAATTTATTTTCCAAAAAAGATAAGCCATGAGTTGCAAAAAGTATCCCCAGGGGAGCAAAAAAGAAAACTGTTCTGGCTCCAGCCGCAGGATGCCAAAGCAAAAAAACAAAAGATGAAGGCAATAAGGCTAAAAATATCTTTATTCTCTCCCAATTTTTCTCCTGCCATTCTCTCCATATTCCTATTAAAATTAAAGGCCAGAGGATCCCCATAATTCTAAAAAACTGTCCTAAATATCTAAGAGAAGCAATAAGCCAGCTCTCGCCAGGATCAGCAAATCCAACTGATGTATGAAACAAATCTAAAGAACTAAAATTAAAATATTTAAACATTAAAAATTGCACTATAACAATAGGAGTTAGAAAAAATACTCCAAAACGTATTATTTTAAAAATTTTCTCTTTGATTCCATTTCTTGAAAGCAAAATCATTAATCCAAAAAACGGAGCGCCCAATCCCCCGCTTTCTTTCAACAAAACGCCCGCTCCTGAAAGAAATCCGTTTATTGTGATTAACTTTTCGTTCTTGTTTTTAAAATAGAGTAAAGTTAAAAATATGGAAAGAAGGAAAAAAAACCAACCCCCAGTATCAGTCAAATAAGCAAGCCCAGTCTCAATTACCGGAGTTGCGGTAACAAAGAATAGAGAAGCGAAAAAGGCCTGCCTTTTATTATGATAAATTAATTCGGTTATCTTAAATATTAAGAAAGCGCAAAGCAAATAAAAAATTGCGTTTTGGACAATTAAACCAGCTCCTTCACCCAAAAACTCAAATGGGACAGCAATTAACGACCCTATGGGTCTGATGACCCGCCAGACAGAGGGTTCTGACTCTTCGCCTTGAAACCAATTGATGGTTTGAATATATTGGGAGGTATCGCCATATTCTTGAAATCCAAAGATAAAAAAAATCGCTCCCATGTTCAAAAGAGCGAAAAGTAAAGCACAAATCAGATATTTATTTTTCTTAAGCGCCTCCATTAAATTATTTTTTTAAAGTATCCTATTGTTCTTTTAAGGCCTTCTTCAAGCTTAATTTTTGGCTCCCAGCTTAATTTTTCTTTGGCCAGCCCAATATCCGGCTTCCTTTTTTTCGGGTCATCGGCCGGTAACTCACGATAGATAATCTTGCTTTCGCTTTCAGGGATTAATTCCAGTATCTTTTTTGCTAAATCATTGACTGTAAATTCATCCGGATTACCCAAATTAATCGGCCCCATAAAATTTTCCTTTTCCATCAGTAAAATCATTCCATCTATTAAATCATCAATGTATTGAAATGCTCTGGTCTGATTGCCCGAACCATAAATAGTAATAGGCTTGTTTTTTAATGCCTGAACAATAAAATTAGAAACTACCCTTCCGTCATTGGGATGCATATTTGGGCCGTAAGTGTTGAATATTCTAGCAATTCTCACGTCTACTTTGCTCTGCCTGTGATAATCCGCGCAAAGAGTCTCGGCACATCTCTTCCCTTCGTCATAGCAGGCCCTGATAGAAACCGGGTTAACATTACCAAAATAGCTTTCTGATTGGGGATGTTCAAGGGGATCGCCATAGATTTCAGAAGTAGATGCTTGAAACATTCTGGCTCCTACTTTTTTTGCTAAATCCAACATATTCAAAGTACCGATAACGTTAGTTCTTACCGTTTCTACCGGATTATATTGATAATGGATGGGAGAAGCAGGACATGCTAAGTGATAAATTTGGTCTACCTCTAAAAAAATAGGTTCAGTTACATCGTGCTCAACTAATTTAAAGTCTTTATTTTGCAGTAAACTTTTAATATTGGCTCTATTTCCAGTAAAAAAATTATCTAAGCAAATTACTTTATTGCCTTGCTCTAATAACTTTTTACAGAGATGTGAACCAATAAAACCGGCCCCACCCGTTACTAAAATTCTTTTTGACATAATATTCTCAACTTTTTAAGTTTAAACTATTTTACTAAAAATACAAATCTTTTCTGCCCTTTTTCGCCAGGTATAATTTTGAACATCGGAAAATGCCTTAGTTGATAATTTAGCGGAAAACTCTGGACTTTGTAAAATTTCTTTAATTCCTCCAACTAATGCTTCGGGATCATCTGATTTAACTAGAACAGCATTTTCTTCATTAAGGATTTCTCGAATGGAAGGTAAATCTGAAGCAACAATCGGTCTTTTTGAAGCCATATACTCAAACATTTTCATGGGAGAGGTCCAATATTGAGAAATTTCTTTTTTTCCGGAGTTTGGCAAAACCAAGACATCGGCCGCTTTCAACCAATAAGGAATTTCAGTGTACGGCTTATGGCCAACAATATGAATCTGGAATTTAGAATATTGAGCTTTAAATTTATTAATATCTTTTTTGGTGCCACCGACAAAATAAACCGCTGTGTCCTTAGGTAAATATTGAGAAGCTTCAGCTAATATATACGCTCCTTTCCATTTATATAAGTGTCCAGTATAAAGGACTATTTTTCTATCCTGAGGAAGGTTTAACCTCTTGCGGCACTCTTCTTTGGTTTCTCTGATGTCAAATGTTTCTAAATCTACGCCGTCGGGTGCTACTAAAATCCTATCTGGAGATATTCCTTGTTCAATTAAAAGATCTTTGAGTTTTTGAGTAATAACTATTATTCTTTTTAATCTTTTAAGAAACGGAGAATATAAAAAATAGTTTTTAGGGAAAGTATGAACCTCAAAAATAAGATTTTTTTTAAATAAACATAAGGGAAGAAGAAATTTGTCTCTTGTATAAAAAATATCTGCTTTCTGAAAAATAATGAAAGGGAATAAGAAAAATAAAAAACTAACTGATTCTATCCAAAGGGCCAAATGACCAATATATTTATCCAAAGAAATCAAATCCAAACAGAAAAACTTCTTTATCTTAAAATCTCTTGCCAAACCATAATATTCAAAGGGGTCGGTTTTAATGGGATTCAATCTTTGAGGCACAATTAATTCAACCTCTCCTGATTCGGCAAAAGCTTCACACATCTTCATAATTTGAATCCCATGCGCTTTTTCAGTAGGGACTCTAATATTAGCAGTATAAATAAGTTTCATACAATAAAATTTGATGCTATCTATTTTCGTTATATGTATCCTGAAATAACTTTTCTAATGTTTGGCGAATAGTTGGTAATTTAGTTAAGATATCGGCCTTAAGGTCATTTTTATTCGCCTCAACCCTTCTAACTAAATCAATTACTTTTTGTGTATCAAAATCAATAAAATCAATATTGTAATCTTTCAAGCCAAACCAAGACATCAACTCTTTGTATTTGAAAGACCAAGATAAAGTAATAACAGGGATTGTTTGCGAAAGGGCAGCTACTGCACTATGAAAACGTGAAGCCACAACAAAATCCATTTTGCCGATTATTGCCTTGTAGTCATTGGCTGTGTAATTTTTATCGTCTATGACAACAACCTTTTCTCTTTCTTTATCAACCAAACCTTGATAGATTTGTTGACAAACCGCCAAATCGTCAAATTTATTTTTTTTAATTTCATGAGGAATTAGAAAAATTTTATAATCATAATAGGATATTTTTTTTAGAAAATTGATAAGAAGTTGAATGTATTCTTTTCTCACCTTAGCTAAATTAACATTGGGTATAATGCCAATTTTTTGCGATGGTCCTCCAGAATTTTTAATATATTTTTTTTGGTAAAATTCAGTTGGAATATCAAATAAAAAAGCAATATCAGGACAAATAACTGATTCTTTCTTAATAACCTTATAAAGAGTTTCTTGACTTTCATTGCCCCTAACATAGATTTGGGTTGCCCTGCCGAGCATAAGTTTTAATAAAAGAATACGGGACTTAGAATAAAATGGTCCGAAAGACTGAGGAAAGAGATAATATTTTTTCCCTAAAAATGAACAAAATAGAATCCTTGATAGAGAAAAGAGGATTGCTTTTATGCCATTTGAATCATAAAAACAATAACCATCAGCACCGATGAGAAAGTCGCATTCATTCATCTTTTTTAAATTAAAAGAGCTACTTATCAAAAAATTTCTTTTAGTAATTCGGTAGAGAAAGACTAATATAAAATCTTTAATAAACTGGACTTTGCCTGGCTGCCAAAATATATTCTCCGTATTGGTTGGGAATTTAATTGATTGTCCAATGCTGTCATATTTTGCATCTAAGAAAATTTTGAAATGGGCACTCCGATTATCTTTAGCCGCTTTCCTTGAAAATTGATCAACGATAACATAAATCATTGTTTCAGCTCCTTTATTATTCCAACTGGTTCCATAAATGCCGATGTTAATTTCTTTACCCATATATTTTTACAAACTTATCTTTAATTGAGAATATTTTATGCATTATTCTCCAAATATAAAGCTTACTTAAAATTTTTCTAACAATTCTTTTCTTAAATAAACTAATAAAATAATAATCAATGACTAAAAGGAAACGGGGAGATTGTTTGACATCGACTTGCCAATGTTTTCTTAACTCGGGACAATATAATTTTTCATGAACTGGCACATTTTGTTTAGCCAACTTTTCTATCTCAGCTATTTTTGTAGTTGAAGAAACCAGCTCTGGTTCTAGCTCTACCACTTCTAAATTAGCCAGAGCTTTATTTTCTTCAAAAAACTGCAGTCCTCGTTGAGTTCTTGCCAAAACCAAGGACACACCTCTAGCCCGCTCTTCTCTAAGTTTTCCTTTAACATAAGAGTCTCCAAATACCAAATCTGCCGATTGATTAAGCTTATCTATGCAAATTTTACACCGTTCATTAATAAAGAATCTTTTTAGGGCACCTCTTACCCTATTTGGTAAAAAAATATCTTTATTTTTTAATTTAATTCTTAAATAGCCAGGCCATTCATGATTATTATCTTTAAATCTATAATCAAACTCAGCAATCTCTTTTTTTTCATTTTTGCCCAATGCGAGTATTTCATAAATCATTTCCGGGAAAGCAAGGTTGAGTGCCCCGCCGCACATCAAACCAAAATATAAAAAAATTGAATCATTGATTAATTTATTATGAGCACAAACTTTTTTAGCTCCTGCTATTTGACAAGGAGTACCAACAAAAATTAAGTTATCTCCTTCAGCAACCTTGCTAAGTCCCGTACAGGCAGGAATAGGCCAATATTTTGATCTAGCTGCTTCTAAAATTTCCTGCTTAGTTCTAGCAATAAAAGTATCGGCAAGCAAGGGATTAACCCCTTTAAGCTTAGTTACCAAGCAACCATTAATAATCTTGCTCGCTAAAGCATGTATCAGAAGTTGACTAATTGCTCCACCGCTTTGAGCAGTTAAACGCAAATTAACATCTTTTGAATAAACCAACCAAGCTTTTAAGATATTTTTAGCAGTATCCCTACCAAACATTTCTTTACCCGGACAAACATTTAAACATAAACCACAATTATTGCATTTAGCTGTATCAATTTTGGGATAATATAAAAATTCTTTGGAGTCAAATTCCATGGTAATTGCCTTTTGAGGGCAAACTGCTGCACATGCGCCACAACTAGTGCATAATTTCTGCTGGACAATTTGAGCAATATTATTCATTTTTCATCTTTTTAATAATTTTTTTAATCAAATCATCTAAATCGTGATTTCTAACTACTATCTCTCTTAAACTATTATCTTTATCAGCATCTCTTAAATTAATAATCTTTTCAGTTAAGCCTTGGTAATCTTTTTTCTTGAAAAAATATTTTTCGTCCAAAATACCCTGAAACGCCTCATTACACGTTAAAACCGGGACAGCACAAGCCATAGCTTCCAAGACCACCTTATCTATACTGCCGGTATGGCTAAGATTTATAAAGATATTGGCTTCTTGATAATATTTTAGCATCTCAGTATTAGGAACGCTCCCTAAAAACTCTATATAGCCCTCAACTTTTTTTTCATGAATTAAGTTTTTGATTTTCTCAAAATACCTCTTCTCTGAATTTATAAGAGGGCTTCCAGCAATTTTAATTAAAATATTTTTAATGTTCTTTTGATTTACCAAAATATCCACTGCTCTAATTAAAGTTTCTAAATCTTTTGAGGGAGCTATTCTCCCCGCAGAAAAGATTATAGATTTATTAAAAGACAAAGAATTTTCTGCTGGTCGAAAACGATCAACATCAATTCCGTGTCCAATAATCTCTATTTTTTTTCTGTTTTTTAATCGGCAACTCTCTGCTGAAGCAGTTAAAATACTATCTACACATTTTTCAGCTAATTTCAATTTCCATTCTACTGACCGGTGAAGAAACCAAAGAATCATTTTCTTCCTAAAAATTTTAGTCAAGGGGAAAGAGGCTATGGCATATATTGGACACATATGGATAAAAATACCGTCTATCCTAGGAAGGATTTTAATTAAATATTTCTGAAGACGAATTAATTGACCAATCTTAGAAATCCCCCTTTCTTTGCCTAAGGAAAAAACCTTAACATTTTCAGGCAAATGATACTCTCCTTGCCAAAGACAAATCACGTAGAGATTTTCTACTTTTTCAGCAAATTTCTCAAGCCAACGATGAAAAAAACCAAGGTTGCCATCCTTTATATCTACTTTTTGAGTTATGACAAGTAAGTTCATGAATTTATCATTTGAATATAATTTTCAATATATTTGTCATTGGAAAATTTACTTTGAACGAGTTCTCGGCCCGCTTCCCCCATTTTAATAGCCAAACCCCTATTGTTCAGTAGAATTCTTAACTTTTCTGCCAGTTCATTTGAATTAGCAACTTCAAACAAAAAACCATTCTGACCATCTTGAATTAAGTCTGGAATTCCCCCAACATTGCTAGCAACAACCGGCTTACTTAAAGCCATAGCTTCTATTAAGACTCTGGGTAATCCTTCAGACAAAGAAGGTAAAACTAGACAATAGCAATCTTTCATAATGACTCTAGTCTGTTCCAAAGAAAGCCTGCCTTTCGATTTAATATTATCTCTATCTTGAAACTTTTCAGTTCCTTGTCCAACTAAAACTAATTTAAATTCGGGAAATTCAGCAGTAATCTTATCAAAAGCCTCAATTAAATAATCTAATCCTTTTACCTTTTGCAAGTGACCCACAAATAAAATAAACTTATCAAATTTAGCATCCTTCTCATTTAAAAAATCATCTAAATCAGTAAAAGTAGGAAAGATAAAATATTGCTTATTTGGAGCAATTTTTTTCGCTTCTGCTATTAAATTAAAGGCTACGCCCCTAATTTTATCAGCATTTTTTAAGCTAAATTTAGCTAAAAAAGGAACGAATTTTCTTTCAATAAAAGCTAACCTTCTTTTTTTTGACAGAAACGGACCCTCTTTCCAGTCTCCGTGGATTTCAACAATCAGTTCTTTTCTTAATATTTTTTTAATAATTGTTCCTAAAAATCCCTCAACCAATGGCGACTGAGCCACAATCACATCAATCTTTTTTATCAGGCACAACCAAGGAGCAAAAAGAAAAACTAGAGGCCAATAAAAAATACGGGGAAAAAGATAAAATTCTGTCCCCCAGATTTTTTTATGCAAAAAGTTTCCCCTGCCCAAAAGATAAGCTTGGATTCCTTGGCTTAAACCCTGAAATTTCTTTTCCAAATGCTTGTCTTTCTCTAAATTATATTTGGTAATACTAATGAATAAAACTTTTTTCATGTTGTTCAATTACTTTATCCCAAGACCAGTCCGTGGAAATGCTTTTAATTTTTTCAATATAATTTGAATAGTTTTTCTCATCTAAAAGATGAAGTATTTTTTCTAGTAAATCTGTCTCATTCTGAGGATCAATAAAAATCAATTTATCTTTGAGACTCTCGTAATAACTTGTTTCTTTTGTCAATAAAATTGGCTTGCCGAGTTTAATGCATTCTAAAGCAAAATTAGGCGTAATTTCGGTTAGAGAGGGTAAAAGACAGAGATAGCTCTGCTGAATTTCTTTCAATAAATCCTGATGAGAAACAGGAGGATTAAAAACTACCTTATCGCCAGCTTTTAAATTGTTTTTTTTTGGTCCTTGGCCAATAATTTTCAGAGTTAAATCTTTATCGGTTTTCTCTAAAACTTTATAAAAAACATTGATAAGAAATTGCAAATTTTTTAACTTAAGAAGCCTGCCAGCATATAATAGTTGGTAATTACTAACTGGTGATTGGCTATCAACTATTGTTATCTCAGGAAAAGGATTAGGGATAATGACTATTTTTTCTTCCTTAATATCAAAAAGCTTTAAATATATGTCTTTCTGAAAATAGCTGGTAAAAATTATTTTATCAGCTCTGTTTAAAACTTTTCTTATTAAACATATCCAAAACCTTTCTTTTAACGTCTTATGACTTTGATAATATTCTTTTAGAGGCTTTTTCGTCTTGCCCGATTCAACCGCCCTCTCCCAGAGAAAATCACCACCTATTCTTATAGAAAACTTCTTTCTTAAAATTTTACTTATAAAACAGGTGGGTAATCCGCAACTTGTTAAATTAAAAGCGTAAATCAAATCACATCCTTTGACATTCTTAAAAAGCCTTAAAGAATAAAGAATAATTTTAAGAGGCTGGGGGTATTTTTTAAGACCCTGGTAAGAAACAACCTTGATGGAATGTCCTTTCTTCTTCAACCCTTCTTTCAGGTTTTTAGCATAAATGGCCGGTCCCCCGATTTCAGGAGGATAGATTGGTGTGGCTATTACAATTTTCATATAATTCAAAAACTCTTAAAGAAATATTTTGCCATTCGTACTTCTTTAAATTATTCTTGGCGTTGCTGACTAAATTCTGGGCGAACCCTGGGCTTGATTGAATTCTCAATACAGCCTCTTGAATCTGTTGATAATTTTTAGGCTCAACTAAAATTCCAGTCTTTTGGTCTTCGACTAGGTCCAAAATACCACCAATTTTAGTGCCAATTACAGGTATAGCGGCTGCTCGAGCCTCCAAAACAACAATGCCAAATCCCTCTCTTAAAGAAGGCAGACAGAAGCAATCTGCCCCTATTAAATAGCCTGGTATTTCCTTGTTAGGGACTTGACCCAAAAACCTTACTTTTTTCTCCAGGCCCAGTGTTCTTACTAATTTCTCAAGATTCTTTCTTTCCGA
>Ga0268279_1001698_pt1 | contig 11681 bp, 10 predicted proteins | sample saktaG_6_FD_190142 | JGI IMG/M metagenome (GOLD analysis project Ga0268279, IMG submission 190142) | Saline water microbial communities from Sakinaw Lake, British Columbia, Canada - sak_2010_1_5_80m | ecosystem: Environmental > Aquatic > Non-marine Saline and Alkaline > Saline ...
CTGTTAATTTTAAAAAAAAGTATTTTATCAACAAAGGAAATGTGTCTTTCCGCCACATATCCCAAACAGTTATAAATAAAAGACCTTTTGGTTTTAAAACCCTTTTGAGCTCGGATACCGCTTTTCCCCTCAATTCGTCGGAAGGGATGGTATGTAGAACCGCGATGGAAAAAACTTTATCGAAATTATTATTTGGAAATGGTAAATTTAAATTATCGGCAATTATAAAATTATTATTGGGATATTTCTTTCTCGCCAAACCAACTAATTTTTCCGACACATCAACGCCTTTATAATTTATAACCTTGTCCTTGAATAATTCCAGAAGCCGACCGTTTCCACAACCCACATCAAGAATTTCATCCCCGCTGTTGATATATTCTTTAAAGATATTAAATTCGGCCCAAATATTCCAACGGGTTCTTGAAAAATCTTCGGCAATCAGATTATAATCATCCTTCGTTTTCTCCAATAAATATTTTGCGTAATTCGAATCCATGAATTATTTAGAAGCTACAATTAAAGAACTGGTTGAATCTAAAATTAAAACTTTAGATGGTTTGGCTAAAGCGAAAAGAAGGATAGCTAAAAAATACAAGTCTTCTTGCCCGAGCAATATCTCCTTATTGAGAACTTATCACGAGATAGTTAAAAGTGAAAGCATAAAACCGTCAAAAATTATTGAAAGCTTATTAATAACCCGTCCCATCCGCTCGCTGTCCGGCATTGTTAATATCTCAGTTTTAACGAAACCCTACCCCTGCCCCGGCAAATGCCTTTACTGTCCGATTGAGCCGGGAATCCCCAAAAGCTATGTTTCCGGAGAACCGGCCGTGGAAAGGGCCAAAAAATTAAACTTTAACCCTTATCTGCAAGTTAAAAGAAGAATTGAAATGTTAAAGGCAGAAGGTCATCCTACCGATAAGATTGAACTAAGAATCGTAGGGGGAACATGGTCATATTATCCGAAACGATACCAAAACTGGTTTATAAAGAGATGCTTTATAGCTTGCAACGAGAAAATCGGCAGAAGCTTAAGGGAAGCTCAAAGATCGAATGAGAAAGCCAAGCATCGAGTTGTCGGGTTGTCAATTGAGACAAGGCCTGATTTTATCGACAAGGAAGAAATCAGACATCTAAGGGAGTTGGGGGTAACGCTTGTGGAGATGGGAGTCCAATCAATTTATGACGATGTTTTAAAGAAAAATCTGCGCGGCCACGATATCAAAGAAACGATTTCAGCGACAAAACTTTTAAAAGATGCGGGGTTTAAGGTGCTTTATCAAATGATGCCCAATTTAGCTGGTTCCAGCCTGGAAAGGGATGAAAAGATGTTTAGTGAACTATTTCAGAACCAAGATTTCCAGCCCGACCTTCTAAAAATTTACCCCTGCGCTCTTTTAAAAGAATCCCCTTTGTACAAATTATGGCGGAGAGGTCAATATAAGCCCTATACTAAATCCCAATTGATAAACCTTATTAAAAAAATCAAGAAAACAATCCCTTATTACATTAGAATCCAAAGAATCAGCAGGGACATTCCTTCGTCTTCCATTGTTTCGGGCCCTGCTAAAATTTCCAATCTTCGCCAGCTGTTGGCTGAAATAATAAAACGGGAAAATTGGCGGTGCAAGTGCATCAGATGCCGAGAAGTTAGGAGGGCCTATGATCCGAGGGAGAGGATTTATCTATTGAGAATAGATTACCAAGCTTCCGGCGGAAAAGAAGTATTCTTAAACTTTGAAAATAAAAAGAGGACAAAGCTTTACAGTTTGCTTCGTTTGCGAATTACCTCCCGAAACAAGGCGGTAATCCGGGAAATTCATACTTATGGGCTGCTTATTCCAATCGCCGGAAAAGAAACAGCCCCCCAACATCGAGGACTTGGGAAAAAATTGATGAAGGAAGCTGAAAAGATAACGAAAAGGGAATTTCACCTGAAAAAAATCAGCGTTATCGCCGGCGTCGGAACGAGAGAGTATTTTAAAAAATTAGGATATAAATTAGAGGATACTTATATGACTAAAAAGCTCTAGCTAGCCGTCTTTCTTCTGCAATTTGAAACCTGTTGCTTATGCTTTTGATAAATAAATCTGCTTGGAATTCGATAGGCTAATTTCCTTTCTTTGCCCTCTTGGAAGCGTAGTTTTCATAAACCGAGCCCCGCGACAGCGGGGCGAAGGTGATATCCTCTTCGCCTATTGCATCTTAATTTTATCTAAAAAACTGGCTCTTAACCAGTTTTTTGAAAAGATTTTTGTTTATTTTTTGTAGGCTCTTTAAAAAATTCTCCATAGAGCTCACCTATCAATCCTTTTTGTTTCTTCAAACCCAAAACTCCCCGACGAATCCTTGCCTTTTCTTTACGTATATGTTTGCGGATTGATTTCGGCATCTTAGTCATTTATTCTCCTTTAATTACGGCTAAAGGTTTTAATTTTACCACCTTTCTTGAGAGGCCGGCTTGATGAACCACTTCGACAACTTTATCAACATCTTTATAAGCCATGGGTGCCTCTTCGGCGATACCGCGTGAACTCCAACATTTTACAATAATTCCCCTGGATTGCAAATTCTTGACCACGGCCTCGCCGGAAACGGCCCTAGCGGCGGCATGCCTGGACATCGTCCGTCCTGCTCCATGGCAAACAGTATACCAAGCTTCTTTTGATTTTTCTGTCCCCACTAAAACATAGGAAGAAGTACCCATGGACCCAGGGATGAGTACTGGCTGTCCTGTCGCCTTATATCTTTCTGGAATATCGGGATGATTCGGAGGGAAGGCTCGAGTTGCCCCTTTTCGATGAACTATTAATTCCATTTTCTGACCATCTACTTCGTGCTCTTCAACTTTGGCAATATTATGAGCAACATCGTAAAGCAATCTAAGATTCCCTTTCTCTCCCAACGCATTTTTCCATGCTTTCCTTACATAATGACTTATCATATGCCTATTACCCCAAGCATAATTACAAGCAGCAGACATTGCTTTAAAAAATCTTTGACCCTCGGGTGAATTAAATGGCACGCAAGCCAATTCTCTGTCTGGAAGTTGAATTTTATATTTCAGCATCGCCTGCATTATTGTTCTCAAATAATCTGTGCAATTTTGATGGCCTAAACCTCTTGACCCCGTATGTATCATTATTACCACCTGCTCTTTAAATAATCCGAAAACTTGAGCTACTTTTTCATCAAAAATTTCCGCTACTTTTTGCAGCTCACAAAAATGATTTCCTGACCCAAGAGTCCCAACTTGGTCTCTCCCGCGATTTTTAGCTCGTTCCGAAACGCAAAGGGCGTCGGCTTCTTCCATTCTTCCCCTTTCTTCACAATTTTCAATATCTTCTTTTTCTCCGTACCCATTCTCAACCAAATAAGGCACTCCGTCTTCTAAAATTTTATCTACTTGTCCAATCGAAAGTTTCATCTGTCTCCCTCGGCCAAGGCCCGATGGAACTTCTGTTTGAATCTCAGTTATCAATTTATCCAAATAAGGTCTCAATTCTTTTTCGGAATATTCCGAAAGCAACAATCTGACTCCGCAATTCTCATCGTAGCCAATTCCGCCAGGTGAAATAACTCCATCAGGATACCTTGTAGCTGCCACACCTCCTATAACGAATCCGTAACCTGTGTGACAGTCAGGCATAGCTAAAGAATACTTTACAATTCCCGGCAACGAAGCAACATTAATAACTTGTTCTATCGCCTCGGGCTCTATCTCTTCTAGCAGTGCTTCTGAAGCATAAATTCTTGCCGGAACTCGCATATCACCCCTGAAAGATTGAGGAATTTCCCATAGCCAATCACTAACTTTTATGAAATCTGATATTGAAATGGATTGAAAATTCATCGAAAATTGAAATGAATTAAAAATTCATTGGTTTTAAAAACATAAACTTAAATATCGAATAGAATTGTCGCCTCCCAAATGCCCTTTTTGTTCTCGCGAATGTCCAGGCCGTGATGGGTGACGGCCTTAATATCTTCTCCGAACCTCTCAACTTTTTGTCCGTTAAGCTCCGCTGTTAATTCGTTATCGGAAAATTCAATAAATCTCACCTCGTTATAAATTTCTTTATGAACCTGAATCAGATATAGCGCCTCGCTAAGAAAATCAACCAGGAGGGCCGACAAATCAACGGATTCAATCGTTATCCTTTTAGCTTTCGCCTTTTCATTCTCAGTTTCAGCCCGGAGAGCGCTTGCCATTCCCGAAAGGGCGTTTTTAAACAATTCTTCTTTCATCCTGCCAAAAACTTGGATTTTTAAGTTGGCCTTGTTCTCAAGAATTTTGTATTTCTTCATCTTTTTAGCTTATTGAATTCTTCTTTCGCTACCCTTCTATCATCCCAAGGATTTTTTTTGCCGCCTTTAACGCATATCCAAGGCTCGCAACCCTTGCCAGTGATTATAACTACGTCCCCCGCTTGAGCAAATTTTAACGCTTCTCCGATTGCTTCTCTTCTGTCTAATGTTTTCCGAGCCCCGTTTCCGACACCGGCTGCCACTTGTTCAATGATCGTCATCGGATTTTCATCATACGGGTCCTCGTTGGTAATTATTACTTTATCGCAGTGTTTTGCCGCGATTTTCCCCAGAACCGGCCTTTTCCATTTATCCCTTCCTCCGCCGCAAGAGCCCAAAACGCAAAGCATTTTTCCGTTTTTAGGCTTCAAGGTTTCATAAACTTTTTCCAAGGCGTTGGGCGTAAAAGCGTAATCAACAAAAACCTTAAAGGGTTCTCGGATTACCAATTCCATTCTGCCTGGGATTCCTTCGATGCTTTCTATAACTTTTTTACAAGTTTCCAAGCTGACCCCTTGAGACATACCAATGCAGGCTGCCGCCAAGGCATTGTAAATATTAAACTCTCCAAGAAGCTTAAGATTGAATTGAACATTATTATTTTTAATATCGCCCTGATTCAAACCATAAGTGTATTTTTTTTCTGCCGGGAATTGTAAAAAGTAGTCGGCATTTTCGTCATCAATATTAATAATGTGGATTTTTTTGGCGCTCTCAAAAAGTTTTCCTTTCGCCCTTCGGTAATTTTCAAAACTGCCGTGCCTTTCAATGTGCTCCGGGGATAAATTGGTGAATACGGCCGCCTCAAAATCAATAAATTTGTGGCGATACTGCAAAATCCCCTCCGAAGTAACCTCTAAGACAGCGTACTGACAACCGCAATTTACCGCTTGCCTTAAGAATCTTTGAATTTTAAAACGTCCCGGCATTGTCATTTTCAAAGCGTTCGGCGTTTCTTCCCCCCCTATTTTAAATTTGATCGATGACAAAGAAGCAACTTCATAGCCTGCTTCTTCTAAAATTTTGGCCGCCATATTCACTACGGTTGTTTTGCCGTTTGTGCCCGTAACCCCAATTATTTTTATTTTACGGGAAGGAAAGCAATAAAAAAGTGCGCCTAAAAAAGAAAGGCCAAAATGATAAAAACTAAGTAAAAAAGAAGGGGTAATTTTTCTGAACAAAGAAAGAACTGTCATATATTTTTATCTTAGCTTAAACTTGAATAAAGGTGAAATATTGGATAAAAAGAATAAATCTTTAGATTTATTTCAATGTTCACTGAATTAAAAATTCATTTCACATTTTCGATAAATTAAAAATTTATCTTAATGTTCAAATTAGTATCTAAATTTCGCCCCACGGGGGACCAACCTCAGGCGGTTGAGAAACTGACCAAAAACTTAAAGGCCGGCGCCAAGCATCAGGTGCTTTTGGGAGTGACCGGATCCGGAAAAACTTTCACCATGGCGAAGATCATCGAAAAAATGCGCAAACCGGCCCTGATCATATCTCACAATAAAACCTTAGCCGCCCAATTATACCAAGAATTCAAGGAGTTTTTCCCGCAGAACGCGGTTCATTATTTCGTCAGTTATTACGACTATTACCAACCTGAAGCCTATATCCCTCAGACCGATACCTATATCGAGAAAGACGCAAAGATAAACGAAGAGATTGATAGATTAAGACATGAGGCCACTCAGGATTTATTGACGAGGCCAGACGCAATCATCGTGGCTTCGGTTTCCTGCATTTACAATATCGGCTCGCCCGAAACTTACCAGCAGGTTTCTTCGGAAATAAAAAGCGGTCAAAAAATTAAAAGGAAAGATTTTATTTCCCATTTGATTTCTCTCCAGTATCAAAGAAACGATGTTGATTTTAGGCCCGGTACTTTTCGAGTGCGAGGGAATATCATTGACATCTATCTGGTTACTGGCAAAAAGATTTTAAGAATTGAGTTTTTCGGAGATGAAATTGAAAAAATTTCCATTGCCCGGGACGCCTTAGACACTAAATTTACAATTTACAACCAATGCTTCAAAATCTTCCCGGCTCATTTCTGGGTTACCTCTCCAAAGAAATTAGATATCGCCATCGAAAATATTAAATTGGAACTTCAAGAGCAATTAAAGAAATTGAAGAGACAGAGAAAATTGTTGGAGTACCAAAGATTGAAACAAAAAACCAATTACGACTTGGAAATGATGAGGGAGACGGGCTATTGTCACGGAATTGAAAATTACTCTCGCCACTTGGACTTCAGAGAGCCGGGCGCCCCTCCCTACTCTTTACTCGATTATTATTCCGGAAACTTTTTGGTTTTTATTGACGAGTCTCATATGACGATTCCTCAGATCCGCGCTATGTCCGCCCAAGACCGAGCCAGAAAAGAAACATTGATTGAATACGGCTTTCGGCTACCGTCAGCCGTCGACAACCGCCCTCTAACCTTTAGGGAATTCAATCAAAGAATCGAACGGGCAATCTACGTCTCGGCCACTCCTGATGAATATGAAAAGGAAAAAGCCGGAAAGAAATGTATTGTCGAACAACTGATTAGACCTACGGGTCTCCTGGAACCTTCGATTGAGGTAAGGCCGACAAAAAATCAAATTACGGACCTGACAAAAGAAATCAAAAAAAAGACCTCGGAAAAACAAAGAGTTTTAGTTTCGGTTTTAACCAAAAGACTGGCCGAAGCGGTTTCTGATTATCTGGCCGAACAAGGGATAAAAACCCAGTGGTTCCATTCTGAAATTAAAACGTTAGAAAGACCGCAAATTTTAAAAGATTTAAGAGAAGGAAAATACGAGGTTCTGGTCGGAATAAATCTTTTAAGAGAAGGATTGGATCTGCCTGAAGTGACGCTTGTCGCGATTTTAGACGCAGACAAGGAGGGGTTTTTAAGGTCGAGAACGACCCTGATTCAAACCATGGGAAGAGCTGCAAGGCATCCGAAAGGACAGGTCATTTTGTACGCTGACAAAATCACGAAATCCATGAAAGAAGCAATCGGAGAAGTGTCTAGAAGAAGAAAAATCCAAGAAGATTATAATAAAAAACGTAAAATAACTCCCCGTCCAATCATAAAAGAAATAAGAGAATGGCCTTTTGGCAAAAAAGAAAAAATAACCTCCGAATTCTGGGCCGTCCGAGACGCAGAACTTTTAAAAAAGGAAATGGCCATAGCTCTTAAGTTTTTAGATTTCGAAAGAGCGGCCGGCATAAGAGACTTGATTAAAAAACTAAAACGGTGATTGATAAAACAGGGAAAATAACATAAGATATTATAAAAAGATTGTTCCTTGGCAATTTAACATAATCCGAAAAAAAAGGAGGCTGAGATGAAAATACTTCTGGTCTACCCCGAATACCCAGATACATTCTGGAGCTTCAAGCATGCCCTAAGCTTTGTGGCCAAAAAAGCCGCCTTCCCACCGCTGGGATTGCTGACAATCGCTGCTATGCTTCCCGAAAGATGGGACAAAAAACTTGTCGACATGAATATTTCCGCCCTCGGAGACAGAGACATCCAGTGGGCCGACTATGTGTTTATTAGCGCGATGATTACCCAAAAAGAATCTGCCAAACAGGTCATTGATCGCTGTAACAAATGCGCTACCAAAGTGGTGGCTGGCGGACCAGTTTTTACCACCGGGCACGAAGAATTTGCAGGGGTAGACCACTTTATTTTAGGGGAAGCGGAAGCTACTCTTCCTCAATTCTTAGAAGATCTCCAGGGAGGAGGCGCCAAGCGGGTTTATGTCTCAAGCGAGCGACCGGATATAACCCATACGCCTATCCCCATGTGGGAGCTTATAAATGCTGGGGATTACGTTACGCTACCCGTCCAATACTCCAGAGGCTGCCCTTATGATTGCGAGTTCTGCGATATCATCATAATGAATGGCCGCGTCCCGAGAGCAAAAACCGCAAGTCAGTTTTTACGAGAGCTCAACGCGATTTACGAAACTGGCTTCCGCGGCTCGGTTTTCGTCGTTGACGACAACTTCATCGGCAACAAAATAAAAGTCAAAAAAATGCTGCCGCAAATAGCCTGTTGGCAAAAAAGACGGCAATATCCTTTCCGGCTGCTGACTGAGGCCTCTCTGAATCTTGCTGACGACGAAGAGCTGATGAAGTTGATGATTGAGGCGGGATTCGACAAGGTCTTTGTCGGTCTAGAAACGCCTAACGAAGAAAGCCTAGCAGAATGTAACAAGCTGCAGAATAAAAACAGCGATATGGTCGTTGCCGTGAAAAAAATACAGAGACACGGGATGCAGGTGCTCGGCGGATATATAGTAGGCTTCGACAACGATCCTCCGTCTATCTTTGACAGACAGATTGACTTTATCCAAAAAACAGGCGTTGTTGTCGCAATGGTGGGGATACTTGATGCCCTACCCAAAACTAGGCTATATGAACGCCTAAAGACAGAAGGGAGACTACTTACGGCAAGCTCAGGGAACAATACCGATCTCTCTATAAGCTTCTCTCCGAAAATGGATATCGGCCTTCTCATGGAGGGATACAAAAAAATACTCCGAAGAATATATTCTCCTAAGGAATACTGCGAGAGAATCGTTAATTTCTTCAGAGAGTATAAACCCCCGAAAAAAAGGAAAAGAATTACCATCTCCGAGATAAATGCATTTACTAAGTCGATCTGGCGGATAGGCATAATCGGAAAAAGGGAGGAAAAAAGATACTACTGGAAATTATTAGCTATCTCCGCCACAAAATACTGCTCTTTTTTCTCGGAGGCAATAGTTCTGCAAATCTACGGCTTCCATTTCAGAAAAATCGTAGCCGGGCTTAGGTAGAACAAAGGACGTAAGAAATTCTCTCTTGCGTCCTTTCCTTTTTAATGTTAAACTAAACATTATGCCAATCATTAAATCGGCTAAAAAAGCTCTGAGGCAGAGCATAAAAAGGAAAGCCCGCAACCTTCAGCAGACAAAAAAAATAAAAAACCTCTTGAAGGAGATGAAGAATTTGATTTCACTGAAAAAAACGGAGGAAGCGAAAAAACTTTTACCCCAGGTTTATAAATATTTGGACAAGGCGGCCAAAACCGGGCTGATGAAAAAAAATACCGCTGCCCGGAAAAAATCAAGAACAACAAAATCAATTTTTAAATCCCGGTAATAAGCAAATCTAACGCTGTCTCCGGGTTAATCTTCCCTGTTTTAATATCAAGATCTGCCTGAAAAATCTTCCAGTAGATTTTTTTTAATTCCGAAAAAGTGAATTTGCCGGCTTGCTGATAGCTTTTTTTGACCACAAAAGGATGCAGACGGGTTATTTTTTGAATAAAGTAATAAGGCCTCTGTTTTCCCATGAGATCTTTTACTATTAATAGATTCTTGAATTGGTAATTGATCATTGAGAGAAGATAAAGGGGGTTGTCGCCTTTTTCCAAATGCTGATGGATTAACAGCAGAGCTTGTTTTTTGTTTTTCTGAGAAATTGCATCAATCGTTTTAAAAATAGCCGTTTCAACCTTAGAAGAGACCAGTGCCTCAATATCAGCAACTTCAATTTTTTGACTGTTTTTGTAGTCAAAGAGAACTTTGTTCTCTTTTCCACCTTCGCCCCGCTGTTGCGGAGCTCGGTAGCTGATTAACTTCTTTATTTCGTTGGAAAGAAGCCAAAGATCATTCCCGGCAAATTCAATAAGCTTATCTACCGCCTCCTGGCTAATTTCCGTTTTAAATTTTAAACATTCCTGCCTGATCCAAGATTTCAACTTCTCTCCTCGCAGTAATTGAAAATTCTGCGTTTTTGCCTTGGTCTTTAAAAAATTGAGAAATTTATCTTTCTTCGAAATTTCATTATCTTCATAAAACAAAATGGTATCTTTCGTCTTGGAAAGCTCTTTAGAGTTTTTTAAAAACTTTTCTTTAAAATCCTGATTAGCAAAGACACCTGACAAAATCAGCAGCTTCTTTTCGTCAAACATCGAAACTTGCTGAATTGTATCTTTAAAATCTTCAAATTTTAAATCCTCGCCATCAAGGCACGTCAAACTCAACCCGCTTTTTTGGATTTTTTTGTATTGGTCAACAATTTCTTTCAACTTCTGGCGCGACCTATATGCATCCTGACCGTGAAGAAAAATAAGCATTATTTATTATTTTTGGCATTTGGGACAAAAATGAGCGGATCTGCCGCCGATTTTAATTCTTTCAATTTTTGCGCCGCAACGCCGGCAGTTTTTTTTCCGATAAACCATGTGATATTTGGCGTACTCGCCTTTCTGACCACAGGCGTCAAGGTAATGTTCAACTGACGAACCCCGATGCTCAACCGCCTCTTCCAAAATCTTTTTGGTACCGTTGAAGATTTTCTTTATTTCTCCATTAGTTAAGTCTTTGACTAATCTATACGGCCTCGTCTTAGCCCTAAACAAAATCTCGTCCGAATAAATGTTGCCGATGCCGGCGATAGCTTTCTGGTCTATCAACAGAGCTTTAATCTTTGAGTTTGGCCGTTTTATTAGAAGAGCCTTAAAAGCTTTGAGACCAATTTTTAAGGGCTCCGGACCGAATTTCTCTTCTATTTTCTTTGTATCTTTTACTTTTTTCCACCACCCGAGTTTACGAACATCATTAAAAATTAACTTTGAACCGTCATCAAAATTAAAAACCTTGCGAGTATATTGCGAAGGTTTTCCGTTAAAAATCAACTGTCCGGTCAGCTTTAAATGAAAAATCAAACTTGTGCCGTCCTCAAAATCAATTATTAAAATTTTTGCCCTTCTCCGCAGGCCGACGACTTTCCGTCCGGCCATCGTCTTACCGACGATCTTTTTATACAACTGTAGCCTTATCGTCTCCACTTCCGGAAGCTCAGGCATATTTTATCCAAGGACTCTTTTTATCTTCCCGATAATTTCTCCGGGGGTGAAATGGGCTTTTACTAAATAATCAACTGCTCCCAGACTTAACCCCTTTTCTATGTCTTCTTTCTGCCCTAAATTAGAAAGAATAATCACCGGAATTTTAGCCACCCCCTGTTCTTCTCTCATTCTGGCCAAAACCTCAAAACCGTCGATCCCCGGCAGGATGAGATCAAGTAAAACCAAGTCCGGCTTTTCTTCTTTAACTTTTTTTAGCCCTTCTTCGCCATCAACAGCTTCAGAGACATTGTAGTTCTCTTTAATGAGCTTTTGAGACATTAATTCTCTAAGGAATTTGTCGTCTTCGACAACGAGTATATTTTGTGGCATATGTTTTAACCTATTTGTTTTTTAACTTTATCAACTACTTCCTGAGGGTCAAACTCGGTCTTTATCAACCAATCTTTCGCTCCCAGCTTTTGGGCCTTGTCAATCTCCACCGGTTGACCGGAATTAGAAATGA
>Ga0268279_1001707_pt1 | contig 11633 bp, 9 predicted proteins | sample saktaG_6_FD_190142 | JGI IMG/M metagenome (GOLD analysis project Ga0268279, IMG submission 190142) | Saline water microbial communities from Sakinaw Lake, British Columbia, Canada - sak_2010_1_5_80m | ecosystem: Environmental > Aquatic > Non-marine Saline and Alkaline > Saline ...
GGCTATTACCGGTTTGCCCTTCCACAATGCCTCGGTAATAACCAGTCCAAACCCTTCCCTCGTTGAAGGTTGCATTATCACACTGGCTGCCCGTTGCAGCGCATTTACCTCCATCCAGTTCTCCAGACGATTTTCCAGCGAAAGGTTAAGTATGTGGACATCCTCATCCCCTTTTGTCTGCTCATAGACCTGCGCCAGAATTCTGGCCCCTTCCGGGTCGTCAGTAGCCAGTCCGCCGGCTAACACAAGCTGGCATTTTCTATCTTTCCTGACCTCGCGATAGGTGGCAATGGTCCTATCAATACCCTTCCACGGGTCAAATCGGGTAACTTGGGTAATGATAGGCAGTCTAGCATCAATGCCGTATTTATCCAGAGCCCTATCTATCTCCTGCTGTGATAGCTCCCGGTTCTTCTCGGAAAGAGGGTCAATGAAGGGAGGGATTATAAACTTGGGAATAAGCCAGTGTGGGAAAACGTAACGTATCGCTGAGAATATGGCCGCGTCATACCCGACGAGCCAGTTATTGAGCAGGCTTAGCAGGCCATTTTTAGATTTTATCACTGGCTCTATATCTATATGACATCTCCAGAGCCAGGTTTCTCCATCCTTTTTCAGGTATTTGCATAACAACATCGGTTGAGGATCATTTACGATTACTACATCTGGGGAATAATCGATAATATTGCTACTGGCGAACTCCTGAAGTTGACTGAGGTAGGTCTGTTTCATTTCACGGGTGAAAGAGCCCTTCATACCCTGTAATAGATTATGAAGCATCTTGGTGCATTCAAAGTAGCTTTCACGTCCATTAACAATCTTCCATTCTGTCTCTACGCCTAACATGTTCAGAAATGGGACCGAACTGTATAGCATTTCGGCAACGCCACCGCCTTTAGCTGTGGAGTTTAGTTCCAATATCTTTAAACCTTTGAGCCGATGACCTATATTCTGTATTCTTTCTATTTTTTCGTTGCCTACGATAGAAGCGTATGCGGTTAGAGGGTAGGTTGAAAAGGGGCAGAAGTCTTTCCTCTTGCTGTAAACAGTGCCGTCGGCTAGGATATAAGTGTTGTTCATTCTAAAAATAACCTGAGTTGATCTCCTTCAAGCACATCTTCCAGTAATTCCTGTAGTTTCTCCATCGCCAGTGGTGATGGATGTGTCTTGCCTGCTTCCCATCTCTGCACAGTATTCAGCGAAACACCAATGCTTCTTGCCATTTGTTCTTGTGTCCAGCCCTTGCGGACTCGGCATTGCCTGATTTTACCAGCTAGCTTAGACATATGGAGTATGCTATAACATATGTGGTAACACTTGTCAAGTATTTTGCCACATATTTTTTTGGCTGTTTATAGTATTTAGTAGCTATCACTCAGAAACACTTTTTATTATGGTTGAACATACATGCCCAAGAATATTCAGTGGGCCCATGAAGAAAATAAAAGGGGAGTAGCAATGCTCCCCTTTTTTATATTGTAATTGACAAGTGGCGACTAGGTGACTAAAGTGGTAGACGAGGCTAACGTGTAAAAGGAGAGGTGATAACTCCTATGAAAAAACAGCACCGGATTCATAAATACTTCTTTCTGCTTACAATCTGTATTCTATTACTATCATTTCTACCCGGAACCACAGTCGTAACCGCTCAGACAGGCGCGACCACCTATTACGTTGATGCCACCGGCGGTAATGATAGTAATGACGGCACTTCTCCCTCAAGTGCCTGGCAAAGTATCTTCAAAGTAAAAACGCCCAGTGTTATCCTTTATCTCCAGATATTCCTACCTGGTTAAAAATATACTACCAATTCATCCAGTCTTTAGCAGCAGATAATTAATCTAATTATAACCTCACATAGCGATGTTTTTCATCTATTGGGTGAAATTAGGGTAAATGTGAAGTATAGAGAAAAGACAATATGTGTAGCCGGAAAATCATTCCTTTTTTAAGATTGTGTTTCACGTCTGGACTTCAAGCGTAATAATTAGCGGGCCTTTTTATAGTGGCCGTTAACTGCTTGGTTATTGGTCATTGTTGCCCCGTTTACTTGGAGCATTTGCTCTGGTTGGGCAGGGAGCCAATGATTGAGGCCTTAAAGACACCAGATTCGCAACGTGGCGCCCCGCCCAATAGAGAAGTGAGCGAATGCAGGGTTGTGAGGCGTATATGGCCACTCGCTTGAGTCACGACGGGCCCAGTTTCGCGACGTGGGGCTTGTGGAGTGACTCTATGCGTACTATGTTGACATTACTGCTTATTGTCTTATAATTATGTGTTATAGAAACATGGGCGGCGATGTATGATTAACACATATGTTACAGTGTATGTGGATGGAGCGTGTTCAGGCAATCCAGGCCCGGGGGCAATCGGCGTAGTAATACTTGATGAAAACAACCAAGAGGTTTGTAGCCATAAGGAATATATTGGCGAAACTACCAACAATAGGGCGGAGTATCAAGCCCTAATCAAGGGACTTGATCTCGCTGCTGGTATATGTAGAAAGAAGGTCATTTGCTTTTCCGACAGCCAATTGCTCGTGAAGCAGTGTACCAGAGCGTGGAGAATTAAGAAGCCAGAACTACTCAAGCTAAATGTAGAAGTGAGTAACAGGGTTGGTCTTTTTGAAGAGGTAGTGTTTCAACACGTTCGCAGGGAAAATAAGCACATATGTAAGGCAGATCGCCTCACTAAGGATGCTTTAGCTGGAAATTAGCTGGCTCCCCAGGTAGGACTCGAACCTACAACCTAGCGGTTACGCGCTGCCAAACTGTATTCGCTTTATAGGACAGTAGAAGCAATCTAAGTTATACGTCTCTGCCCAAATCAGTTGCTAGTCTCTAAATAATCTAGAAGTGTATCCCGTATTAGTATAGCCCCCTCAGGATTACTGGGGATGCCATGTCCTACCTCTGGTAATACTACCCACGACTTCTCAGTTGTAATGGCATCATAGAATAGCTGACCTTGAGGTGCGAAAATATCAACTTCACCCTCAATGAATACTACTGCAGTATTCGGATAATAGTAGTCTCTGGATTCGTCTGGCAAGGGAGTGACAACGCTTTCTGATTGCAGTACTTGCACCACCCATTCCAGTTCACTGCTGTTTACGCAATAATCTCCGTCACCCTGCCAGCCCATAACGTAGTCTACTATCCCCTTTACCGATGGAACGTCCATTTGACATAGAGACGTCAGGTCAATTCTTCCTGGGCCTCCGGTTAGTACCGCAACGTCGAGAATGCTCTCCAAGTCATGCACAGCGAGTACGTAGGCAAGCTCGTTAGCCCCACCACTTTGCCCGGTTGCAGCCACAACTTCAGGATTATTGGCAATATCGTTAACAATCCAGTTCATTATCCCGGCAGTACCGCAGGTTATCTTCTTGAACCCTTGACCGGAGTTATTTGTCCCCCACCCCTGGTCTCCAAGCCACCTTATCTCGTAGGTTTCGTAGCCTTCATCAAGCATTGCGTTTATTATACTTATAGGTTCATCACCGGAGTCGCCGTACCAGCCTGTACCCCAGCCTCCAGAAAGGAAAATCACTGTTCCCTCAGAACCCGAATTCTGGGTCGCCCTGATTTCGGCCTCTCTTGTTGCCAGACCTTCACAGTCAACCATTACGTGATAGCAGGTCTGGTTGTTACCACACTCGGTCTGGGAAATAAGTTGTATATATGTCTCTTCCTCTTCTTCCTCCTCTTCTTCTTCCTCTTCTTCCTCTTCCTCCTCCTCCAACTCTTCGGCTACCTCTTCTTCCTCTTCGGTATCCGTCGTTACGTCCCCCGAACCGCAGGCGGCTAGAGACAGCACCACCAGGGTAATAACAGTAAGCAGCGCTATAAGCCTAAGGCTTTTCCTCATCTTGAATACTCCTTTTAACGTACATTGGATACTATGGTAACACACCCAACAACGTGACGACAATATTACATACGGGATTAGGCAAGGCCAATACTAAAAACAATGGGGGAAAATAAAGCTGGCTCCCCGGGTAGGACTCGAACCTACAACCTAGCGGTTAACAGCCATTTAAAAAGGTCCGTTAATATTTACGCTTGAAGTCCAGACGTGAAACACAATCTTAAAAAAGGAACGATTTTATAGTGCTTAAAGGGTCATCCAAAAGACTATAGACATAGTCTTTTGGATGTATCAAGGAAGCCTATTTCGGTTCAAGCCCAGTAACGTGGGCGGTACTGTACGATAGGTAGAACTTCTAAACTGGTATTCACGTTGAGTGAACGGGGAGACGGGGGAGGCCTTGGCTATACCTGAAACAATTCTGAATGTGTTGGCGTAAAGCTGAATACCTCATCCTCGGTGCTGACTAACCTACCTTCTGATGTCATCCGCGTCGTGTGGAAGGTGCCGCTGCAGAATGGAAGGGGAAGCTATCATGGCTAACCGCTTCCAGGTTAACCAACATAAACTAGCATATGGCTTCATTGCAAGCTGAGATGGGGAATACTGCCTCATCTGCAAACGTGGTCCCAGTAAAGTAAAGCTGCTTAATAGGTAACTTGCCTATTGAACTTGGCGAGAGGTGAGACATTTATGTTCATGGGTCATCCGAGACGACAATGGAAATGGTGGAACAACATTTTCATAGTCTAAAGCATGAAGTTGCGTCAGTCAGTCAGCTGATGTAATCTAACGACATGATTCAAGTGACGTCTGATATCGCTATTGGCGAGAATGAGCTTCAAGAAGAGTTTATTCGAGCTTCGGGGCCAGGTGGACAGAATGTCAACAAGGTCTCTACTGCGGTGCGTCTTCGTTTTGACGTGGCTAATTCACGATCCTTGCCCGAAGAGGTTCGGATACGCCTGATTTCGCTGGCTAGTAACCAGATTTCCGAAGATGGCATACTTATTATAGACGCTCGACGGTTTCGTACCCAAGGACGTAATCGGGAAGATGCGATTGACCGACTGGTAGAACTAATTCGCAACGCCACACAAAGGCCAAAAATCCGGCGCAAGACAAGACCGACTTTAGCATCAAAAATGCGCCGGTTAGAGAGCAAACGCCGTGTTGCCCTGAATAAACACTTGCGTGGACGTATATATCCTGATAAGGAATAATCACAGGCTGCCACTAATTGTTAATGGGATGTGATTGATGGTGGATCAATACAAGGATATCACTCCAATAAATCCGCACGTATTGCTGGAATTAATACATTCGAGGATGCCTTTCGGTAAATACAAACACCGCATCCTTTGCGACCTACCAGAACCCTATTTAGTATGGTTCCATCGGAAAGGTTTCCCCCCAGGACAACTTGGCATGTTACTGTCCGTTCTTTATGAAATCAAGATTAACGGGCTAGACTATCTTCTGACGGCAATCCGTGAAAAGAAAATGTGAAGGAGATCGGCAAAATTAAACAGTTATTTACACCATGACCTGTTTGATTATTTCCTCAATACAGCTATTCTTTATTATCAACTCTTCTTTTTTTACCTTTGAGAGTTTCTTAACTTTACTTTCTACCGTCAGTGCCAAGCTTCTGCATCCTAGTTTCTTTTGGAAAACCAGCATTAAGGGGCCCCTGCCGCGAAGATACTTTGCGCCCGTGCCTCTATTTTTACAATGCTCCACAAATCGACGATCAACATCAGTCGTAGTTCCGGTATACAAACTACCATCATGACATCTAATCAGATATAAATACCAATTCGACATATCCCTTATTCTATATTTAGTTGTAAACAAAACACAAAATTGTTTCAGGGGGAGTTCGACTCTCTTGTATTTCCTTGTGATGTAAATTATGAACCCACCATTTCTTTAACAAGATAAGGATCTATTCATCAATATGGTATGATAAGAGAAAAGATGGTGCCAATCACATGAGCAGTGTTGAACGTATTAATATCAAACCAGGCTTGAAAGTTGCAGTAGTTTTAAAGATAGACCAGCACTCCGGAAAATTAACAGAAGGAGTTGTTAAAGATATTTTAACCAATTCTCCTCTTCACCCCCATGGTATTAAAGTCCGTTTGGAAAGCGGCCAGGTCGGCAGAGTAAAAGAGATTAAATAGCCGGTTTGCCGGAATGATATCACGGTTACAGGGGATATTCTCCTCGCAGCGAAAGCACCCGGGTAGCAGTCAGCCACGGCTTCGTTTTCAGGTAAAGTTCCGGTGGTTATGCATTAGCCGTCTGCGATTCAATGGCTCTTCCATCTGATATCAGGATAAATACCGATGGCCCAGTTAGTATTCGATAATAAAACGTTTCCGGTTTCTCATGTAATTCTTTATGGCAAGTAACCGGGCAGAATACACAGGAGGTACTTCCCATTAGTGGCATATATTAATATACAAAGCGTCAGTCTGGCCTTTAGCGTCACCCGGCTTTTTAAGGAAATAAGCTTGACCGTTGAGCAGGGTGAGAAAGTTGCCCTGGTGGGGCGTAACGGGTCCGGCAAGTCAACTTTACTCAAACTTATCAAAGGAAGTATCCGGCCGGACTCCGGTACTGTCGCTATCCAGAAAGGAATCCGCTCCGTTTATCTTGACCAAATGGTACCCGGGAAGATAACGGGCCCGGTGATGGAAGTAGCGACGGGGGAGTTAAGCCAGCTTCAAGATTCTTCGGATACGGAAAAGGTCTGGAATCTTCACCAGCAAGCCGAAAAAATAACCTCGCAATTAGGACTGGATGCCAGCGCTGTGTTTAACACCCTTTCCGTAGGGATGAAGCGTAAGGTATTGCTGGCTAAAGCGCTTATCGACGAACCGGATATCCTTTTGCTCGATGAACCGACCAACCACATGGATATCGATTCAATCAAACGGCTCGAGGAGGTGTTATTACGGTTTACAGGCGCTTTAATATTTGTAACTCATGACCGGGTGTTTTTACAGAGAATCGCAACCCGGATTGTGGAAATCGACCGGGCCAAGTTATTCGACCAAGTATGCGATTACGCGACTTTCTTGACACGGCGAGAAGCCGCCAGAGAAAATGAAGAGACCCGGAACGCACTGTTCGATAAAAAGCTGCAGCAGGAGGAAAAATGGGTCCGGGCCGATATAAAGGCGCGGCGCACTCGGAATGAAGGGCGTGTACGGGAACTGGAAAAAATGCGGGAGATTCGGCGGGAGAGAAGAGAGCGTCCCGAAACCATAAAAATAGCAGCCCAGCAGGCAAAACGTTCCGGCAAACTGGTAGTCGAGGCAGAAGATGTTAATTTCAGTTACGGCAATTTGCCGGTTATTTCAAACCTTTCCACGGTAATTATGAAAGGCGACCGTGTCGGCATACTGGGGCCTAACGGCAGCGGCAAGACCACCCTTTTACGCCTTCTTCTGGGTGAACTAAAGCCGGACTCAGGAAATATCCGCCTGGGTACCAACCTCCAGATTAGCTATTTCGACCAGTTGCGCGAGCAACTGGATGAGAACAAGACCGTTCAGGAAAATGTGGCAGAAGATAATCAGGATATCATTATCATCAATGGGAAACAGAGACACATTATCGGGTATCTTCAAGAGTTTCTTTTTTCTCCATACCAGGCACGCTCTTATGTCTCAAAGCTTTCCGGTGGAGAACGAAACCGGCTTTTACTGGCCAAGCTCTTCGTCCGGCCTTCCAATATCCTGGTTCTGGATGAACCGACCAATGACCTGGATGTAGAAACGCTGGAAATCCTAGAAGATTACCTGATGAATTATACCGGAACGATACTTCTGGTCAGCCATGACAGGGCATTTATTAACAATGTCGTCACCAGCACCCTGGTTTTTGAAGGCTACGGCACAGTGAAAGAATATGTCGGCGGTTATGATGACTGTCTATGCCAGCGTCTGGTAGAAGCCAAATCGAATAAAGCCTCAAAAGACGCAGCACCAATCCGAGCTGCCAGGCAGAAAGCCAAATTTGGATTCCGTCAGAAAAAAGACTTGGAAGAGCTCCCGCACACTATCCAGGCGCTGGAAGCAGAGCAAGAGGAATTGTACAAGGCAATGGCTGACCCGGACCTCTATAAAAATGACAAGTCCGGGATTGTCAGTAAGAAAGAACGGCTTGAGGAATTAAAAAAGCTGTTGGCTGAATCCTACACCCGCTGGGAAGAACTCGAAGACCTTAAAAATGCATCTGGTGAGTAACCAGATGCAATGTCCCACCGCTAACGGGTTTTTAATAGCCTGTTTCTCACGCGAACTGCACTGATGGTATTGAACTAAGAGCCTAATATGGGTTCGGGAACTATGCTACAATGCGATATTGAAGTAGTATTTAGACGGGGAAGGGTAACATATTCCTATGACTAAGTGCCCTCAAATTCCCCATACCAAAGGAGATATATGAAGCATAGAGTCGAGGAGTTAGCCTTCTGACCAATTCACTACCGCTTCCTATTGAGGTCGTTAGTCGGCCTGATCAACTCGAGGCCGCTGTTCGTAAGTTGGTCAGATCAGGTGCCATTGCTCTTGATACGGAATCCAACAGCTTTCACCGTTACCCCGAGCAACTTTGCCTCATACAGATTGCCTCTCGTCACGATGTCTATATCATCGATACGATTGCTCTTGATGATCTCACTCCCCTCAGAAGCATTCTAGCAGATGTTTCTATCAGCAAAGTCATTCACGGCGCGGACTATGATATCCGTAGTCTCGACCGGCATTATGGGCTTCATATCCACAACCTATTTGATACCAGTATTGCTGCCCGCTTCGCTGGCATTACGCAGTTTGGTTTGGCAGCCCTCACCAGAGATTTGCTAGGTATAACCATTAATAAGAGCAAACGACTCCAGCGATCTGACTGGGGACGGCGTCCCCTCTCCGTAGAAGCTCTTGAATACGCTGCTACTGATGTCATCCACCTCTTCGCCCTGAGAGAGGTCTTGGACCAACGACTCCAGTCCTTAGGGCGGGCAGAGTGGGTTGCCGAAGAGTGTGCCAGAATCGAAGAGGTACGATATACTCCACCAGATTTAGAGACTGCATACCTCTCCGTTAAAGGAGCTAAAGACCTAGATGGACGTGGACTTGCTATCCTCCAGAGTCTCTTTCTATTCCGCGAAGAAGAGGCACGACGCCAGCATAGGCCGCCCTTCTTCGTATTACCTAACGCTACACTTATCTTCCTTGCCACTAATCCAGAAGCGGCTCTCTCAGACGTACCTAGCCTTGGACAGACTGGTTTGAAACGTTTCGGGTCAGGACTAAGACAGGCACTGCGTAACGGTATAGGTACACCACCAATAAATCGACCAAATCTTATTAAGGTCAAACGTGCTAGTAAAGAACAGCTTCAACGCCTGAATCACCTTAAAGATTGGCGTACAAGACTAAGCTCTAGGCTTTCACTTGACCCCTCCCTCCTCTGGCCCTTAACCAGTCTGGAGCGACTCGCCAGAGCACCTGATACTCTAAGTGCCAGACTTACCTCAGATGACATACGTAACTGGCAGCGCGATGTTGTTGCCTCCTCTCTTCAAGCTTGTCTTAGATCTTTACATTGATATGGGCTCGTGCGGAGCCACCAGATACGCACGGCCTCATTTTATATAATAATCCCTATTCAAAACAACATGCCCCGCTTTATTATTACCGGGAGTTGCGGAGCCTCAGAGATCCTCTTCATTTTCGCATGCGTAGTAGCTTTTCAATTAATACTTGGCTTGGTAAATTCCAAACTAGGAATAAACGTAAGAGAATTACTCTGATCTGGGGTTTCAGAAAACCTAGATAAAACAAAGCATCCGTGTTTCAGGGGGAGTTCGACTCTCCCCCGTCTCCACCAGGGAATTAGCGGGTTCTTGATTTAGGCAGGAGCCCGTTTTCTTTTTGTTTTGCACCGGGCCGTCGGCCAGGACGAATCCCAAAAGTAAAAAGTGTCCAAGCTCATTTCCAAGAGTAGGTCAATACTTGTTCTAACTTTTTATTCATGTTATACTATCTACCAATATTTTTTCCTAACTTAATTGTACCCTGTTTAGTAAGGTCGTCAATAAGTAAACCAGTATTCTGAAAAGGAGGTGTAGCTTTGCCGAGATGGAAATTCATTACCAACCACGCTCTGGTGCTCTGCCTGATTGCACAGCAACCGCGAATTACCGGTAGGGATATCTCGTCAGCAATAGGCATCACTGAGAAGACAACACGGAAAATAATAGCTGACCTTGAAGCAGAAAGCTATATTACCAAGAAAAGAGAGGGTAGACGCCTGAGGTACCGGATCAACACCGACCTGCCCCTTCGGGCTGAGATGCAACAGGACAAAGGTGTAGGTGCCTTTCTGGAAGTACTTGGTTGGAAAGGGCGCCGGAAGAGGAAGGTAGCCTTAAAGGTAGCCTTAAAGGTAGCCTCATAGTTCGGCGCCCGGCAGAGCCCTATGGAGACATAAGCTATATTCCCAGAGATAGGATAGAAAGACATACTGACAAAGACCTTCACAGCCAAATTACCTGTTATATCAGCCTAGAAACGAAAAGGCAATAGTGGAAGGCATAAAAAGGAACACAAACATTAATGAAACCAGTCAGTACTTAAGGAGTAATTAAGCCCAGGGGTAACCTTGCGGTTTAAGCAAACATACTAGCATGAATCTCTTCGCATTTCTCAAACCCAAGCCAACCATCTCCGAACAGGACATCAATTCGGGATTGCGTTGGTTTTCTCTCTATGGCATGACAACCAATAGCCTTGCCAGCGTCATGACGAGTGGCCTTCTGGCAGCGTTTGCACTGGCCCTGGGTGCCAATAACCTGCAGATTGGTATTCTGGCAGCAATCCCCTTCACAATGCAAATTATCCAGGTGCCAATGATCTGGGTCGTAGAAAAATTTCGAAGGCGTAAGGTCATTGCGGTAATTGCTATTTCCATTGCCCAGATGTTGTGGTATCCAATGGCGCTTATCCCGCTTTTTATTAAGGCTCCAAGTGGGGGAGCTATATCACTGCTTCTCATTTTAATGGCGAGCCGCGGTCTGTTTATCGCCGTCACCGGCTGCAGTTTTAACAGCTGGCTTCGTGACCTTATACCTCAAAAATTACTGGGGCGAACCTTCTCGAAGTTACTAATATTATCCACGGCAGCCACTATTGTTTTCAGCTTAGGTGCCGCCTTTTTCGTCGATTTCTGGCAAGGTCAGGCAGCCGGCCAGAGCGACATCTTAGCATATACTTACGTGCTAGTATTCGGGGCTCTGTTTCTTGGATTGGCAAGCCCTGTCTTCATGTCAAAAATGCCCGAACCTTTGATGCAGCCCGTACTGGGGAAACAGCCATCTATACTAAAAAAACTGGCGGCACCACTTCGCGACCAAAACTTCAGGCGGGTTTTGCTGTTCCTGACCTCCTGGCATTTTGGTGCGAATTTGGTAATCCCATTCTTTGCCGTCTACATGCTGCAACGCCTTGGTTTGCCCCTCTCCGGGGTTATAGGCCTCAGTATATTGAGCCAGTTGTTTAGCATAACCTTTCTGCGCGTCTGGGGCCGCCTTGCTGATAGATTCAGCAATAAGGCTATACTTTCGGCGTGTATTTCTCTTTGGCTGCTAGTTCTCTTTGGCTGGATGTTCACCGCCATGCCGGAACGATACCTGCTTACCATACCACTCTTAATAATCCTTCACACCCTTGGCGGGATTGCCGCCGGTG
>Ga0268279_1001708_pt1 | contig 11632 bp, 12 predicted proteins | sample saktaG_6_FD_190142 | JGI IMG/M metagenome (GOLD analysis project Ga0268279, IMG submission 190142) | Saline water microbial communities from Sakinaw Lake, British Columbia, Canada - sak_2010_1_5_80m | ecosystem: Environmental > Aquatic > Non-marine Saline and Alkaline > Saline ...
ACAGACCCCGGAAGCCACAAATGCTCCTCTGGCCATATAGTTTATTCTTGCATAAAGAAAGTTATTTGACTATCCTCACCTTTCAGATTATTCTATAGTTACAGAATGTTTTTTTAATTATAGACCCTTTAATATCCAAACTACCTTGACAGCCTTAAACAAAAGGAGTATTTTAAAAAGGGTAAAGGAAGAGTTTTTAGAAAAAAGATAATTTACTGATTTAATATAATGGCTTCATATATTTTGTCGCCTTCTGTTCCAAAAATTGTCTAAAATCTTTGAATTTTGGGAATAATATAAATAGAGAGCAAATTTTAATGTGCGAAATTACGGTAATAGTGAAGTATAAAGGATTTGAAAAATTTTGCAAGCGTTTGTTTACAATGATTTTTATCAACATTACTGCAACTAGAACCACTTATTCTTATAATTTTTCAATATATTTATTCTAAAAAGAAGGATTTGAAAAATTTATATCGAATATACTAAATAATAATACAATAACGTTCTTTTATTTTTATACGTTTTTGTTCTTTAAGGAGGAGGGATTAAAGACAATGAAAAAAACATTGTCCAGATCACATAAGGGGGAACTTCATGCTCATGTCAACTTAGGTGATCCACGTATTCGTGATGCATATGCCGCTATCGAGAGATCTTTTAGTAAACAAGTTGAAAGTAGGATGAAAGAAATAAGGAATATGCAAGTAAGAGCTGCAGGAAAAAACAAAGATATTAAGATATCTTACTAGAACATAAATAAAAAACACCTATTTATTTAAAATAGGTGTTTTTTATTATTTCGAATGGACTTATAAATGGACTTTAAAAAAATATTTAAAAATATAGATATTTTACATCTCAATACCCCTAATTGGATCCTAAAATTATTTGCTATACTAGGTATAATAAAAAAGAGCGAAAGCAAAATTGACTTCGATAAAGGCTCAATAGTTCTCTTTAATATATTGGGTATAGTAGAAAAACTAAAGTGTGAAACAATAATAATAGAAAATAATTATTTAGATCGTGATTATCTAGAAGAATATTCAAATTTTTATTGTAAGTCATTTGAGCCCTATTCTTCAAGAACTCACCGCTTACATTTTTTTAAAGATTATATTACTTATAATAATTTAGAAGATCTTTCTTCAAAAGAATATTTAGGTTATTCTATTATTAGACCAATAGATTCATATCGCTCAGGAAGAACGGTTTTATCCCCTTTTTATGACGATGCTAAAAAATCCTTTATTCCTTGTAAGACAAAGTACTATGCTAGTTTATTAGGATCAAATTTAGAAGTCACGGGGACTCCTTTTATTCAACAAGATAGTAATGTTAATGTTTGTGCTCAGGCTTCTATGTGGACAGCCTCTTACTATATGCATCAAAAATATGGATATCCTCGTTACTATCCTCCGGAAATAACATATTTTGCTACAAGAAATATGGCTATTGGTTCCCCAAAACAAGGGCTTGAACCCACCCAAGTCGTAACAGCGCTACGAGACATGGGATATCAAGTAGCCTGTTTTGATATTGACTCTTCTAGAGATAACTATATTTCTCTAAATTCGCTTCTAATATATTCATATATCAGGTCTAAACTTCCAGTAATTCTTGTTTTAGAAACCTCTCGATGTATTTACCACGCTATTTGCTTAGTGGGTTATAAATACGATTTTAATTCTATTTCTCTTTCTGAAGACATATTTTGTGCCAATAATATAAAATATTTTTATTACCAGGATGACAACGAAGGTCCTTATCGCAAACTTTATAAACATAATCCTAAGCCTTCTGAAAAATTAAGCAAAGAAGAAGCAAAAAATAATTTTTCTATTAAGAAAAATGGGAAAATTATCATAGTGCCTATGCCAAAAGAAATTTCTCTTCAAGCAGACGAAGTCTATGGTCGTATTCCTGCTTTATTAAATTTAAAATTTCTTAATACTTATATAGGAAAATTTTTAAATAAACAAGAAGCAATTTTTTCAAAAGGAGAAATTGATAATCTTGTTTGTCATTTTTTCTTAAAAACTTCCGCCGAGTTTAAATCAACTTTACCAGAAGAAATGAATAATTATCTTAAGCTTTTATATAAAGCAATGCCTTTGCCAAAATATATATATATTTTAGAATTAACCAAAAAAAATCTAATAGAAGAATCATTGAGAGAAAACAAGCCTTATAAAATTATAGGAGAAATTATACTTGATTCTACTGCCGACCGGAATGATACGGGGCCAAGGTCCTTCCTGGCTATTCATCTATGCGGGCGTTTAATTATTAGAGAACCTTGCAAGCCTCACGATAATATACGAATGCCATATTGGAACCCCGATGAAGAACCGTATACCAGCGTACTTTAATATCATCGAATTTTCTTAATTTCTTTTAAATTTTCTCCTATGTGTTCTTTTTTATCTATATTTATATGGCCCCTTGACAAATACGTAGAATGTTATATAATTATTTATATTATGTGTATATTTGCTGTATTATATGCGCATTATATTATAAATAAAATGGAAGGGGTGTTATATATGCCAAGAATGAACATTACGTTCAATGAAAAAGCATATGAGCTTTTGAATGAATTACAGAAGAAAACCGGGAAAAGTAAATCCGAATTATTGCGAACTGCTTTAGCATTGTTAGACTACGCGGAAGAAAGAAAAGAAAATGACGAAAGAATTGTTGTAGCCGACAAATACGATAAAATTCAAAAAGAAATCTTATTACCTTGATTTATTAAAATTGGAGGGGGAAAATGCCCGATCTTGTAGATCTTGGAGAACGTATAAAAAATAAAAATTTATACTTAGATCTCAATGAAACCGAATTTTATGATATTGAAAAGCACGCAGAAGGACTAATAACAGAAATTAATATTCTAAGGGAGGGTACGGCTACTTTTTTGGCTTATACGGTTTCAATTGTTTTTTGTGTAATAATTGCCCTTCCCCTTTTATTTATTTTCTTGTTCAGAGTTCTTGACCCTGGAATGAGTGAATTTATTAAATCAGTATTGCCGTCAATAACCACATTATTAGGTGTTGCTTTTGGGTTTTATTTTTCTGAAAAAAGACTAGAGAAATAATCACAATACTATTTTTAAATTTTAAGGGATTCTTTTAGTCTATTTTGACAACTTCCTTTCTGTCGTCTTCCGTACAAAAGCATGCCATTAACTATTTTCGCTAATAATAAAATCCCTATTTTTAAGCATTGTAAAATATGTGCTGACGCCATTTCGGCGTCTTTTTTATTATAAATCTACAACAAAGAAAAGGTAGAGGATATTTATTCTAAAAGGAAAAAACTATTTTTATCTGGAGTAAATTTTAAAAAGGCAAAATAATTTGACATTGGCATATTATAGTTATATTATGGGCAGTAGTAAGTAATAATTATTAATGGGGGTATAACTATGAATAACCAGTTGATTGCCTCTGAAGTGATTCCTTCTACTAAAATAGTAAACAATTGGGACCATGAAAAAGCCTGGAATATTTTCAAATTTTTAGATGTTAACGAAGAAACCAGAAAAGATTATCAATACCGGATAGGCCATTTCCTTCATTTTATTAGTGATAAAGGATTGGACCAGAATAGTTTTTTAGAATATAAAAACTATTTGAAACGCCGGACCGATTACACGGTTTCAACAAAAAACAAATATTTGATTACCGCTAAAATCTTTCTAAAAGAATTAAACCGGAGAAGATTATTGCCAGTTGATATCACCCAAAATATAAAATCATTTAGCCAATCTAAAAAACACAAAAAAGAAGGCCTAAACGAACAGGAAATCGAAAAATTAACTTTTGCCTTAAAGGAACTTCCCAACAGCCTTCACAATACCCGGATAAAAGCAATTATCAGCCTGCTGGTATTACAAGGATTAAGGCAGGTAGAAATAACCCGATTAGATGTAAAAGATGTTGACCTTATAAGAAAGACGGCTTTAATCGAAGGCAAGGGCAGGGATGATAAAGAAATCATTTATCTGCATCCGGAAACAGTAAGGCAGATCAAACGGTATCTGAAAGCAAATAACCTCAAAGACGGCGCTCTATTTGTCAGTAATAGTAATAACAGCAGAAATGCCAGGATAACTACCAGGGGATTAAGATTGATCATAAAGAAAATATTGGGGGGATTGGAAATTAATAAGGACGTTCATGGATTCAGGCATTATTTTACTACTACTTTGCTTAAAAATTATCAGGGTGATCTTTTATGGGTTGCTCAGTATACCAGGCATAGAAGCTTGGAGATGTTGCAAGTTTATAATGACAATATTGAGATGGAAAATGATTTGCCGAAATATTACAAAACTTTTAAGGGAGTAAAGTTTTAATTCATTATAGGGGGTTATTTAAATGAAAAAAATAACAATTTTTATTATTGTTATTTGTATTATATTTGTACTTTTAGCCAATAATATATCTGCTAATGATAAATATAATTGGGGAAAGCTATGGAATGGTTGGAGTGATAAGGAAAGAGTTATCTATCTTATAGGATATACTGATGGATTAGATTGGGGCGGTATGATAGGTTCTGATAGCCTTTCAGTTACTAGACTGGATTTTGAGCCCAAAGTAATAATACCAGTTATAACAGATCTTTATAATGACCCGTCAAATACTCTTATATCTCTTCAAGCCATGACTATTATTGCATATGAAAAATTGGAAGGATGCTCTTTTTTGGAAGAACTTATTGAAAGTGCCAAAACAGCACTAGGAGCTCGAGCTATGTTAATTACGATTAGAAAAAACATGATAAATAAATAAAAATATTATTAATGCGAGCTTTACTTCCTATAACTCTAATTACAGGAAGTAGGATTTGCACAAATTTTTTAGTACTTCGTGAATTTAAATAATATTGGAAAATATTTAAGAAAAAGTGATAATCTTAAAAGCAGGTGAAAAAAATGAACAAAAAAACTATTGAAAAAAATAATGTTTTAACCATAGGAGAATTATCAGAGGTTTCCGGGATAAGACAAACTACGCTTAAATATTATACTGAGCTTGGCATTTTGCCTTTTAGCCAGGACGGGGAGAGATTGACCCGGAAATATACAGAAGGAGAAGTATTAGAACGCCTTAAAAAGATTAAAGAATTGAAGGAAAAAAGATTAACAATTAAAGAAATTATTGAGCATTTTAATAAATCTTAATTATGAATAATAAAAATATCAAAATGCAATTTGCGGAAATACTTTTTTATTGGCTACCAAGCTATTTAACTAAAAAAGGAAATAAACTGTGTTAAAACAATTATTAGAACAATATCTTAAGAATCTTACCAATACTTTTCAACGCGGTGATGCCCGGGAAGAAAGCTATTATGCTAACCTGGACGAATTAATCAAAAAAACAGCCGCTTTTCTGAAAGTAAAGAATATCGATGTTACCATACTTCCCAAAAAAACGGAAGCCGGGAATCCTGATTTTCGCATTTGGGACGGGAAAAACCATATTACCGGTTATATCGAAGCCAAAGATCCTTCTACTGCTAATTTGGATTACATTGAAGGGACTGAACAGTTGAAACGTTATTGCGATACCTTTCCCAATGTCATCCTTACTAATTTTTATGAATTTCGACTATATCGGGGAGGTCAGCGAATCGCCCAAGCAATGATTGGAAGATCTTTCATTGCCAGGCAATTGCATACCGCGCCACCGGTCGAAAATTGTGATCAGTTTAAAGATTTATTCGAGACTTTCTTTTCCTTTTCTCTGCCCAAAATAAAATCAGCCCGCTCCCTAGCTATTGAATTAGCCAAACGTACCCGTTTTTTATGTGATGAAGTAATTGCTGTGGAAATAGAAGAAGATGGGACCAAAGGGCAAAAACAAATCATTGGTGTTTTTGAAGCCTTTAAAAAATATCTGATTGGAACATTAACCGAAAGACAATTTGCCGATCTTTACGCCCAGACGATTACCTACGGTCTTTTTGCTGCTCGTACCAGGGCAAATGGTGAATTTAATCGCCGACTGGCTTTTGATTATATTCCGAACACTATCGGTATTCTGCGCGATGTCTTCCGCTTTATTTCTCTGGAAGAGCCGCCCAAGTCCCTGCAAATTATCGTTGAAGATATTGCCGAACTATTGCATGTTACCGATGTTAAAAAGATACTGCATGAATATTACAGTACCGGCAAAGGTAAAGATCCGATTATCCACTTTTACGAAACATTTTTATCTACCTACGATCCCGAAATCAGAGAACGACGTGGTGTCTACTATACGCCGGAAGCAGTAGTCGGTTATATCGTCCGTTCTATTCATTCTATTCTCAAAACCCATTTCGAGTTATCCGATGGCCTGGCCAGCCCAGAAGTTAAACTACTTGATCCGGCAGGTGGGACACTTACTTTTCCTGCCGCAGCGATTCACCTGGCAGCAAAAGAATATATCACAAAATACGGTGAAGGTGGTTTACATCACTGGATTAAAAATCACATTCTACCAGACTTTTATGCCTTTGAACTGATGATGGCCCCTTATGCGATTGGTCATTTAAAAATAGGGTTTATTCTGGATGAACTTGGTTATAATCTTGCAGATGATGAGCGTTTTAAACTCTATTTGACTAACACACTGGAGATGGAAGAAATTAAACAAATTTCCATTCCTGGGGTGAGTTCGTTAAGCGAAGAAAGCCACCTGGCGGGCGAAGTGAAAAAAGAACAGCCAATCCTGGTGATTCTCGGTAATCCACCCTATAGCGGAATTTCTTCCAATGTGAACGACTGGACGGAAAAGTTATTAAAGGAAGATATCGATGGCTGCCAGAGCTATTACAAGGTAGACGACGAGCCGTTGGGTGAGAAAAATCCCAAATGGCTTCAGGATGATTATGTCAAATTTTTACGCTTTGCCCAATGGAAAATTCAGAAGTCCGGTTTCGGTATTGTGGGCATGATCACCAATCATGGTTATCTGGATAATCCTACCTTTCGCGGGATGCGCCAGAGCTTAATGAAAACTTTTGATGAGATTTTCATTCTTGATTTGCACGGCAATAGTTTAAAAAGAGAAACTACTCCTGAGGGTGGTAAAGACGAAAATGTCTTTGATATTAGACAGGGGGTCGCCATTGCACTATTTGTTAAAAACAAAGAAGAAAAAGAATCAGCTATTTATCATTCGGAGTTATATGGTCTGCGTCAGGAAAAATATGATTGGCTGGATAAAAATGAATTCTTAAAAGATAACTATATTCAGATTAAACCCCAATCTCCATATTATTTTTTTGTAAAACGTAATACAGAAAATATTAAAAAGTATCTTGATTGGAAGAAGATAAATGAAATATTTCCATTGAACGGTGTGGGCATGACTTCTGCAAGAGATAAATTTGTTATTGATTTCGATAAATATAAGCTTGAAAACAAAATTCGATTATTTAAAAATTCAAAATTAGATGATGAAGAACTTCATGATTTTTTTCAAATAAATAGAAAGAAAGGATGGAAAATTCGGAAAGCATGGAAAATGTTACAATCTATACCTGACTCGGAATTAAAAAAATACATTTTACCAATTGCTTATCGGCCATTTTGTAATAGATATATCTTTTGGCATGATTCAGTAGTATGGCGAACTGTTAGACGTATTATGAGGCACATGGTGGAAGAAAATATTGGACTTACCGTTGGTAGGGCGGGCCAGGTTGTAGGTTTAAAGTATTTGTGGAATTTGGTTTTCATTTCCGATAATATGATTGATCTTAATTTGTATTATCGTGGGGGAGAATTACTTTTTCCTTTATATCTATATCCTGATGAAAAAAATAAAAATCTTTTCAATCATACTCAAAGTGAAAAGGAACCAAATATTTCACCGTTTGTATTTGAAAAACTAAGTAAAAGTTATGATAGGAAACCCACTCCCGAAGAAATCCTCTATTACATCTATGGTATTTTTTACAGTAATATCTACCGTGAAACCTACGCAGAGTTTCTTAAAATTGATTTTCCGCGTGTACCGTTCACTTCGGATTGTAACCTGTTTATAGAAATGGGAAAATTGGGTAAAGAATTAGCTGCTCTGCACTTACTTAAAAGCTCGGAGCTTGATTCGCCCATTGCTAAGTATCAGGGATCCGGAGATAACGACCGTATTGAAAAAGTAACCTACAAAGAAGATGAGCAGCGTATCTATATCAATAAAGAAAAATATTTTGAAGGTGTTCCACCGGAGGTCTGGAGTTATCACATTGGCGGTTATCAGGTCGTACACAAATACCTGAAAGACAGAAAAGATAGAATGATGGACGATGCACCACGATATTGCCGTATTATTACAGCATTGTATAAAACTATTGAAATTCAAAAACAAATAGATAATATTTACCCTGAAATAGAAAAAAATCTTGTTAGATTTTAAAATATGAAAAAATTCAGGGGCAAATCTTTACCGCTGACAATTAAATAGATCTAATTTGTCAATAATGAAGATTTAACCATGAAAAGAGAAATTGGGGTCACAACTTCACAAAATGTAAAGCGAAAACAGAAAATGTGAAGTTGTAACCCCAGACCTTCCTTTGTTTTGCATGAAATTAAAAGTTTTAGATTTTAAAGAATGGATGAAAAAAATAATGGCAAAAAAAGAATTTTTTGACCACCAATCAGATTTAACAGCATCAAAGATATTGATTTATCGGCAATATATAAGTAGTTATTTGGCAAAAGTACTAATGCAATACGGTAGTTGTTTTATAGCCGATTTTTTCTGTGGATGTGGTAAAAATGGTCAAAAAGATGGAAGCCCTCTTGTTCTACTGGATATTGCTAAAAAAATGCTCGATAATTCTATTTTAAAAAAGAAACAACCCAACGCTGAGATTGTAATTGTGTTCAGCGATAAGAATAAAATTTTGTGTAATGATTTAACAGAGTACTTGCAGAAGCTGTCAATACCAAAACAGATAAAAATTCTTGGTCCTTTTTGCGAAAGTTTTAGTTTTATTAAAGAGGGAGTGGCAGAAGCTTTTAACAAGGTTAAGGTACCAAAGTTTTTCTTCTTGGATCCCTTTACATATAGTGATGTTGGAATAGATGATGTTAAGGGATTTATGGATTTGCCTAAAGCTGAGGTATTGTTGTTTTTGCCAACATTTCATTCGTATCGGTTTGCTAAATGTGATGATGTTCCGGAGGCATTGAAGAACTTTTTGGAGGATTTTACAGAAAGAGGGCGTTCCGATTATACTGATATTAATGACTTTAACGAATCTATAAGGCAAAAATTGTTAAAATATATAAACTTAAAATATATTCGGGTTGTTGGCCTGGATGATGGAGCAAGGAAAAACGCACTCTTTTATTTGACCAAGCATGTAAAAGGGATGTTACAAATGAATAAACTAGTATGGAAATATACGGATGACGGAGTTAGTATGAAGGCGAAGAGGAATAATAGCCTTACTTTATTTGATTCTTCCCCATTTTTCCAACACTTTAATAAGATGAAGAAGTATTTAAAAAACTACATTATAGAGAAAAAACGGCTAACAAATGTCGAGATTATTGATTTTGTGGCGCAAATCGGTTTTACTACAAAATATACGAATGTTATTTTGAAAGAAATGAAGAGTAAAGGCTTGATTATTGTTAAATATAAGAAAAGTAATAAAAAGCGGGGGTTTTATGTCGCTAATGAACATTGGAATGAAGAATTAGCGATGATTATTTACCAAGGAGGTAAAAATGGCGATTAATTCTTCCATAGAATGGACCAAGTCTACATGGAATCCGGTTACTGGGTGTACAAAGATAAGCCCGGGTTGTAAGAATTGTTATGCAGAACGCATAGCCAAGCGGCTATTTGCTATGGGGCAAGCTAATTATGTCAATGGATTTAAACTAACCATACATGAACATGCTTTAAAGCTACCTTTAAAATGGAAAAAACCTCAGACGATATTTGTCAACTCAATGAGTGATTTGTTTCATAAGGATGTACCGGAAGAATTTATTTTAAAAGTATTTAATGTGATGAATAACGCTCCTTGGCATACATTTCAGATATTAACCAAACGAGCAGAGCGTTTGGCAAAAATTTCTGATCGATTGGTATGGGGAAAGAATATTTGGATGGGTGTTAGCGTTGAGAATGCGGACTATATATACCGTATAGATAATCTTCGTAAAACTAAAGCAAAAGTAAAATTCATTTCATTTGAACCTTTAATTGATAAGATTGAAATAGTGAATTTACAGGGAGTAGATTGGGTAATTGTGGGCGGTGAGTCCGGACCCAAAGCAAGACATTTATCGCCTGAGTGGGTTACTAATCTGCGGGATCAATGTTTGGTCCAAAAAGTACCGTTTTTCTTCAAGCAATGGGGTGGTATTAATAAAAAGAAGACAGGTCGTTTACTAAATGGACGCACATGGGACGAAATGCCGCAGGTTGTGTCTCTGGGTGTTTAGCAAGAGGAAATGGGATCTTTATTCTTGACAGTTAATCAAATCATTTGTCAAGAATAAAGATTTGACCCCGGTAACTTATGTAAGTTTATAAATGAATTAAAGATAGAAGAGCTACATATCTAAATCCGTTAAAGAAAGGTAAGGGGAGGTTTCGTTTAATATAATTATTTAATTTTTACAATAAACAAGAGTGGTGTTATGAAGGGGGAACTGGGGTTAGGCTTGACAACTTCATAACTATTTTTTTAAAAAAAGAAGGACTTTATCAATCTTTTGTCGTATTAATATTAAGATGTAGAAAAATTGAAAAAAACTAATTTTTTAGCTGCTGGTGGCGATTCAATAAAGTAAATATATATTATTAAAGTGTGACAAAGAACCGTCACCTGACACAATAATAAAATTTGATCCCGATACCTTGCTTTAGAGTTTTATGAAAGGTTATATAATATTTAGAAATAGGAGGTAAAAAGTGAAAGTTTTTATTAGCTGGTCTGGAAATAATAGTAAGAAACTTGGTGAAACCCTTCGGGATTGGCTTCCCTCTGTCTTGCAGGTGGTCAAGCCCTATTTTACTCCTTCAGATACCGAGAAAGGAACTCGCTGGAACTCGGAAATTGCGAAGGAGCTCGAATCCTCCGAAGTGGGCATTCTTTGCGTTACCCGAGACAACCTTCATAGTGATTGGGTCATGTTTGAAGCGGGTGCTTTATCGAAAAGCATAGACAAGGCCCACGTCTGCCCTGTTTTATTCGGAATCCATAATACTGACCTCACTGGACCGCTTAAGCAGTTTCAAACTACCGAATTCGACAAAGAAGACTTCAAAAAACTTGTTTCCGTCATCAATAACAAACTAGGTGAAAATAAACTCCCTGTAAAAGTATTGGACTCCGTATTCGAGAAATGGTGGCCAGAATTGAAAACTAAAATAGATACAATCATTAAGAAATCTGGCCAGGATGACATGGAGCCGGTCCGGAAGGAAAGGGATTTACTTGAAGAGATCCTAAATTTGAGTAGGGTGACTTTGAAAAACATGCGAAAGGCATCACCGTCAATCAATCCTGATGCAATGCAAGAACTATTGCGGAAGTATATTGACTTGCATGACAATCAAGTTGCATGCCAGGGTGGATACCAAGATACGCTAGA
>Ga0268279_1001710_pt1 | contig 11631 bp, 12 predicted proteins | sample saktaG_6_FD_190142 | JGI IMG/M metagenome (GOLD analysis project Ga0268279, IMG submission 190142) | Saline water microbial communities from Sakinaw Lake, British Columbia, Canada - sak_2010_1_5_80m | ecosystem: Environmental > Aquatic > Non-marine Saline and Alkaline > Saline ...
GGGCGAGGGCTTCCAGCTGTTGATTCAAAAGCAGGCAGGCGCCAAAAATCACCTCTATCGGGTTTGCTGGGATAACGATTGTCAAGAATTTGACCTGGATTCAGATAAAATTCTTGACTGGTAAGCAAGATGCACTCCTATAAAATCGAGGGAATCATTATCGGTCGCAGAAACTTCTCGGAAACCGATCGGGTTATTACTGTTCTCACCAAAAGCCAAGGCAAACAGGTTTTCTTGGCTCGAGGAGTAAGAAAAATCACCTCCCAGCGCGGACCACGAATAGAAATGTTCAATTATATTCAGGCCCAAATCCATCAGGGCAAAACTTGGGACATTTTAGGGGAAGTCGAAACCCTCAGACGCTTCGATAAACTAAAAAAAAATCTGACCCGTATTGGCGCCGGCTGGGAAACTTGTGAACTGGTTGACCGTCTAATTCCAGAAAACGATTTTTTACCGGGACTGCTTCCTCTGGTCCTAAACCAGTTTGGCCGCCTTAATCAACCCGGCTCTTTAAATATTGACAACCTGTTGTTTGCTTTTAAAACTAGACTGTTAGTTATTACCGGCTTCTGGCCGGAAAACAAAAAAATGACCAATCAGGAAACTAATCATTTTATTGAAGACCTTATCCATGCTAAAATTAAAAGCAAAAGTTTGCGAATGATGTGAATAATTTAGACAAGATTGTCTCTTTGGCTAAAAGGCGCGGGTTTGTTTTTCAAAATTCCCAAATTTACGGTGGTGTAGCCGGTATTTTTGATTACGGTCCATTGGGAGTAGAAATGCAAAACAATATTAAGCGCCTCTGGTGGCAAGAAATGGTTCATAACCGACCTAATGTAGTTGGTATTAATGGGGCCATTATCACTCATCCTCGGGTTTGGGAGGCCTCTGGCCACATCAGCCACTTTACTGACCCTCTAGTTGATTGCAAAAGCTGTAAAAAACGCTTTCGGCCTGATGATTTAACTAAGAAGGGCCGTTGCCCTGAATGCGGTGGAGAAGTGGGGGCCCTCAGAAAATTTAATATTTTGGTAGAAACTAGCCTAGGGGTAATTGAAGGAGAAAAAGACACCTACTTCCTTCGCGGTGAAGCCTGTCAAAATATTTATCTAAATTATGATAATGTTTTGCGCTCCACCAGGCAAAAAATCCCTTTTGGTATCGCCCAAATTGGCAGGGCATTTAGAAACGAAATTACCCCCAAACACTTTCTTTACCGTCAAAGAGAGTTTGAACAGTGGGACTTGCAATTTTTTGTCAAACCCAAAGAGGCCCCAAAATGGTACCAATATTGGCAAGGGGAGCGCTTGGGCTGGTATAAAAAGCTTATCAACAACCAGAAGCGGATTCGTTTCCGAAAACATCGTGATGATGAGCTGGCCCACTATGCCAAAGTGGCTCACGATATTGAATTCGAGACTTCTTTTGCCGGCTGGCAGGAATGGGAAGGGATTCATTGGCGAGGCGATTGGGATTTGTCTCGCCATGGTCAATTTTCAAAACATGACTTTACCTATCAAGATCCCGATACCGGCGAAAAGTTTTTGCCCTGGATTGTAGAAACTTCCGGCGGAGTCGATCGAACCTTTCTTTATCTTCTAGAAGATGCTTACACCGAAGAAAATGTTGATAACAAAACCCGAGTGGTTCTTAAACTAAAACCGCAAATTGCCCCCATTAAGGTGGCCATTTTCCCACTGGTGGCCAATAAAGAAGAGTTGGTAACCCTAGCCAAAGACATCTTTAGAAAGCTGGGCAAAGACCTGGTGGTAGACTGGGACGACAATGGCAATATCGGCAAGCGCTATCGGCGTCAAGATGAAATTGGTACCCCCTGGTGTTTAACGGTCGATTATGATACCCTGGAAAACCAAACGGTCACTATCCGAGATCGAGACACCATGAAACAGGAGCGAGTGGCCATTGATCAATTATTAGCTTATTTTAGCAAACAGTTAAAGAATGACAGTTAATCTCGATAAAAATAAAAAAATCATTTTGGCGGCAGCCGTTCTGATTGTTGTTATTGCCGGAATTTTTTTGATTACCAGAAAGCCCAACAGCACCCCGGAAGAGACTGGTAATTTACCAGCCCAGGCCGAGCCTCTCACCATTGATGAAATGCCCATTGTCAGGCTAACGGCCAAAAACAGTGGTCGAGAATTAACTCTTTATGTTGAAGCCAAACAGGAATTAACCAACAACAGAATCGAATATGAGCTAATTTATTACCTGGAAGACGGCTTATCCAGAGGCGCCATGGGGGAAATCGAGTTAGTTGGGGGCAAAGGAGAAAAAGACATTCTCTTGGGAACCTGTTCTCGTGATGTTTGTCGTTATGATGAGGGAGTAACCGGGGGCGAGGTCATTATTAGTTTAGCCAAAAACGGCCAGCTTCATTCTTTCGAAACCAAATTTGCCTTCTTAACCAGCACCGTGCCCTACCAGACTGAGGAGCTAAAAATCGGTGTTGATAAGGGTTCCTTTATTGTTCTTAATGGTGGGGGGTTGCCAAAAATGGTCGAGGATAATCAGGAAATTTTGGCCGGCCCCTTTGTCATCACCGCCGAAACTGGTTTAGGAACAGTTAGTTTTGAATTAACCGCTGACGGTTCTCTCCTTGTTTGGGATCAGGGTTCTTGGGAAGAAGTAGAAGAATATGAAGATTTGTCTTTAGACACCTACCTCTTAGTCTCTTCTAAATAATAACAAAAACTATAGTCTTTTTACCATTTTTCCCATCGTTTAATTTATTGCCTACTTTAATACACCCCGGGGGTGTACATGCCTAACACCCCCGGGGTGTATTAAAACTACAGGGTTTCTTCCGATTTCTTAAAAACGGCTCTTTCCTTGTGAAACTCTGCTTGTTGATTAATGTAATTTCTATATTTGATCCTACTATTACCAAACAAAGACAGAACTATTTTCTTATTAAGAAAATTATATTTTGGTTCTAGATCAAGATAGTTAGACAAAGACGACCAAGGGTAGTTCCATAACTGGCTCTTTTTAACCAAAAAAGCGGCATAAATATTGGCATGAATATAACCTGAAACATACATTAACTGTTCATCATCGGCAATGTGAACTGCCACAAAAGTAGACTGAAATAACGGGCCCCTTCTTTTATTTTTAATATTAAAGTAACGGGCGTAACTATTTTGAAAATTACCCATAAAGGTTTGAACGCCTTTCTCTTGAACCTCTTCAACCATTAAATGGAAATGGTTGGGTAATAATCCAAAAATCAAAACCTTAATCAGGGGTTTTTTGCTTTTTTGGCAGTTATTAAGAAAGGCTTCTTTTTCTTTAAGAGAAAATCTTAAAAAATGAGAAAAGCGAATTTCCGGTAAAAACCGATAAAAATTAATCCTGTCTATAAAAGTAGAATAGTCGCGGTTATTTTTAAAAATCATTTGGTCGCCAACACCGTGGTTGACTAAATGATAAATTTCTCCTGGGGCAAAAACTGTTTTTCGGTAGGGCATAACCTTGCAATTAGCAACTATTTTATCTTCACAAATCCTTATTGTCTATGTACACCCCGGGGGTGTACATGCCTAACACCCCCGGGGTGTATCAAAGAACACAGTAAAATTAAGCCTTGACAAAGTGTTATCGTTTGGTGCAAAATGTAGGAAAGTGGTGAAAAGTAGTTAATAATTAACTTTAAACAGGGTGTTTTTTGGTGAATATCAAGTTCGATTTCAAAAAGAAAAAAATCGCTTGGCCCTACCGGCCAAAATTAGAAATCAGATTAAGGGCGAAGAGGTAGTTTTGTCTTGTGGTTTTGATGGTTGTATCTTTGGTTATGAAAAAGGGGAGTGGCAAAGATTCACTAAAAAAGAGCTCTCGGGGTCGGTGACAGAAAGAAGAAGTCGACAAGTGAGAAGGCATCTTTTCTCTGGTGCGGCCATTATTAACTATGACGCTCAGGGTCGAGCCGTGATTCCCCAAAATCTGGTTGATTATGCCAATTTGGTTGGCGAACAAGTAACTGTTATCGGCACCGGCGATCACTTTGAAATTTGGAACAGTCAGGAATGGCAAAAATATCTAATCGAAAATAAAAAAGAGGTTTGGGGATGACTTTTCACCAACCAGTACTTTTAAAAGAAACAATCGACTTTTTAAGGGTCGAACCAGGCCAAATATTTGTTGATGCCACCTTGGGAGGCGGAGGGCATGCTCAAGAAATCATTCAACTTGGCGGTTTGGTTATCGGCATTGATCAAGATCCTAAGGCGCTGGTCCGGGCGCAAAAAAAATTGCGTTCCGCCTGCCCTGCCGCTCTTTCTTCAAAGCAAAGAGCGGCTATCGACCAGGCCCCAGGACTTGATCAGGAACCATTTTGTCTAATCGAAGACAACTTTGCTAATTTGGCCAAAATTAGCCAAAAATTAACAATAACCAAGGTGGCTGGAATATTGTTTGACTTGGGCACTTCCTATTATCAGCTAACTCAAAACCAAAGGGGTTTTTCCTTTGATAGCGACCAACTTGATATGAGAATGAGTCCCAAGATGGGGGTTACCGCGGCCGATTTATTAGCCGCCCTATCGGAAAATGAGCTTGCCCAAATATTTACTAAATTTTCCCAAGAAGAGCAGGCTCGAGCCATTGCCAGAGCCATTGTCAAGGAGAGAAAAATCGCTCCCATTAGAAGCGGAAAAAGATTGGCCAACTTAATCGAAAAAGTTGCTGGGACCAGACGAGGCCGAATTCATCCGGCCACCAAGGTATTTCAGGCTCTAAGAATTACTGTTAACGACGAACTAGGCAACCTAGAAAAGGGTTTAGAGCAAGCCATACCGCTTTTGGTTAAAAATGGCCGATTGGTGGTAATTAGTTTTCACGAAGGAGAAGACCGGATTGTTAAAAATTTCTTCCGCCAGCAGGAACAAGAAAAAAAATTAACCATTATTACTAAAAAACCAATTGTTCCCAAAAGAAAGGAGCAACAAGAAAATCCCAGATCACGAAGCGCTAAGTTAAGAGTAGCTCAAAAATAACCATGAACAACACCAAAACCAACCCCAATCGAAGATGCCAAGGCCTATTGGCCTTCCTGGGGTTTGTTACTGTTGGACTAGTGGTTACTCAGGTCCTGGTCTTTATTTTCTTTAGCACTCAGGCCGGGGCATTAGCCGAAATTAATCAAGAAAGAGAAAAGTTGACCCTAGAAAATCATCAGCTTCAAAAGGAAATTAATCAATTAATTTCCTTACCAACTCTGGAAGAAAAAGCGGAAAAATTAGGTTTTTTGCCTCCTACCAACCAGGGCTCTTGGTCTTCGGTAATTTATCTTTCTAGACAATTACCAATCGCCGCGGCTAACTAAAAATGGCTCAAAACAGAATCCGAACCTTAAGTTTAGTTATCGGGGGATTTTTCATTATTATACTGTTCCGTCTTTTTTGGTGGCAAGTTATTAATCGCGACCAGCTCTTGACCCAAGCCCAAAACCAACACTGGCAAGAAAATCTCATTCCCGCCAAAAGAGGCAATATTCTTTATCAAGATGGTTACCCTCTCTCCGTTGACCAGCCCACCTTTAATATTCATGCTTTCAAGCCGGAATTGGCAATTACCCCCGAAGAACTTGTTGCCCGTCTTGAGCCAATTATATTTGAAGACGATCAACAATCAGAAAAAAAAAGAGTGGCTGATCTATTGGCCTCGGAGCTTCTTTGGGTACCAATTGCCAAAAGAATCGATCAGAAAAAAAAGACGATTATTGAACAGCTAAACATCAGCGGTCTTCACTTGTCAGAAGAATTTAGTCGTAACTATCCCCAGCAAACCCTAGCCGCTCACCTTTTGGGCTTTGTTGGTAAAGACACCCAAGGGGAAAATACCGGCTATTTTGGCCTAGAGGGTTTTTATAATAACACCCTGAAAGGCAAAGATGGCATTATCATCCAAGAAAAAGATGCCTTTGGTAAACCAATTGTTTTGGGTAAACTAAAAAAAACCGAACCTCAAAACGGGGCTAATTTAAAGCTATTTTTAGATCGAAAAATCCAATGGGCGGCTGAAAAACATCTCAAAAAAGGGGTGGAGCAATATGGTGCCCTGGGGGGGCTGGTAATTATCAGTGACCCCGATACCGGTGGGATTTTGGCCATGGCTTCTTACCCTAATTTTGATCCTAACCAATATGCCAACACTGACCAAGAGCTATTTAATAACCCGGCTATAAGCCGCAGCCTTGAGCCAGGATCAATCTTCAAGGTTGTTACTATAGCCGCCGCCCTAGAAGAAAGCGCCATTACTCCAGAAACCATTTGCCCCATTTGCGATGGCCCAATCAAAATTGGTAAACACGAAATTAAAACTTGGAACAACGAGTATCAACCTGACTCCAATATGAGGCAGGTTCTAGAGCGCTCTGATAATGTTGGTTTAGTTTTTGTTGGTCAAGCGCTGGGCCGGAAAAGGTTTCTCGACTACCTAGACAAGTTTGGCTTTGGCCAAAAAACCGGTATTGACCTTCAGACTGAGGGGGCCGGTTCAGTTAAACCACCTAACCTGTGGTACGATTTCGAACTAGCTACCGCCACTTTTGGTCAAGGTTTTGGTGTTACCCCAATTCAAATGGTTCAGGCCGTCGGTGCCCTAGCCAACGGCGGCTATTTAATCCGACCGCGAGTGGTGGCCGAAATTAACGGCCAGCCAACCGTAAACCCGGAAAAGATAGAAAAAAAGGCTATTATTTCCCAAAAAACAGCCAGAACCATTACCGATATGATGGTCGGAGTGGTCAAAAATAGTTCCATTCCCTGGACTGATGGTCAAATCCAAGTAGCCGGGAAAACCGGAACGGCCCAAATCTTTATCAACGGCCAATATGACCCCAATAAAACGATTGGTTCATTTATCGGCTTTGCCCCGGCTGATAACCCCGAATTTGTTATGTTAGTAATCCTTTTTGAGCCCTCCGCTTCTGTCTGGGGTAGTCGTACTGCCGCCCCAATTTGGTTTGATATTGCCGAAGACATTTTTCTAATTAAAAGCATTAATCCTAGAAATTAAAAAACTATCGGATAAAAATCAGTAGCTGTTATAATAAGGGCAAGATTTATGATTAATAAACTCCAGTTAAAAACGAAAAACTGGAAAAATACCCTTCGGCCAATTATTAACCTTGGTTATCATCTTCCGGGGGCCATTTTTTGGACCCTATATTATCGTTTCCCGGCCCAAAAATTAACTGTTATTGGCGTTACCGGTACCGACGGCAAGACCACCACCAGCAACCTAATTTGGCATATTTTGGCCTCGGCCGGTAAAAGGGTCGGCTTAGTGACAAGCATTAATGCCAAAATCGGCTCCCAAGAAGAGGATACCGGCTTTCATGTCACTACCCCTAATCCCCAAAAACTTCAGCAGTTCTTATCGAAAATGGTCAAAGAGGGAGCAGGGTACGCCGTTATTGAGGCTACTTCTCATGGCCTAGACCAATACCGACTCTGGGGGACTAATTTTTCTTTGGGAGTAATCACCAACATTACCCCCGAACACCTTGACTACCACAAAAACATGCCAAGTTACGCTAAGGCCAAAGCAAGGCTTTTTGCTAAAACCAAAATTGCTGTTTTAAATCAAGACGATGACTGGTTTTCATATTTAAAATCAACTCTACCAAAACAAAACAAGATCATTACTTACGGCATCAACAATAAGGCCGATATCACTCCCAAAACCTTTCCCCACCCCTGTCCGCTTCCGGGCCTTTATAACCAATATAATTGTTTAGCCGCAATTACCGCCGCCCGCGCCTTAGGGATTAGTGATAAACAAATTAGGACTGCTCTTGATAGTTTCCCCTCTCCTAAAGGGCGACTTGATCCGGTTAACCTGGGTCAGGATTTTTCGGTCTTGGTCGACTTTGCTCATACGCCCAACGCTCTAAAAAGCGTTCTTACTGAACTAAAACAACAATTGGCAAAAGGAAAAAAACTAATTGCCGTCTTTGGCTGTGCCGGCTTAAGAGACCAGCAAAAAAGACCAACAATGGGGCAAATTGCCTCCCAGCTGGCCGATCTGACTGTTATTACTAGTGAAGACCCCAGAACCGAAGATCCCAACAAAATTGCTGAAAGTATTGCCGCTGGTTGTTTGCCTGGGACTAAGAAAAAAATTATCACCGACCGAACCGAGGCCATTGATTTTGCTATTGGTCAAGCCAAAACAGGCGACGTCGTTGTTCTTTTGGGTAAAGGTCATGAACAATCAATGTGCCTTGGTAAGACCGAATATCCCTGGAGTGACCACAAGGCCGCCCAAGAAGCTTTAAAAAATTTATTAAAAAAATGATTGGCCGTCTTGACCTATTTTGTCAGGAAAAAATTTTAAGCCATGGTTTTGCCTCCAAAACTTATGGTAATTTTTCTCTAAAAAATAGTGATAATCATAACAATTATCAGTTCTTGGCTAAAAAACTAGGCCTTTTAAATTGTCCGATAGTCCAGGCCGAACAAGTTCATGATGATAATATTTGCCTGGTTAAAAACGATAGGCGGGCCCTAGAGTCTGGAGTTGACGGTCTAATAACGAAAGAGGAAGATCTAGTCTTGGCGATTCGATCAGCCGACTGTTTACCAATCATTTACTATGAGACAAGTAAAAAAATTATTGGCGCCGCTCACGCCGGCTGGAGAGGTTTGTTAAAAAATTTACCCGGCAAGATGATTCAATATATTAAACAATTAGGCGGGCAAGAGGAGAATATTATTGTTGGCGTTGGTCCTCACATTGGTTCTTGCTGTTACCGGGTTGGTGAAGAACTGCTTGGGCTTTTTGCCCAAAAACAGCCCGATTTAAAAAACTTTTTTCAAAAACAAAACAGCGACTATTATCTTAACTTGTTGGCTATTTGCCAACAACAACTAGAAAAAGCCGGAATCGAAAAAAACAACTTTGCCAATTTTAAGGCTTGCACCGTCTGCCAAAACCAACACTGGTGGTCATATCGGCAAGAAGGGAAAGCCTGCGGTAGTATGTTAACAGTAATTTGCCAAAAAAATGATCAAAATTAATTTTAATGAAGTTTCCTCTGTTCACCTGATCGGTATTAAGGGGGTGGGAATGACCGCTTTGGCCGCCTGCCTAAAAGATAAAAACATTAACATTTCCGGATCGGATGTCCCCGAAAAGTTTATTACCGACCAAATCTTAAAAAAAATGGGTCTTTTCTGGTGGGAAAGTTTCTCCGCTGATCATATTAAAAATCAAGATTTGGTCATTGCCACTGGTAGCGCTCATCAGGGACCCAATAATCCCGAAGCCAAGGCCGCTGTCCAAAAGGGTATTCCTTATTTAACCCACGGGGAAGCCCTAGGATTATTGATGGCCAAAAAAAGCGGTATTTCTGTTTGCGGTGTCGGTGGCAAAACCACCACCAGTGCTATTTTGGCAACAGTAATGGCCTTAGCCGGAGAAAAGCCAAGTTTTGCTATCGGGGCCAGCGAAATATTCCCCCTGGGCTGGCCAGGACATGACGATAAGGGTCAATATTTTATTGCCGAAGCTGACGAATATGCTACCGCCAAGGGCTTTGATCATCGACCACGATTTTATTGGCAAAACCCCAAGGTGATTATTTGTACTAACATTGAGCACGATCATCCCGATATTTACCCTGATTTAGAAGCAACCAAGGCCGTCTTTAGCCAATTTTTTGCTAAAATCGGGACTGATGGTTTCCTGGTCATCAACGGTGATAATAAAAATAATCAAGCCGTAATCACCAAACTAAATAAAAAAGTTATCACCTACGGAAAAAGCAAAAACAATAACTGTCAGATCAAAAACATTTCTCTTTCACCAGGCAAAACAACTTTCTCTCTTCAATATAATAAACAAGATTGGGGCTTATTTACCTTGAGCGTCCCCGGTGCTCATAACGCCTTTAATGCCGCCGCCGCCATAGTTACCCTCCAAAACTTGGGAATTAGTTTAGCCAAAATAAGACAATTCCTGCCAAAATTTACCGGTACCAAAAGAAGATTCGAATTCAAAGGCAAAACCAGCCAGCTTGAGGTTTGGGATGACTATGCTCATCACCCAAAGCAAATTGAAGCCACCCTATCGGCGGCCGCTTGTTGGTTTGACAAGAAACTGCTGACAGTTATTTTCCAACCCCACACTTTTTCTCGAACCGAAAAGATGCTTGGCGATTTTGCTAAAAGCTTGTCTTTGGCTAACCGGGTTTTTATTCTACCAGTTTATGATGCCGGTAGGGAAACGGGTAATCCAGAAAAACTAGCCCGAAAATTAGTTAAAGAAACTCAAAAACATCTTCCCCAAGGGGCTTTCTTTTATCAACCCCTAAAAGACAAACCCCGATTTAAGGGGGTTGTTTTAACCATGGGAGCCGGTGATGTTTGGAAGATTGGCGATAATTTATTAAAAAATGACTAACAATTCCTTTTTATCAAAATTGGCAAAAAATATTCCTTTGGCCGACTTAACTACTTTCGGTATTGGTGGACCAGCCAAATTATTTATTTCTGTTTGTTCTAATGAAGAGCTTATTAAATCTGTCAAAAGGGCTAGAGAAAATAATATCAAATTTTTTATTTTGGGTGGGGGCTCAAATGTCTTAATCGCCGACCGGGGTTTTGCTGGTCTGGTCATTAAAGCCAATAATAATAACATCAAAAAAAAGGCCAACCTGATTGCGGCCCAATCCGGGGCTAGGTTGTCAGAATTAGTTAAATTTGCCGCTGATAACCGGCTATCAGGATTAGAACATCTTTGGGGAATACCGGGAACAGTGGGTGGTGCTATTGTTGGCAACGCCGGCACCAAAGATAATTGGATTGGCCAATCAACCGCAACCGTTAAGGTCTTAAATCTTAACAACCAGCTGATTACTCTGGGCCAAAAAGACTGCCAATTTGACTACCGAACCAGCCGTTTCCAAAATAACCAAGAAATTATCGTTGAGGCAATTTTTAAGCTAACACCAGCCTCCCCAAAAGAAATCGCCCAAAAACAAGATTTTTTTACCGATCTTAAAAGTAACCAGCCTCGAGAAAAAAGCGCTGGTTCTATTTTCAAAAACCCTCCCGGCGATTCCGCCGGTCGGTTAATTGACCAAGCCGGACTAAAAGGACAAAAAAATGGCGACGCCCAAATTTCCTCTCAACATGCTAACTTTATTATCAATACTAATAGGGCTTCGGCTCAAGATGTTTTAGCCCTAATGCGCCTGGCCCAAAAAGAGGTCTTGACTCGTTTCCAAATTAAGCTTAAACCAGAAATAAAACTAATCGGTTTTACTAAATCAGAAATTGCCGATATAATCTAAAATAGTCCAAAGTTAAAAGTCCAAAGTCCAAAGTTCTAATTTAGAATTAAATAAACAAAAATTATTAAAACATTATATTGTTAGGTTATTTTTTAAGTTTATTTTCAAACACCCAAGGTTAACCAACAAGGCAACAATTAAACAATATAGCAATTTAATCATCTAAGCATTGATATTTTTAACTTTTTATTGTGTCTAGATTTATCATTACCGGCGGTCGGCCTTTAGTGGGGGCAGTTAGACTGGGGGGAGCTAAAAACGCCAGTTTTAAAATCATGATCGCCAGCCTGTTGCTTAAAGGACGG
>Ga0268279_1001713_pt1 | contig 11610 bp, 10 predicted proteins | sample saktaG_6_FD_190142 | JGI IMG/M metagenome (GOLD analysis project Ga0268279, IMG submission 190142) | Saline water microbial communities from Sakinaw Lake, British Columbia, Canada - sak_2010_1_5_80m | ecosystem: Environmental > Aquatic > Non-marine Saline and Alkaline > Saline ...
GGCTGATTGACTGGCAACAAAAACACAAACGTCCATTTCCTTTGTTTACCGAAGCGAGCGTTGATTTAGCTAAAGATAAAGATTTAATGCAGTTGATGGGTGCAGCTAATTTTACCAGAGTCTTTGTTGGTGTTGAATCCCCAAACGAAGCTAGTCTCGTAGAGTGTCACAAAACACAAAATACTGGGATTAGTTTAAAAGATGCTATTGAAACCATTCATCAACATGGGATGCAAGTAATGGGTGGTTTTATTGTCGGCTTTGATGAAGACGGTCTAAACATCTTTGGGTTAATTACTGAATTTATCCAAAGTACTGGAATCGTAACTGCGATGGTAGGAATACTGAATGCTCTACCCCAAACCAAATTGTGGCGGAGACTACGAGTTGAAGGCAGGATCCTCAATGATACCACTGGTGAAAATACTGACGGCTTTTTAAATTTTATCCCGAAAATGGATGCCGAGGCATTAATTGAAGGGTATAAAAAGATGGTTGCCGAACTGTATTCACCGAAAATCTATTACAAGCGGATAAATACTTTTTTCAAAAGTTACAAGCCGCTAGCAAGGGGAAGGATCTCCTGGAATGATGCAAAAGCGCTCTTTAGAAGTATGTGGCTAATCGGAATATTTTCCCGATCAAGTCCGCATTACTGGAAATTGGTGTTAAAAATTTTGCTTACAAAGCCAGGATCGCTCCATACGGCAATTGAAATGGCAATTTTCGGATGGCATTTCAGAAAGGTGGCTGAAAAAATCAGCTCCTAAAAAACTACGGGTGAGGTGGAGTTTACAAACTCTATCTCACCATTCCTCTAAAAGCATTTTGTTGGCCGCTATACGCGCCAATTTAGTAGCTAAGAGCCTGTATATCCCGTTCCCGCCCCTTTGACAAGCCCAGGACAAACAGGATGGGACAAGTGTTACGCGTAACATCCGCCTATGTCCCGCCCGCCTTGACCGCAAAGCGAGGCAGGCTGAGCGGGACTACGGCGAGACAAGTGTTACGTAACAAACTAAAAAAAGAATTACGTAATGTATTACGTAATTAATAAAAAAGAACGCAAAATCTTGCGTTCCTACGACTATATAATTAAAATTTTAAAAATGGCCCTATTTATAAACCGCCGGGCCAAAAGCGTTTGATTGTTATTCGCCGTTATCCTCGAGCCCGGGAAGCAGCTCGCCAAGAATATTCGTCGATATGAATTCCTGAATCTGTTTTGGGTTATCAGGATGCATCGCAATTGCTTGACGGAACTTTACGTCCGCCATGTCAGGAGTAAGACTTTCGAGACTAATCGCACCTGCCTCCTTTGCTCTTTGTCCCAGTTCATAGCGACCCAGGATAACGCGACCATCCTCAAAGGGTGAAAGGATTCCAATATGAATTCCCGCATCCGTAGCAGCTTGGATTGCGTCAATCCATGAATATTTAACATCGCCATCCAGCCACTCTCGATCCGGGATATTTCCGGCTCCCTTACACTCCAGGATTACTCCCAATAAACGTTTAGCTTTCACAATGTCCATCAAAACCCATGGCGGTGTGTCTGCTGATACCTTGAATGTTGCAACCTGCGGCTCAAATTTTTGGTCAAATCTCAGGCCCTGGCTATATAGAACATCATCCTTTTCCCGGAAACCCTCCATAAGCATTACATTTGCCCAGGCCTGAGCAACAGGATAACGGCCAGGGGTATAAAACGCTGCAAAATCGGATTCCCGACGCTTCCTAACACGGCTACCATCCAAAACATCACCGATACAGACATTATATACACCGACTACCCCGTTCCTTACAAAAGTTTCTGCTACGCGCAGACTGTTAGCGATCTGCATTGACACGTCACTGCCGGGCTCTTTCTTGGTCATCTGCGCCCCGATCACAAAAATGGGCTTTTGCAAGGACAGCTTGAACAACATGCACAGGAAAGCACAGGTTTCAGCAAGACTATCGGTGCCATGAAGTATGATAAACGCATCGTGTTCAGCATACGCCTTGGCGATCATTTTACCCATAACTCCACGATCTTCGTGCGTTATGTTTGTAGAGTCCTGTCTCTTTGGGAAATCCGATAGCGTTAATTCAACTTGCTTAGGAACAATAATCCCTTCCAACAATTCTTCGGCAGACATGGCAGGCCTTAAGGGATTACCAACCATACCGAGAGTTCCGCCCGTATTCAGAACATACGTTTTCATTTTTCTCGCTCCTTTTTCTTGATTTTAGATGATCTCGATTTTAGATGAAAATAACAATAATTGATGATTTCATATTATAACGCAAAATTATCCCTAAGTCAAGAGTTATTAAAAACAATAAAAAGTATTTCTGTTACTCGCTTGCGTTCGCATTTTAACTTAGTTAAAATAAAAAAGTAAAATATATAAACATCATCTTAATTAAGCTACCCGGGCTGGATTTAATAGAAGTAAATAAATTTTCGCTGGGATAATTTATATAAAGAATTATTTTAATTTTTAGGAATTACAGAGTTAACTCTGTAATTAATTTAAATTTCATTTTAGAGGCAAACCAAAGATGTTGGATACTCAAGGTGGTGTACGACACCTGGCTCTTGCAATTCTTTTTAGCTTATGATAAGGTAAGAACACAATTTATTATGACCTTTCCCAATCCCGGTAATTCGGGGTTACCATAAACCACCTTGGATTTATGGAAGGTATTCTTAAAACCCTCAAGTTGTGACGAGAATACTGGGGGTTTTATTATTAAATCAAATACGAATTAATCCGAATGAAATCCGAATGCTCCGAATGTTTTATAAAAACATCTAGCCTATTCGGATAATTCGGATAATAATTCGGATTAATTAGGATTATATCTATGTCTAGAACAAAACCATCAGAACTTCCCCATTATGAGCTTCTTTTTATTATTCCCAATAAATTTACAGAAGGAGAAGCCAATACTATTACGGAAAAAATAAAAAAGATTATAATAGGGGAAAAAGGAAATATCACTTTTGCCGAATTTTGGGGCAAAAAGCAGCTGGCTTATCCGATAAAGCAGAATAGCTATGGTTATTATAGCCTGTTTGAGTTTGATTTAGACGGGGAAAAGCTCGCAAAAATCAACAAAACTTTGCGGATGTCGAATGACGTTATCCGTTTTCAGATTGTTAAGAAAAAAATAAAAACCGCCGAGCAATTAGAGAAAGCAAAAAAGATATCAGAGAAGATCGCTGTTAAAAATATAGCCAAAGAGAAAAAGGATGAAGAAAGGGAAAGGGGCAAAGAAAAGAAACTGGATTTGAAAGATTTAGATGAAAAGTTAGACAATATTTTAGACACTAAAGATTTGTTATAATTTAAGCAATGGCGGGTCCCTTTTAAGGCGCTTAAAGTATTAAATTAAATATTAATATATTTGCGGTTATTAAAGTTATGGCCGTAAATATAAAACGAGGGTATGAATTTAAACAAAGCTATGATTATCGGGAATCTAACCCGTGATCCGGAGGTAAAAAATATTCCTTCCGGCCAGACAGTCGCCACTTTTTCCGTCGCCACTAATTTTGTCTGGACAAACCAATCTGGTCAGAAGCAAGAAAAGGTTGAATTCCATAATATTGTTGCCTGGCGCCGGTTAGCCGAAATTTGCGGCCAGTATTTGCATAAGGGCGCAAAAATTTTCATTGAGGGCAGATTGCAGACACGGGATTGGGTTGGCCAGGACGGAGTAAAAAGGTACCGAACGGAAATTATTGCCGAGAATATGATTATGCTGGACAGGGCTGGAGGCGGAGCCGGTTATGGCGCCCCAGTTGCCCCGGCGAGGCCGTCGATGCCGGAAGAACAGCCGGCCTACCCGAGCGAACCGATTATTGATTCAGAGCAGCCGGTTGGAGAAGAAGCAAATCCTGAGGAAGAGGAAATTGAAGTTGAAAATATACCATTTTAACTTTACAAATTATCACCGCCACAGCAGGATCCCGCCTACATAAATTATAATAAGGTGGCGGGACAAATCCATTACGAATTTACAAATTCTTATGGAAATGTTTAGTGGTATGTTTTTAGTTCGTAATAATTTGTGACTTGTGTGGGGAATAAAATAATTATGAATAATGAAAAGCCAACAAAAAAGACAAAAGAATGCTTTTTCTGCGTTAATAATGTAGCTGATGTAGACTATAAGGATACCAGAACTTTGCGCCGTTTTGTTAATTTCCATATGAAAATTTTACCCAAAAAAAGGACTGGCACTTGCTCCCGGCACCAGAGGAAGTTAGCTACCGCCATAAAACGTTCCCGGATAATGGCTTTGTTAGGTTTTGTCCATAGGTAATATTTATCTGTTTATGTTGACTCTTAGCGAAATAAAAACGGGCAAAGTTATAAAGGTGGGGGACGAGCCCTATGTTGTTGCAAAAACCGACCATCATAAGATGGGCCGGGGCGGCGCGATTTTAAAAACCAAATTAAGGAATTTAATAACCGGCAATGTTTTAGATAAGACCTTTCAGGGAAATGAAAGAGCGGAAGAGGCGGAGACGGAGACGAAAAAAACTAATTTTATGTATAAAGACGAAGACCAGGCTTATTTTATGGACAATGAAACTTATGAGCAATTCAGTTTGCCATTGGAGCAAATAGGAGAGAAGCAGAGGTTTTTAAAAGAAGGCACGGACGTTGATACCCTCTATTTTTCTGACAAGCCAGTAGCTATAGATTTGCCAATTAAGATGGACCTAAAAGTAGTGAGCGCTCCGCCCGGAGTAAAAGGCAATTCCGCCGGCAATGTAACTAAGCAGGTGGAATTAGAAACCGGGGCCAAGATTAATGCGCCGATGTTTGTTAATGAAGGGGATGTTATAAAAGTAAATACGGATACGGGCGAATATGTAGCCAGAGCGTAGTATAAAAATAAAATAACATCTGCCTGCTGGCAGGCAGGAAATAATATAAAAACCGCGAATTTTAATCCGCGGTTTTTATATTTCATGTGGAAATTTTTATTGTTTTGTTTCCGGTATGCCGATTAAGTTATTACTACTTTCCCTTTCGGCGATTATTTCTTTAACTAACGGTACGACAATATTTTCCTGATAAAAATAAGTTTCTTCCGGTATATCGGTTATAGGGAAAATATAGGCTGGCACTAATAGTTCAGATGATTCCATTTTATCGCGGTTGTATTGGTAGTATTTAATCAGGCCCAGGGTTGGCGTGCCCAACTCAATGTCAATGGTTTTTGTAGCTTCCGGGTATTTAAAGGTTTGTCTTAAGCCGCCCTTTTTAGCTATAGCAATAATTTTTTCACTGCTGTTTTCAATCTCATAATTAGAGCTAATATAGTTCCGGGAAGTTATATCCCGTATTCCGGCAGCTTTCTTATGCCTAATATTAACTTCTACTGTTAGGCCGGTTTTATTACCGCTTTCATCATAAATAATTTGCCCGTTAATTATAAGAGGGTAGATGACGGGGACGGTTTCCGGAATATAGGCAAGAGATTTATCAGGGGCTATTTCATAATTTTGCCGCCAATAATCCCAAACCTGTCCTGGCCCGTAATTCTTCATATCTATATCGTATTCTTTAATAAAATCATCAGCAATAGTTATGATTTCTTCATCAGCCGGCATATCTTCTATTTTTAAGCGATATTGTTCAAGACATTTTTCGTCTCTACATTCCGCTTCCGGTCGGGGCCATTTATTCCAATTAGTATTAATTGACATGGAATTTTCCACTAAATTAAGATAAAGGGAATATCCGAATTCGCGGTCTTCAGTAATATCTAGGTTATTAATAGTTGTATTTTTAAATCTGCCTAAGTCAATTGAACCTAAATTAAGTTTAGATATATACTTAGCGAATTCTTTGCCGGAAGAACTGTCTTTTACTTTTTTTAAAACTTCCATGGCTGTTTCAGTAATAACTAAATCATCGCCCTTATAGATATAATTATAATTCACCCAGCCAGGTGCTGGTAGACCTACGGCCGTATCCTGAGCAGAGGCCTCACCCACTGGCGCACCCCCCCCTCCTCCGCCTAGGCCTTTGGCGGTTTCTGCCAAGGCTGGTTCATCTCCGGCCGGACTTTCCGATTGCAATGAGCCGAAAGCTTTTTCCTCCACCCTGGTAATTTTTAGCGTGTCATAAGCTAAATTGATATTTTTTTTCGTTAGGTAGTAAGCGGCTGGAATTATTAAGAGAAGTAGAATAATTATTCCAGCCGGAGCATAAGAAAATTTTTTCATAAAATTAAAGTTGAAAAATTGCCAGGCGTTCTCTTTTTTTCGCCTTTCCATTTTTTTTATTTCTCCCATTATTTCTTTTTTGAGGCTTCTGGCGAATTTTTCGTCAAATTTAGTATTAGGCCGTGACGACAATATTTTATTTATTATTTCTAGTAAATCTTTTTCGTAGTTTTTTAATTCCGGATCTATTAAATATAAATCCTTAAGAATTTTTTCAATCGGTTGTTTTCTATTCATATAATTTAATTTAAGAGTAAGAAGATAAAGAGAGCCAGGGGCATTTCCCGCCTTAAAGAAGTTATTGTCCGGGAAAACATCATTTTACAACTATCTTCGCTTTTATCAATAATCTCGGCTATCTCTTTGTATGATAATTCATTCCAAACTCTCATAATAACAATTTCTCTTTGTTCGGGGCTTAATTTATTTAAATATTTTTTTATCTCATCAAGCTCTTGTTTGTTTTCTATATCTTTTTCTATGTCCTCATCGCTTTTTAAATCCCAAACATCAGTAATGTTTATTATTTCTTTTTTAGTCCGGTAATAATCGGTTATTGTGTTTTTAGCTATCCGGTAAAGCCAGGAAGAAAAAGAACCCTTATTTGCCTGATATTTGTTAATATTCTCCAAGGCCTTAAAAAAAATTTTACTAGTTAGGTCTTCGGCTGTTTCTTTATGCAAAACGCGGTAATAAGTAAAATCGTATATTTTTTTTATGTATTTATCGTACAATCGGCCAAAATCGTCTAAGTTGCCTATTTGGCATTCGGTAATGATTTTTTCCTCATTGATTTCCATTCTTTTAGTGTAAATTATCCTATCCTTCTTCCTGCTATATATAACGAATTAAGGAAGGAAAGGTAACATTAAAATTAATATATTTATACTTTACATTTTTTATAGATAATAGGCAAAAAAAGAAGCTCGCGCGTTAAATTGCGAGCTTCGTAATTCTCGAGGTGCCGTCTTGCTTTTATTTAGAACTGGAAGGCACAGTTATTTTTCGGAAATAATTTCTCCGTTTTTTATAAACAAGAGATAATTATTTCCCTCTACGCTGACAATAATTTGAGACTCTTCTTCGTTGATAATACATACGCGCCTGCCATAACCCCATTTATTTTCTAACTCTTTGTAAATAAATTTGTCTGAGCTTAAATAATCAACGCTGCAAATTATCCTGCTAGAATACCGACCGCCAAACAGGCTTAGGGAGTAAATAATAATAAGACGGTTGTAGCGGTTGGAAATTTCAAAATTATACACATATTCTCCGTAGATAGCCACATTTGCAGTGATAAGGCTTTCTTCCAGCGGACCGTTCCCGATTTCTCCCTTAATTCTAAACATTGCTGAAAAGATATATCCTCCCCCGACCGTATAGTCTGCGGAGGTGACTATATCAATTCGGTTTCCATCCAGAGAAATTTTATTTGTTCTCCCAAATCTATAAGGGTATTTTGGAGATAAGACGTGCCGGGTCTTCCATTTTAAATCGGGACTGTTTGTCAGATACAGACAATCATCGTTTTCACCGCCGCAGACGAAATGGGCATAACCGCTATCAACTATATGAGTTCGGGAAACAATATATCCGCCCTCAACACCATTATCAAGATTAATCCATTTTCCGTCCTGCGCCTGGACTCCGGCAGGAAAAAAAAGAACGGGAATCAACGCGATTACCATAGCCACTTTTTTCATCTTCTTCTCCTTGTGAAACTGTGGGTTTGTTTAGAATGATGGACAATAGAAATAATAAATTTCTGGAATTCCTTGATTTCCCCCTCTTTTCTCTTATTGTTTGTTATCTTTTTTGAATGAGCAAAGTTAATATTATAAGTAAGATAGAATAATAGTATATTCTATGGTTTTTGTCAATTTCATATTAAACATAGGAGAAAAATGATATAATAAGAATATGAGCAATAAGATTTTAAAATTTCCCAAAGATTTCCTCTGGGGGGTGTCTACTTCAGCCTATCAAATAGAAGGTGGGACTGCCAATGACTGGAGCCAGTGGGAGAAAAGCGAAAAGAGAATAAAAAAACTAAGAAGAAAAGATAAAAATCCTGATGATTTTATCTGCGGTTTGGCTTGTGATTCATATCATAGATATGAGGAAGATGCGAGGCTGGTCAAAGATTTAAACTGCGGTGCTTACCGCCTGGGCATAGAATGGGCTAGGATTGAGCCAAAAGAAGGAAAATGGAATTTTAAAGAAGTTGAGCACTACAGAAAGGTTTTACAAAATCTAAAAGATAATAATTTAAAAGTGGTTTTAACTCTTTGGCATTGGACCAATCCAATTTGGCTATCCAGTATGGGCGGATGGTCTAATAAAAAGGTGGTGGATTATTTTAGCCGTTATACAAAATTTATTGCCCAAGAGCTGGGAGATTTGGTTGATTATTGGATAATTTTGAACGAGCCAATGGTCCATATCGCCGGCGGCTATATAACCGGTAAGTTTCCGCCCAATAGAAAATTAATTTTTCTTGCCCGAAAAGTTTTTAATAATTTAGTTAAAGCCCATAAAATGGGTTATAATATAATTCATAATAAATATCCAGAAGCTAAAGTAAGCATAACTAAATTAACAAATTATTTTGAACCAGCTCATGCCTGGTGTCCGGTTGGGGCAGGGTTGGCGAAAATTGTTGCCTGGTTCTGGAATAAAAGATTTTTAAATAAAATTAAAAATGAGCTGGATTTTATCGGCTTAGATTATTATTTTCATGACCGGATAGTCTGGTATCCGCCGTTTAAGAAAAATAAAAATTACCGCCTTGGCGGGGTAGGTGAAAGAATTACTGATATGGGCTGGGAGATTTATCCGGAAGGGATTTATCATGTTTTAAAGAGTTTAGCTAAATTTAAAAAACCGATTATTATTATAGAAAACGGCCTGGCTGACGCTAAGGATGAAAAAAGAGCTGATTTTATCAGGCAGCACCTGAAATATGTTCATAAAGCGATTAGCGAAGGCATGGATGTGCGCGGATATTTTCATTGGTCGCTTCTTGATAATTTTGAATGGGCTGAGGGCTTTGGCCCGAAATTCGGTTTATATGGAGTGGATAGAAAAACATTCAAGCGAACCGCTCGTCCTAGCGTCAAGGTTTATGCGGAGATTTGCAAAAATGATAGAGTGGTAATTAGTAATTTGTAATTGGTAATTTGGTAATTTTAAATTATTTTTAACATTTTAATTTGATTTGACATTAGGCCTGCCCCGCTCGCCTTTAACTTGTTTATTAATTTAAGTTGTTTGATGGATATAGGCGGGTAATTATTAGTAGACTATTTAACGCGAGGCGGGCCGGGGATTTTGGCATTTGATATTTTATTAGAAATTAGAAATTGTAATTTAGAAATTATACTTTATGTGGTTAGCAATTACTATTGCTTCTTATTTCATTAATGCTGGCATATATATTGCTGATAAATTTTTGTTGTCCAAGAAAATTCATTCTTCCATTACTTATGCTTTTTATGTCGGTATCTGGAGTATTTTTAACATAGTTTTCTTATTATTTAACCCCTGGTTTCCCTCCCTGCGGGAATTGGGAATTGATTTATTAGCCGGAATGTTATTTTTAATTACTCTGGTTTTTTGGTATAAAGCCCTTCATCAAAGCGAAGCCACCAGAGTGGTTCCGATCGTCGGAGCCCTAGTGCCAATTTTTAGTTTTTTATTTTCCTATATATTTTTAGGGGAAACTTTAGCTGAACGCCAATTGCTGGCTTTTTTAGTTTTAATTAACGGCGGCATATTAATTTCAATAAAGCGCACAAAGTTTTATATGGCCGGGGAAATGTGGAACAGGTTCAGGGAAATTTTTGGCGACACCTTAGGCGGGATTCATGCCAGATACCGACCGACCCGAAGATTAATTTTAAATTCCGTTACCTCGGCTTTATTTTTCGCCGTTTATTATGTCTTAATAAAATATATTTACCTTAGCCAGCCCTTTATCGGCAGTTTCGTCTGGTCGCGGATGGGAACCTTTATCGGCGCTTTACTTATTTTATTTATACCTGGCTGGCGCGGGTCAATTATGGAATATCAGAAAGGCGTTAAAACCCCGAAAAATCTGGCCTTTTTCTTTTTTATAAGATTACTGGCCGGCTTGGCTTTTATAATGATAAACTGGGCAATAAGCTTAGGCAATGTGGCTTTAGTTAATTCTCTACAGGGAGTGCAGTATATATTTTTAATCCTTTTGGTTTTATTCCTGTCCGCTAAATACCCCCATATTTTAAAAGAAGAACTCGGGGGCGGGGTGATGCTTCAGAAAATTATCGGGGTTTCTTTAATAAGTATCGGTTTGTATATGCTGATTATGTAATCCTGCAAATCTACAAATCCATTATCACCGCCTTGCCACGCCCCGCCAAAGGCGAGGCTCCGCTATGGCGGGGCCGTGGGGCGGGATCCCGCCCTCAAATAATTTTATAAAGTGGCGGGACAAATTTACAAATAAAATTGTAGGTTATGGACATATTAATTTTTATTTATATTTTGTTATTTATTATTTTAGCCTTCATCAAACTGGACTGGGCCGTAATGTTAATATTGGCGGCTCTGCCCTCTTTTTTGATCAGATTTGAAATTCTGGGGATTCCCTTTACTTTGCTGGAAGCCATGATCCTGGTTTCTTTTTTTATTTGGTTTATTTTTCAGACGGAGTTTAGGAATTTTATCAGAGGTAAGTACGGCTGGCATGATTTTCTGGAGAATAGAAAGCAAAGAGTGGATTATCCCTTTGGCTTAGAAATTATTTTATTACTGGTTATTTCTTTTATCGCTGTGGCAGTGGCCGGCTTTAGCGATTCTTCCTTAGGAATTTGGAAAGCTTATTTTTTTGAACCCGTACTGTTATTCATATTAATACTTAATTTATTTGTTGGTTCTGTGAATAAGAACGTAGATGTTAAATATAATCAAACCACCCCTAGCCCCTCCTTGCTAAGGAGGGGGATTGAGAAAATTTTATGGCCGCTGGCAATTTCGGCTTTAGCCGTGTCGGCCTTGGCGATTTATCAGAAGTTTACCGGCGCCTGGATTTTTAACGAATTTTGGGCAGAGGCGGGAAATAGGCGGGTAACTTCTTTTTTTGGCTACCCGAATGCGGTCGGGTTGTATTTAGGTCCATTGGTTTTAGTGATGTTTGGATGGTTTATACACAACTTTAACAAATTACAGATCACAGATAAGAGATTGCGGGCAAAGAGATTATTCTTGGGTTTTATAATCGTTTTATCTGTGTTAGCAATTTATTTTGCTAAGTCTAAGGGTGCTTTAATCGGGGTGGCGGCAGGACTGGGAATTTTCTTTTTGCTGGCGGTTAGGAAAAAAATAAGATGGGC
>Ga0268279_1001714_pt1 | contig 11606 bp, 7 predicted proteins | sample saktaG_6_FD_190142 | JGI IMG/M metagenome (GOLD analysis project Ga0268279, IMG submission 190142) | Saline water microbial communities from Sakinaw Lake, British Columbia, Canada - sak_2010_1_5_80m | ecosystem: Environmental > Aquatic > Non-marine Saline and Alkaline > Saline ...
TAAAAAGTTGGGGAAAACCTTGCCTCAAAAGATGGTGCAGGGTGGCGCTTTTATCTCTTCTCTTAAAATAATTAGAAAAGTTCTTAGTTTGATAAGGCTTGTAGTCATTGGTCGTATTCTCGCTCCTTCTGATTTTGGATTAATGGGAATAGCCTTGCTTACGATGTCCGCTTTGGAGACTTTTTCCACAACTGGTTTTAGCCATGCTTTAATTCAGAAAAAAGAAAATACCCATAATTACCTGGATGCGGCTTGGACAGTATTAATTATGAGGGGATTTATAATATTTATAATGCTCTATCTTGCAGCACCTTATGCGGCGGTATTTTTTCATTCACCAGCAGTTCGACCCATAATTCAGGTTTTGGGATTTACTACTTTTATTCATGCATTTTCAAACATAGGGGTAGTTTTTTTTCAGAAAGAATTAGAATTTAATAAAGTATTTATATCTCGGTTTGTAGGAATATCTACAAACTTTATTGTTGCAATTTTAGCTGCATTAATTTTAAGAAGTGTATGGGCACTGGTGTTAGGTTTATTTGCGGAAAGTGTAGTTAATCTTATAGTCAGTTATTTAATCCACCCCTATAGACCTCATTTTAGTAAAGATTTCGGAAAAGCAAAAGAGCTTTTTGGTTTTGGAAGATGGGTTCTTGGTTCGAATATATTGATATTTATTGGTGAACATATTGATGATATTTTTGTGGGAAGAGTGCTTAGTGCTATGGCTCTTGGTTTTTATCAAATGGCCTATAGAATTTCAAATATGCTAGAGACTGAAATTACTCAGGTAATATCAAGTGTGGCATTTCCCGCCTATGCAAAAATTCAAGATCAGAAGGCTAGAATACAGAAAGCTTATTTTCGAATAATGAGATTAACTATGGTGATTTCAATACCTATTGCCGTTGAAATGGTGTTTTTGGCTCCTGAATTCACGCGGATATTTTTAGGGGAGAAGTGGATGTTTATGGTTACAACGATGCAGCTTCTGGCAGTAGCAGGATTGATTAAGTCTGTTGTTTCTACCGGGAGTCCATTGTTTACCGGAAGTGGATACCCTAATTATGAATTTTATATGCAGTTAATCAGAGGCTTTATTATATTGATTGTTATTTATCCTTTGACAGAGGTAATGGGTATTTCGGGGGCAGCCATAGGGGTAATTTTGAGTGTAGCAGGAATGTTAATTATATGGTATCCATTTTCTCAAAAGATTATCAGGGTATCCTGGCATAGATATTTTGAGACTTTTTGGCCGCCTTGTTTTTGTTCATCACTTATGGCAGGAAGTATATGTATAGCTAAATTATATTGGAATCCGGTAGGACAGTCTTTGGTTGCGGGCATATCAATATTTTCCATGATAGTTATAATGAGTATTGGTGTATATATTACCTCAATATGGCTCTTGCATAAATATTATCCCAAATATGATATTTTTAACGAAGTCAAATTTTTCTATAAATCTTTGGTGAGAAAATAAGAGAGGGTGACTATGGAAAAAAATCCAGCCGTAAGTATAATCATTCCAACTTATAATCAAGCAAATTTTATCGATAAAGCCATTAATAGTGCTCTAAAGCAAACTTATCAGGATTTTGAGATTATTGTTATTGATGATGGTTCTACAGATGATACTGAAGAGATTATGAAAGGTTTTAAAGATAAAAGAGTTAAATATATTAAAAAATATAAAGAGAACAGAGGAATCTCTGTAGCCAGAAATACAGGGATTAAAATGGCAAAGGGGAAGTATATTGCCCTTTTAGATTCAGATGATGAATGGCTGCCGGAGAAACTCGATAAGCAGATTCAACTTTTACAAAATAAATCTTCTGAAGTTGGAGTGGTATGTTCCTGGTCATATAATATTGATGAAAAGGGTAATTTTATTAGTAAAAGATGTTTACCTAAAAGAGATGGCTATATATACGAAGATTTACTTTCTACAGATCCCATAAGTGTGCCCACCGTGCTTATAAGGAAGGAGTGTTTTAATCGAGTTGGCTTATTTGATGATTTACTAAACACCCAGCAAGATTGGGATATGTGGATAAGAATTGCTAAATATTATAGATTTGCCCTTATTAAAATTCCACTTGTTAAATATCGGATACATCCTAATCAAATATCTAATAATCCGGAAGCTAAAGTTATTACAGCAAAAAGAATTTTAGTAAAATATGCTAATGAGTTGAAAAAGCGGCCAGGCGCTTACAGTAAGCATCATTTTTATATAGGTAATAGACTTTGCCACATGGGAAAAACAAAAGAGGGGCAAAGATATTTACTGAAAGCAATTTCGTTGTGTCCATTTTATATTAGATATTATATTTGTGTGTTTAGTTCTTTGTTTGGGCCAAAATGTTTCATATATTTTGTGAATATAAAAAGATATTTAACAAATATAAAAACAAACCTATTGATAAAATTTAGAAACGATAATTAATTAATTTACTTAATGGAATAACAGAGATTTTAAAGGAAATTTATTGATATGAAAAAAATTATGTTAATAGTGCCATCTTTAGTAAGAGGCGGGGTAGAAAGGGTAGTCAGCATATTAAGCAAAGAATTAAGTAAATATTATGAAGTTTATATGGTTATATACCACAACCCGGTAGAATATGAAATAGGGGGAAAGTTAATAAATTTAGAAACTCCAAGCGGGTCTTTTTGGAGAAAGATAAAGAATACTTTCAATAGAGTTGTGAAATTAAAAAGGCTGATAAGGGAGATTTCACCAGACTTTATCGTTTCATTTATGGGGAATTTACAACCTATTTTGACTTTTGAGACGGTTATAGTAAGCATTCGTAATAATCCGGACTTTTTCCCTTTATACAGAAAATTCTTATTAAAAACTATCTATAAGCTTCCCAATGTAAAAAAGATAGTAACTTGTTCCTCTGAAATAGAAAAGAAACTAAAGAGTAATTATAGCTTAAAAAATACAAAAAACATATATAATCCGATAGATTTTGAATTAATAAATGATAAATTACTTGCACAAAGACCACTTGAATTTGATTATATTTTAGCAATAGGGAGATTGAATAGGCAAAAGGGTTTTGATATATTAATAAAATCTTTTGCCAAATCAGATTTAAAAAATAGGATAAAGCTGGTTATTTTAGGCGAAGGAAAAGAAAGAAAAAATTTGGAAGAATTAATAGCAGAATTAAAATTAAAAAATCAAGTATTATTATTTGGTAAAGTTGATAATCCTTTTATTTATATGAAATATGCTAAGTTTTTTATTTTGTCCTCAAGATATGAAGGTTTCGGAAATGTATTATTGGAAGCATTAGCTTGCGGAGCTCCTATAATTGCTACAGATTGTGAAACTGGTACTTCTGAGATTATAAAAAATGGGAAAAATGGTTTACTTGTTCCTGTTGAAGATGAAAATGCTTTAAAGCTTGCAATGGAAAAATTATTTTACGACAGAGAATTTTATATGAAATTAAAATCAAATACACGAAAAAGTGTGGAGAAATATGGGATTGAAAATATAGTTAAAGATTGGATGAATTTATTTAAAGAGGTATATAATTCCTAAATATCAGAACAAATGCGGTGTACAAAAACAAATTTAAAAAAGGTAAAATTAATGAAAAAATATCGTTTAAGAAAATTAATAATCAAGCCAACATTTGCCTGTAACGCAAGCTGTAAAAATTGTATTTATCGTCGTGAATTATATAATAAGTTAAAAAAAGAAGACCTTTTAACTTTTGATGATTGGAAAAGAATCCTTAAAGAAGCATATCAATTAGGAGTAAAACTATTTATTATTAGTGGTGGTGAACCAACCTTATATCCTAGATTACCTGAATTAATAGAAATTGGTAGAAGCTATGGTTGGATAGTTAAATTAAATTCTAATGGCTCTATGATTACTCCCGAATATGCGGAAACTCTCATTAGAGCAGGTTTAAATTTTATCACCATTTCCTTATATACTCCCTATCCGGATATTAGTACACAAATGAGAGGAAATAATCAGTTATGGATGAAAACGATCTCAGCGATTAAAATATTATCTCAACTTGAAAAAAAATATCCTTATTTTAAAGTAAATACTCAATCAATACTGGTCAGAGAAAATTTTAATTCATTTGCAGAATTACTTAAACTTCATTATGAACTTGGTTCAAATCGGATGGCAGTGTCCTACTTAGAAGGTGATTTTGAAAAGAAAAATTTATTAACCGAAGAAGAGATTCTTTATTTTAAAAAAATAATTATTCCAAAAGCGGTAGATTTCTGTCAAAATTTAAATAGAGATGTACGCGCGGTGGCTATACATAATTTAAAAGTATTATTTTCCGAAGAAAGCATTTCTCTTTCTGATTGGGCGAAAGGGGTATATCAACCTAAAAATAGCCATAGCCGATCTTGCCAGATTGCCCAGGAACTTGCCTTTATTCTGGCTAATGGTGATGTTCATCCCTGTCATATAGTAGAATATACCCACGAACCTTTAATGGGAAACTTATTTAAGAACACTTTAACGGAATTATGGTATAGTAATCGATGGATGAATTTTAGAGAGAATCTATTTGATCGATGTGAGCTGTGCCCGGTTAATTTACACACTACCATTCCTTTACGTTTTGACAAGTCAAAGCGATTACGTAATTTTTATGAGTCAAAAATAAAAAATAGGAAAATATTTAAAATTATAAAACCTTTAGTACAAATTTATAAAAAATTATAGGGTAATTGAAAATAAGAGAGGAGCAGTTCGTGACTATTGACAGAGTGGATATGGGAACAAAATTCCGAAAGAATATTTTACTTCCTGTTTACTGGAAATATGTTAAACATTGGAGAGTATTAGAGTATTATAAGAAATTAAAAGATCAGCAAGGAAATACCCTGGAGGAGAATCGTAATCTTCAGAAGATAAAACTCTTCGAACTGGTTAAGTATGCCGGTCAAAATATTCCTTATTATAAGCAGATTATTCAAAAATATAATATTCGATTTTCAGAGGATACGATATTTGAAGATATTAAAAAATTTCCTATTTTAACTAAAGATATTATCAGAAAAGATTTTTATCAATTATATAAATTTAGAGATAATACTTACTATCGGAATACTACTAGTGGGTCAACCGGAGAGCCAGCAATATTTTATCAAGATAAATATTGCCTGGAATGGCAAATAGCCACTAAAATATTATTTGATGAATGGGCCGGAAGAAAGATTGGTGAACCCGTAGTGAAGCTGTGGGGTGCAATAGAAGATATATTAAAGGGTAGCCAGGGCATAAAAGGGTATCTCAAGCAGCAGCTTTATGGGATAACAACTTTAAACTCTTATATGATGACCGAGAGAAATCTGTATGATTACGTACAAAGGATTAATAAGATAAAGCCTCGCTTAATACTTGCCTATTCAAACAGTATTGATGAGTTATGTCGTTTTATTCAAGAACAACATTTATCAATTTATTCTCCACAAGCTATTATGACCTCGGCCGGCGTTTTATTTCCTGAATTTAGAGAAAGGATCAAAGAAGTATTTCATGCTCCCGTATTTAATTGTTATGGTTCCAGAGAGGTAGGTGATATTGCCTGTAATTGTGAAAAAAGTTATGAGCTGCATCTAATTCCCAATATACATTATTTGGAAATTGTGAGTGATAATGGGAAGGAAGTAAACAAGGGGGAATCAGGTGAAATAATCATCACCTTGCTTACCAATTATACGATGCCTTTGATTAGATATAAAATTGAAGACCGAGGTGTTCTTTCGGAAGCAGAGTGTAGTTGTGGGAGGGGGTTTCCTTTTTTAAAAAAAGTAGAAGGTCGTATACGTAGTATATTTAGAAATAAACAAGGAGATATAATTGATGGCGGATTTTTTATTCAATTATTTTATTTTCGTGATTATGTAAAAAAGATTCAAGTAATTCAAAAAGCTTATGATTGCATTATCGTTAATTTAGTTCTAAGGGACAGTCAAAGAATAAAGGATGCCAAGAAAGATTTTATAGAAATTAATAAAAAGATTAAGTTAGCCATGGGGCATGAAACAGAGATTAAGTATAATATAGTTGATGAAATAAAACCCAGTCCTTCTGGGAAATACCTTCAAACATTCTCGCAAATGGAACATTAAAAAAGAACATAGATGGATAAAGCTTTATCGCCCAGTAATATAGAAAGTACATTTTATAAGAGGTTTAAGATGCCTGATTCAATTAAACAGATAAATGTGTTGCAAGTTATTAATTCTTTGCACTCCGGAGGGGCAGAAGTTCTTCTGAAAAATTTTACTTTACAAGTAAAAGAACATTTCAAAAAATATAATGGTTTAAATATAGAAGTAGCCATATTATATCCCGAAGATACATTCAAGGAAGATATTGAAAAAGCGGGCGTTCATGTTTGGAAATTAGGTTTAAACTTTAAGTATGATTTAAGAAGCATATTTAAGTTGATATCTCTTATTAAAAGAGGAAAATATAATATAGTACATGTACATTTATTTCCGGCTAATTTTTTTATATCATTCGCTTCCTTGTTTTTACCTAAAAATATTAAATTTATTTTTAGTGAACATAATATTTATAATCGTAGACGCTCGTTTAAATTATTTAAAATATTGGATACCTTTATTTATAGCCGCTATTATAAAATAATTTGTGTGAGCAAACAGGTACAGGGTGCCTTAATTGAATGGCTTCCAAATCTAAAGAGGAAAAGTGTAGTTATTTCTAATGCCGTACCTGTTCCTGATTTATCTAATTGGTCTCCGGTTAAAAAATATGATGTTCTTTTTGTGGGAAGATTAACAAAAGCTAAGGGTGTGGACATTTTACTTAAAGCAATAAAAATTTTAAAGGAAAAATATCAGAAGGAGATAAAAGCTGCTATTGTAGGAGAGGGATATTCAGAGGAAGAATTAAAAGAGTTAGTCATAGAGCTGGGGATAGAAAAAGAAGTTGAATTTTTAGGAGTTAGAAGAGATATCGAAAAATTTATGAAATCGACAAAACTATTCGTACTCCCTTCTCGCTGGGAAGGTTTACCCCTCACGATTCTCGAGGCGATGAGTAGTAGAGCTAGTATAATTGCTACTAAAGTTGGAGGTATGCCGGAAGTTATCGAAAATGGAAAAGAGGGGATTTTAATTTCACCTAATGACCCAGAAGCCCTTGCTAGGGCTATTACTGAGCTGCTGAAAGATGGAGAATTAAGAGCAAAATTGGGCATTAATGCTTATAAAAAAGTAAAAGAAAAATATTCCATAGAAGTATACACCAAAAATATATTAGGATTTTATAAGTCATTGATTACTGATTAAAGAATGCAGGAATTATTAAAGAATTACGAAGCATTAAAAAAAGAATTAAAATTGAAAAAGAAAAGTTTCAACTATTATAAAAAGTAAACGAGGAGTAAATATTAATTTGAAAAGAAAAATAAAAGTAGCGCACATCATTGCCCGAATGATTACCGGAGGAGCCGATGAGAATACTCTATTTACGGTTCAGGGCTTAAATAAGGATAGGTATGAAGTTGACTTAATAATGGGTGAGCAATTTGATGAAAGCGTTTTTAATAAGGTGAAAAATATTAATTTTAATATAATTCAGATAAAAGGATTAAAATGGAAGCTCAATTATTTATATGATCCGATAGTTTTAATAAAATTTATTAAGTTGATGAGGAAAAATCGTTACGATATTGTTCATACTCATACGACAAAGGCAGGCATCTTGGGGCGAGTTGCTGCCCACTTATCCGGAGTACCGGTAATTGTACATGGGTTACATGGCAGTACTTTTCAAGCATTTAATAGCGGACTGCTCAATTGGCTTTTATTCCTTTCCGAAAGACTTATCGGCAGATTTACCGATGCCTATGTTTCAGTGAGCAAGGTGCTTTCTGAGAAGTATATAGAGAGAAGAATTGGGAAAAAAGAGAATTATCACACGATATACAGCGGAATGAAGCTGGAAACATTTTTCGAGGTGAGAGGGAAAATTGACTGCAGGAAGAAACAGAAGGAATTGGGAATAGGCGTGGAGGATTTTGTAATTGGCAATGTGGCAAGGTTGGAGAAGAGAAAAGGTCATAAATTTCTTATAGAAGCATTTAGGAAAGTTATAGAGGAGCGAAAAGACTGCCCTTTAAAATTATTAATTATCGGTGAGGGAGAAGAAAGAGGAAATTTAGAAAGTTATGCTAAGGAAGCGAATTTAGAGAAGAAAGTAATTTTTACCGGATATAGGGAAGATGTGGAAGAGCTAATGGCATTAATGGATATTTTTGTCTTAACTTCTTTAAGAGAAGGTTTACCCCAGGTACTGGTACAAGCTGCAGCCGTGGGAATACCTTCGGTTGCTTTTAATGTGGATGGAGTTCCCGAGATTATAAAAGATAATTATAATGGATTTTTAGTTAGAGCGAGGGATGTAGGGCAGTTAGAAAATAGGATTGCGAAATATATGAATAATAAAGAACTTGTTTTGCTGCATGGTCGAAATGGCAGGGAATTTATTGAAAATAAGTGGTCTATAAAAGGAATGGTTGATAGGATTGATAAAATCTATCAGAATTTGGTTCGAGAAAAACGGGGGGAAATAGGATGAAAAAAATATTGGTAACCGGTGCGGCTGGTTTTATTGGTGCCAGGGTTGCGGAAATACTTCTTAAAGAAGGTTATCCAGTGATAGGTGTAGATAACCTGAATGATTATTACGATATACAGCTTAAACTATGGCGTCTGGATAATCTAAAAAAATATGATAACTTTAAATTTTATAAATTTGATATTGAGAACTATGAAGAATTAAAATCGGTATTTCAATTGAATTGCCCTGAAGCGGTGATTAATTTAGCAGCTCGTACGGGAGTACGTTATACTCTGGAGAATCCATTTATTTATCTTTCTACAAATAGTGGTGGTAATTTAAATTTATTAGATCTGTGTCTGGAATACAGGGTGCCTAAATTTGTTTTAGCATCTACATCTTCGCTCTATGCCGGTCAGAAGATGCCATTTAAAGAGAGTTTAGCGGTGAATACTCCCATTTCACCTTATGCAGCCTCCAAGAAGGCTGCTGAAATGATGGCGTATACCTATCATTATTTATATGGATTGGATGTTTCAATTTTACGTTATTTTACGGTTTATGGCCCTGCAGGAAGACCGGATATGGCTACTTTCAGGTTTATCAAGTGGATGACGGAAGGTGTTCCTTTGGAAATTTTTGGAAACGGTAATCAGAAAAGAGATTTTACTTATATCGATGATATTGCCAGAGGTACGATTATGGCTTTAAAACCTTTGGGATATGAAATAATTAACCTGGGGAATAATCATCCGTATAAGCTTTCTGAAGTAATAAAGTTAATGGAAAAATATATTGGAGAGGAAGCCCGGTTTGAATACAAAGAGTTTCATAAAGCAGATATGCAAGCAACCTGGGCAGAGATAAGCAAGGCACAAGAGCTTCTTAATTGGCAACCGCAAGTTAGCTTGGAAAAGGGAATAAAGAGGACTGTGGAGTGGACTAAGAATAATTGGGAATGGATTCAGAAAATAAAAATTTAAAGAAACTGAAGTAAAATAAAAATAAGAAAAAGAAAAAGTATTTATATTTTAATTGGCTTCCGGCAAAAATATTAGTAGGAGATGTAAGAACATTAAGCATTGGAGCAATTATTGCGGTAGGTGTAATTATGGGAAATTTTGAGATTGCCGGAGTAATTTTACTTTATGTTTAGATAAGTGTTTTTTTTGGCTATTTCACAATGTGGAAAAAATTAAAATAATTTTAAAAAAAGAAGGAGTTTTAAATGTTATGTCGTATATAGGAAATACGCAGTAGATTTTTGATTATCGGCTCGCAAGAACCCGGTTGAATGATATTTCATAGAGCAAACATATTCAAGATAGCAGGAGGAGAAATTGAAAAGATATTCTTGGAAATTATTTTGGGTTTTTGTGGATTTATTTTTTATAAATTTTGCCTTGGCTTTTTCATTTGTATTGAGATTTGGAAGGGACTGGGGAGAGAACCTTTATCAATACAGGATTGTTTTTCTGTATTTTTCTATTTTGTATCTTGCATTTGCTTTAATTTTTAAACTATATAGCAGAGTCTGGATATATATATCTATTAATGATCTTTTCTTAATTGCCGAAACGATTACCGGCGCGGCTGTTGTTTGCCTACTGTATTGTAATATAGCAGAGGGAATATATCTTCCCTGGGCAGTAAAGGTATTGACCTGGTTTATTAGTGTTGCTTTAATCTCCGGAAGCAGGTTGGTCTGGAGATTATATTGGGAAAGAAGAAATCATTTTACGAGAAAAGCAGAGAGGATATTAGTTGTAGGTGCAGGGGATGCTGGAGATGTTATTTGCAGAGAGATAGAAAAGAGACAAGATTTAGGTCAGATGGTTGGCTTTGTCGATGATGATATTACCAAGGTCGGGAGCATTATTCGTAATAAAAAAGTATTGGGTGTAATTGATGATATAAACGAGATTATTAATAGGGAAAAAGTTGTTGTAGTGATTATTGCTATTCCCTCAATAAAGGGTAGTGAGATAAGAAGGATTGTAAGCAAGATAAATAATAAGGATATAAAAATAAAGACCGTACCGGGTTTGTATGAATTAATTAATGAAAAGGTAAGTATTTCGCGAATTAGAAATGTAGGAGTGGAAGATTTACTAAATCGGGATTCTATCAACCTAAATATTGAAGGAATATCCGGATATATAAAAGGAAAGAGAATAATGGTAACCGGGGGAGCCGGTTCCATCGGTGAAGAAATAGGTATGCAGGTTTGTAGATTTTCTCCCGGGGAATTAATGATATTAGACCATGATGAAAATGGTCTTTTTTATACGGAAAAAAAGATCAGAAAAAAATATTATGATTTGAAGCTTGGGATTATGATAGCAGATATTAGAAATAGAGAGAAGATGGAAAAAATATTTGAGAATTTTAAACCGGAAGTAGTATTTCATGCAGCAGCTCATAAACACGTTCCTATGATGGAGTACCATCCTGATGAAGCGGTAAGCAACAATATCATTGGAACTAAAAATTTAGTTGAGATGGCAGATAAATGGGGAATTAATAATTTTGTAATGATATCTACCGATAAGGCTATTAACCCTACCAGTGTAATGGGAGCAAGCAAGCAGATAGCAGAGATGATAGTAAAAATGTACGCGGGAAAGAGCAAGACTAATTTTGTGTCAGTCCGCTTTGGAAACGTTTTGGAAAGCAATGGAAGCGTAATTCCAACTTTTAAGAAACAGATCGCCGAGGGGGGACCCATTACAGTAACCAATAAAGAAATAAAAAGATATTTTATGACTGTCTCGGAGGCAAGCCAATTGGTAATACAGGCCGGGGGATTGGGTATTAAAGAGGCAGTCTTTGTTTTAGATATGGGAGAGCCGGTGAAAATCGTAGATTTGGCATGGAATTTAATTCAATTATCGGGTTTAATTCCCGGTGAGGATATTAAGATAGAGTATATTGGTTTAAGACCGGGAGAAAAGTTGTTCGAAGAATTATTGACCGAGAAGGAGAGAAGCCGGGTATTGGGAGA
>Ga0268279_1001715_pt1 | contig 11602 bp, 8 predicted proteins | sample saktaG_6_FD_190142 | JGI IMG/M metagenome (GOLD analysis project Ga0268279, IMG submission 190142) | Saline water microbial communities from Sakinaw Lake, British Columbia, Canada - sak_2010_1_5_80m | ecosystem: Environmental > Aquatic > Non-marine Saline and Alkaline > Saline ...
TGCTTCTTTAATTAATTTTTTAAATTCTTCTTTCACAGTATTTTCACCTTCTTTATTTAAACCACACACCGGTTTCCTCTGTTACCAAATGAATCCATATATTCCCCTGATTCAAATTTAAAGGTTTTCCCTGGCGGTCATAATATACGGTTGACTGGTCTTTAGATTTTTTTACCCATTTGGATAAATAATAATTTCCTCCGTAAAATACCTTGGCAATACCTTCTCCGATCACCCCTACTTCCAGCCTTCCCTCTTTATCACCGGGTATTTTTTCAACCGGAACATACTGGATTACGATATTGGAAGCAGTTATAGGTTCGAGGGTTTTACTATCCTGATGAGACTTAGAATTTATGTACCTAAAATATGTATTAGTATCGTCTTTATATTCATAAGATATGGTATATTTTTGGTTATACTTAATAGATATTTTGGTGATACCCCCTCGTGATAAATTGAGTGTTCTTAGGTTATGCAAATTGTTATCTAAATTTACTTTATCCTGAAAACCCATTTTTCTGCTCTTCTCTCTTATATTTTGGGTATTTGTAAAAAGATTTATCCACCCGCCAATATTTTTATCCCGCCAATAAGGAGAAGGATAACTTATCTGGTCTAAATTAACAATCCTTTCGTTCTTTAAGCTTTGTCCTCCACAGTGAGCAAATATGGCAAACCACTCTTCAGCTAATCTGGAAAAATAATACCTGCTGCTTCTAACCGGCCCCACTATGGCCTCATCACTATTATTAAATATGGCCATTAATCTGGTAAAGGGATCTTCTACATTTGCTTCATAAATTACATCTGCCTTATTTAAGCCAGTTTGGTGAATTACTTCTTCAGGTGAATTACCGATCATTATGGCTAAGGGTCTTGCAGTGCTGGCGTAAATATTACTATTTATAGTAAGACAAGTAAATAAAACAAAAAATAACCATATAAATCCGCATAAAAATGATTTATCCAACGTTTCTTTCTTCATAATTTATCCTCTTTCTTCTTTTTCTTTAGTTTTTAAATTATTTCATAATTTTTTAGTTTTATCAAATTCATCTTCTATTTCTCCAAAAATTTCCTCTAGTAAATCTTCTATGGTGACTACTCCGGAGATTTTTTTATCTTTGTTTATTGCTACCGCAATATGAACTTTCTTTCTCTGAAATTCTTTCAGAAGAGTTGTAACTTTTTTATTTTCTGAAACCAAGTAAGGCGGATGGATCAAACCTAATAAATTTATATTTTTACTTAATTTCTTTTCTAAATCTCCGACAAGGAAGTCTTTGGCGTAAATAAAACCTGTGATATTATTTACATTATCCTTATAAACCGGTATCCTGGAAAGACCTTCTTTGTTCATTAATTTTATAGCTTTCTCTAAAGAAGTATTTTCTTCAACGGCTACCATATATTTTTGGGGTATCATTACATCCTTAACAAAGATGTCATTTAAATTTAAAATTCTCTCAATCATACTCTTTTCTTTTTTTTCTAATACACCTTCCTTTTCGCCAACTTCAAAAATTAGTTTTAAATCTTTTTTAGTGAAAAAAGCATTTAGAGGTATGTACTTCTTGCCAGTAATAAGTCTAATGATAAAGTTCGATACCCAACTAAAAAAGACTTCAAGCGGAAAAAGGATGTAAGAGGCAATTTTTAAACCGTAAGCTGACTTAAGCGAAATTTTTTGTGAATTATTTTGAGCAAGAGTTTTAGGAATTATCTCGCAAAAAACTAAAATTATTAGAGTAGTAAGCAATATTGAAATAGTAACTCCCCTATCACCCCATATATGTATTGCCAAAGAAGAGGAAACTGTAGAAGATACGATTATTGCTATATTGGTTCCAATTAAAACCAACCTTAGAAATTTATCGGGTTTTTGAATTAAATTAGACACTATTATAGCTTTTTTCTCCCCTCTCTTGGCTAAATATTTAAGATGCAGCTTAGAGGTAGAGATAACTGCAGTTTCTGCGCCCGAAAAAAAAGCAGCAATAAATATACACATAAATAATATAAAAGGACTAACTTTAATCCACCATTCTGTCAAAATTTCCTTACCTCCTGTGCATTTTTCCCGAAATATTGCTTTCAGTCTGCGGGTGTTCTTTTATTATCTTTACCCTTCTAATCCTATTTTTTACCACCCGTTCTATTATCATTTGAAAATTCTGATACTTTATCTTTTCACCTTTCTTAGGTATCCTGCCCAATAGGTCAAATATAAAACCAGCTAAGGTCTCAAAATCATTTTCTGGTATTTCTATATTTAAAATTTCATTTATTTTTTCAATATCTATTATACCATCGGCAATTACAGTATTATCTCCGATCATTTCAAACAATTTTATTTCTTTATCGTATTCATCGATTATCTCGCCTACCACTTCCTCTACCACATCCTCCATAGTAACCAACCCTGCTGTTCCGCCATATTCATCAATAGCTATAGCAATCTGAATTTTATCTCTTTGAAAAATATCTAACAGTTCGTCTATTTTTTTATTTTCCGGAACAAAGTAAGCTTCCCTTATTATCTCCTTTAAATCAAACTTTTCCTTAGAAGTATACCATTTTTCATATATACCTAAAAGGTCTTTGGCATATAATATTCCGATAATATTATCTATGGTTTCTTCGTATACAGGGATTCTCGAATGTCCTATTTTTTTAATTAACTTTAATATTGAATTTAATTTAGTATCCACTGGGATGCAAGCCATATCTACCCGGGGGACCATTACTTCTTTTACCATAGTATCGCCGAATTCAAATATATTTCTAATCATTTCTTTCTCTTCCTCTTCTATCACACCCTCATCCTTACCAGCATCTATCAGGCTTATTAAATCTTCTTCGGTAATTTCTTTTTTCTCTCTAACGCTTTTTTTACCAGAAAAGTAATACATGATATTAATTATCATTTTAAAAAATCTGATTAGCGGCAATAGAGCAGTGGAAATTATTTCTATCGTTCTGGCAACTCTTTTGGAAATTTTCTCGGCATTAGCAACAGCTAATGATTTAGGGACAATTTCTCCGAAAACGAGTATAGTAAAAATCATTATTCCGCTGGCTATACCTATGCCTATATTTCCAAAAAGTTTTATAGCTAAATAAGTAGCTAAGGAGGAAGCAGAAATATTTACGAACATATTTCCGATTAAAATAGAAATTAATGTTCTTTGAGGATCATCAAGGAGTTTGATAATTGATTTTATCCGCCAATTGTTTTCTTCTTTTTTTTGCATTTTCTTTAATTGTAATTTATTAAGAGAGAAAAGAGCAGTCTCTGTGCCGGAAAAAAAGGCAGATAGTATTATGAAACTCAGTAAAGCAATAGCTTCAAATATCAATATTATTAAATTAAGAGGGTCATCCAAAAAATAATCACCGCAACTTTTTAAAAAACCATTAAGTATGTTCTAAAATATCGACCATTTTAATTAATTCAACTAAGATCCTATCTCTACTTTTTCTCAATTAGATTAGGAATCTAAATAGGAATAATAATCGATTCTTTTAGATTCCCAATCTAACAGTTTTAAGTTAAAAATTCACAAAAAATTAAAATTAATACAGCTTATTTTTAATTACACTATGCCAATTCAGCTTTCTTAGATATTCTCATCTTTTGTAAGATTATTACTCCAGCTAATAAGACAATACCCACACTATCAGTTAATAATCCGGGTGTTAATAGAGCAAGCGCGCTAATAATTAATATAACTCTTTCATGTATTTTAACATTGTCAAGAAGATATCCGCCAGCTGCTGCTCCTAAGGCTAACACACCGGCTAAAGCAGTAACAATTAATAATAAAGTATGTCCAATTGTGCTATTTATAAATAACAGACCGGGATCAAGGGCAAATAGATAGGGAATCATAAATCCCGCTACTGCTAATCTCACAGCAATAAAACCAGTTTTCATAGAATTTCCACCGGAAATTCCTGCTCCGGCGTAAGCTGCTACCGCAACCGGCGGGGTAAGGTCAGCGATTACTCCAAAATAAAGGATAAATAGATGGGCAGCCAAAGGGTTTACTCCCAAATCAACCAAAGCAGGTGCAGCCATAATGGATAAAATTATATATTTAGCAGTGGTAGGAAGTCCCATCCCTAATAAAATTGAGGCTATCATAGTAAAGAAGAGAGTTAACATTAGATTTCCATGACCTAACATCACAAGCCCATTAGCAACCTTTAATCCTAAACCGGTAAGAGTCACCGCTCCCACTACCATTCCGGCACAGGCACAAGCCGCCGCTACGCCTAAGGCACTCTTGGCTCCATCTTCAAAGGCTTCACCTAATTTCTTTAAATTTAGGCGGGTTTCAGATTTTACCATACTTATAGCCAAACTCATCACAATTGCCCAAAAAGCAGAGAACAAAGGAGTATACCCTTTAACTAATAAATATACTAAACCAAGTATAGGAATAATTAAATGACCCCTGGCTCTTACCACTTTACCTAACTTAGGAAGTCTTTCTTTGGGTAAGCCCTTTAACCCGTGTTTACAGGCTTCAAGATGCACCATCGTCATAACAGCAATGTAATATATTACAGCAGGAATAGCTGCAGCTGCTGCAATTTTAATATAGGGAATCCCTAAAAATTCAGCCATTACAAAGGCAGCTGCTCCCATTACCGGAGGTAATATTTGCCCTCCTGTTGAGGCGGCAGCCTCTACCGCTCCGGCAAAATCTTTTCGATAACCTATGCTCTTCATTAAAGGAATAGTGAAACTACCGGTAGTTACCGTATTTGCCACAGAGCTTCCATTTATAGAACCCATAAATCCACTGGCAATAACTGCAACTTTAGCCGGTCCACCGGTGGTGTGACCGGCAACCGCCATAGCCACATCGATAAAAAACTTACCCATCCCGGTCTTATTCAGCACCGCGCCAAAAAGAATAAAGAGAAAGACGAAAGAAGCAGATACTCCTAAGGGTATTCCGAATATTCCTTCTGTTCCTGAATATAAATGTTCTATTATTCTTTCCAATGAGTACCCTCGATGAGCGAAGAATCCCGGCATTATCTGCCCGAAATAAGAATATAATAAAAATACAGTTACTACTATAGGAAGGGCTGAACCGATAATTCTTCTGGTTGCTTCCAAGACTAATATGATAGTCAAGCCCCCTACAATTAAATCAAGCGTAGTAGGCAAACCGGAGCGTATTACCATAGCATCGTAAAATGCAACTAAATAATAACATACGCCTGCTCCCAATATAGCCAGAATTATGTCCAGAAAAGGTATTTTTTCTTTATTTCTGTCAAATCCTTTCTTGGAACCAGGATAAATAAGAAATGCTAAACACAAAGTAAAAGCTAGATGAAATGCTCTCTGTTTTAGGGCTAAAAGCAGACCAAATCCTCCGGTATAAAATTGAAAAGCCGAAAAAGATATAGCAATAATAGAAATGATTATAGCCGCGATACCGATAGGTCTTCTAATTCTTGATTCTGAATCATATTGTTCCATAAGTTTCTGAACATCAATTTCTTTATTTTCAGTTTTAACATCTTCAACCATTTACAAACTTCCTCCTAAGATAATTAAATAAATTATTTCTATTTATTTCAAGGGTTAACAATCTATCTCCTACCGATGAAGATAAATTAATTTCTTCGCCTTTGAAATAGAAAATATTTTCTCTTACCGCCCCAATTCTATAATAAATTGGGATAGGTATAATCCTGTGCATATTTTTTATTTTAAATCTACCCTCCTCTTCCACAAATATTTCATTTTCAAAAGTTGTATAAGGTAGCCCTGCTCCGTGATCGAGAAAATCAGTTTCAATTAATACAATCTGATAATCTTTATCAATGATAAATATCTCCCACACAGGAGTTAGAACTACAGAGTGAGTATATTTTAAAATAAATTCATCCCCGGGTTGTACTTTCTGTTTAAAAATTAATTCCCCATCAGTAAAAAGCCTGAGTTCCAGGGTATATGCATGAATAAAAAATAATAATATAATAATTACTATTACAATAGACAATCCGAATAATACAATATATTTTTTCTTTAACATATAAATTAATTTCGGGTACCATAAAATAATATTCTTATTTTGTGGTACCCGGATTTTACTTTCCTAACCTTATTTAATCAAGCCAATTTCTTTGTAGTATAATTCTGCACCCGGATGCAAAGGTATTCCCATACCGCCAAGGGCAGTTTCCAAAGTAATATTTTTACCCTGAGAATGTACTTTTTCTAATACATCTCGGTTTTCCCATAAAGCTTTGGTCATTTTGTAGACTACTGTAGGTGATAGTTTGGCATCACAGATCCATAAAGCGGGTGTAGCAAGAGCTGGAACATCTTCATCTACGCCTTTATACAGTCCGCCAGGGATAACTGTAGCTCCGTAATAAGGAATTGCCTCCGTTAATTCTTTTATCTTTTCTGCACTTATTGGGATCAATACAATATCTCTTTTGGTAGCTATATTAATGATGCTGGAAGTTGGAAAACCTGCAGTGGTAAAACCGGCATCTATTTGCCCATCTATCAAACGTTGGGCAACTTCATTGAAGCTTAAAAAATCTGCCTGAATATCACCCATATGAATACCATGGGCATTTAATATTATTTCAGCATCAGCAGCAGTTCCGCTGTTAGGTGCACCCACGCCTACTTTCTTCCCTTTGAGGTCCTCTATGGTTTTAATTCCGGAAGCCTTGGTAGCAACTATATGAATAGTTTCCGGGTATAAAGAAGCAATACCTCTTAAATTAGTAATAGGTTGTGTACCCACTAATATCCCCGTTGCGGTATAACACCAGAAAGTTGTATTAGCTTGTGAAAAAGCAGTTTCAATTTGTCCTCTGCTGATTAAATTACAATTTGCTACAGATGCATTTCCTGATTGAGCAGTTACTATTAAACCTTCAACATTATTAGAAAGCATTTGAGCTAAAGCTCCACCTAAAGGGTAATAAGTTCCGCCGGTTCCACCGGTAGCAATAGCGACAAATTGTCTTTCAGCTGCCATCCCGAAACTAAGCATTCCCATTACTAAACTAATTGCTAATATTAAAATTAATATTGTCTTACCTTTTAACATTAATAGATTCTCCTTTTAATTTTTTAAAATTTAATTGGTCATACTAAAAAAACAAATTTTTTTAGACTTATTCCCCACCTCCCATTTTTTAAAACTTTTTGTTTGGTGAATATATGTTAAGTATTTGTTTTACATATTTACTTTTTTTTAAAATTACTTAAAAAAGTAAATAAATATAATAACTAGTTTTAGTATATTAAATATCGGGTTACAAAGCAAATGTTTTCAAGATTTCACTCTCTTTTTCCTGCATAATTTTATAATCTTTATCTTTTTCGTGATCATAACCGGTTAAATGCAATAATCCATGAATCAACAATACTGCTAACTCTTTTTCCCTACTATGATTTAACTTATCTGCCTGCCTTTGGGCAGTCTCAGCAGAGATAATTATATCTCCCAAAAGTGTATCACTCTCTGATTCCGGAGTTTTGACAGACCCTTCGCCTAAACTAAAAGATAGAACATCGGTTGGTTTATCAATCCCTCGATATTTATTATTCAGTGACCTTATAAATTTATCATCAGTAAATAAAACACTGATTTCAGTTTCTTCATCAACTTTTAGATGTTGCAGAATCTTTTTGATTATTTCCTTTATTTTTCGCTGATTTATTTTTACTATTTTTTGTTGATTTTTTATCAGAATTTCCATTCTTTTTCTTCTCTTCTTTTATTTTTTTTATTAAATCCTCATCGGGATATTCCACACGGCTGTGAAACATTCCGGTAAGTATCCGGGAAAAACTATCTCCAATTTTGTCCAGGTCTTTTAAGGTTAGATCACATTCTTCCAGCTGCCCATTTTCTAAATTCTTCTGGATAATCTCCTTCGCCAGAGTTTTTATTCTGGTTGCCGTAGGATTAGTTAAGCTTCTGGTTGCCGCTTCCAGCGAATCAGCTAATAAAATAATTCCCGCTTCTTTGGTCTGGGGTTTTGGTCCTGAGTAACGGTAATTCTCTTCGGCAACTGCATCATTAGCAGATCCATTTTCTTTTAAAGCTCTGTGGAAGAAATAGGTAATCAAATTGGTTCCGTGGTGTTGGGCGATTATATCGATTATATCCTTAGGGAGTTTATTTTTTTTCGCCAATTCTATTCCTTCTTTAACATGAGAAGCAATGACTAAAGCGCTCAAACTGGGTTCCATTTCATCATGAATATTCTTATACGCCTCTTGATTCTCAGTAAAGAAATAAGGTCTTTTTATTTTACCGATATCATGATAAATAGCACCAACCCGAGCCAATAGCCCATTACATCCAATCTCTTCGGCAGCAGTCTCAGAAAGATTTCCCACAACTATACTGTGATGATATGTCCCCGGCGCTTCCAATATCATCTTTTTCAGTAAAGGCTGGTTAGGATTAGATAATTCCATCAGTTTAAAGGAGGTGGTAATATCGAAATAGCTTTCTAAGAAAGGTAGAATTCCGATAGTCAAAATAACTGCTAAAAAGCCATTTAATATTCCCCATAGACTATTTTGTAAAATTAGATAATATCCGTCATTATTGATTAAACCCAAAGCTGATATTGTAATGATATTAGCTCCGGCAATAATTAATCCTGCACGGGTAAGGCTTGACCTTTGGGTAGCTTTCTGAATACTATATATAGCTACAATCCCGCTAATTACCGAAACTAAAATATAATTTAATCCGCCTCCCGGAATAAATCCAATTAATAAGCTTAATATCACGGTAAGCAATATGGCAATATTGGAACTTAAAGATATGGCAATTAACATTGAGGCAGAAGCGATGGGCATTAAATATCCTGATGCCTGGCTTGCTATCTTAGCGAGCAAAACAACAAAAATAGAAATAATACCCAGCAATATCAATTTATTTACATTTTTATAAATGTCAGGATAAAAGTAGCTTAAATATAAAAAGACCACTAAAAGGCAGATCGCAGTAATCATAATTATGCCTATGATATTGAAAAAATTTATCTTGGGATTTTTTAGACCTAAAGTATTAAGAATGGCGATACCTTCCGAAGTTGCCACTTCTCCTTTTCTTACAATTATCTGCCCTTTTTGAATTGTTCTTATAACATCATCTACCGAAGCGATAGCTTCCTGACGCCTTTTTTCTGTATCTTCTTCATTTAAAAATAAACTTGGCAAAAGCAAAGAGGTAGCAATCTCGCTGGCAATCAGGGCATCATGATGATCAAGGGAAATCTCACTAATCTCCCTAATTAATTGTTTTTTAGCATTTTCTAAATCATCTTTTTTAATTCCTTGTTCCATAATTTTTCTCACGGAACTTTTAATATCTACCTTTATTTTCTCTAAAGATAAATTATCCAGTTGGAGACAACCTACTATGACCTGTTCACTAATATATAATCCTAAATCTTCATTTATTTCATTAGCCATAGCCATTTCGTTTAGCTCAACATCTGTCAATCTGCTATCGGTCTCCACTATAGGGGCGGTAGTATCTTTAGATGATTCATCTATTTTTTCCTGGTATTCTTCTATTTTTAAAAAGAAACTATCTATTTCTTTTTCAACATTTTCAATATTGGCTAAGTTTAAATCATACACTTCTTTTATCGATTTGGCTGCTTTTTCTTTTAAATTTTGCGTTGCTTCTACATCTGCAAATTCAAAATCACCAGGGGACAGAATATCTTTAGTGCAGATTTGCCCTTCTTTCAAGAGAATTTTATCCGGGAAAAAATTAATAGACAGAACGAGGGTAACGGCTATTAACAAAATAAAAAATATAGATATTTTTTGTATCATATTTTTATTAATCATTTTTTTCTTTTGCATATTTTTACCTGAAATTTTATCTCTACTTTTCCATTTATTCCATTTCTCATATAGTTTCATGAGATTGCATCACTCCTTTTTCTGGTTCCGTAAATCTTCCTTTTCGTAGGCACGGATAATCTCCTGAACCAATCTGTGTCTCACCACATCCCGATCATTAAGATATACAAATTCGATACCTTTTATCTTTTTAAGTATCCTTTCCACTCTTATTAATCCGGAATGTTCTTTAAGTGGTAAATCTACCTGAGTAATATCTCCGTTAATTATAACCTTAGAACCAAAACCAAAGCGGGTTAAAAACATCTTCATCTGACCCAAAGTAGTATTTTGAGCATCATCCAGGATAATAAAGGAATCATTTAAGGTTCTTCCTCTCATATAGGCTAAAGGAGCTATTTCTATTATCCCTCTTTCCATATACTTTTGGAATTTTTCGGAAGGCATCATCTCGTACATTGCATCATACAAGGGGCGAAAATAGGGGTCTATCTTTTCCAGTAAATCTCCGGGCAAATAACCTAAACTTTCCCCGGCTTCTACCGCCGGTCTAACCAAAATAATTCTATCCACTTCCTCATTTTTTAGGGCAGACAGGGCAATGGCTACTGCTAAGTAAGTCTTTCCCGTCCCAGCAGGTCCGATAGCAAAGACAATATCATTCTTTTTAACTGTTTCTATATATTTCTGTTGTCCTAAGGTTTTTGGTCTAATCTCTTTATCTTTTTTAAAAACGCGAATCACGTCTTTATATAATAATTTCCAATCTACAGGCTGGTTATTCTCAGACATTTCAACATGGTATTTCACCTGTGCCATAGTAAGTGTATGCCCTTTTCTGATTATTGAGAGAAGTCCTTCAATTATTTTTACAGCCTTATCCGTCTCGCTCTTTATCCCCGAAACAACTAACTTGCTGTCATTTTGTGTTGATATTCTTATGGAAAAATACTGGTTGATAAATTTAATATTTTTATCATATTGTCCAAAAAGTTCCCTTAGCTCATCTTTATTATTAACTAATATACTTTCGCTTATGCTTTTATCTTGTTCTATTATATTTCCCTACTTTCGTAAAATATAGTAAAGGAACTAAAAGTGTAAAACGTAAAGCGCAAAACTATATTCGTATATCGTATATAGTATATAGTAAAGAAAATAGAAATTCAGAATCCAGAAGATAGAGCGAAATAGTGACAAGTAATATGTATGCTTCAATAAGTAATGATTTTTATATTTCGGATTACAGGTTTTCTCTCTTTTTATCATTTAAATACGAGCGAAATACGCAATACGATATACAATATACGAAAAAAGATTTTGAATTTTGAATTATGGTTTTTCGTTTTCGCTTTAAATTTTTAGTTATGTACTAATTCATCTCAATCTTTTATATCTCTGAAAATCATAAGGCCTGAGAGCTCTGGGCGGAGCAATTATTTCTGATAATATTATTCCGTTAATTAGAATATTATCAGATAAATATATTTCCAATCCGCTTTCCCTGCCAGATGAAATTTCTTCCCTATCTTCTATTTCCAACTTTTCATCTAAAAACTCTTTATCCTTTTTCTGGTAAAATTCTTTAACCTCGTCATCTATAATAATCTTATCCTTTTTTTCTATATTATCAACTTGTTTTATATTAGTCTTCTCCCCAAGCAATCCTGCCTCATTCTGGATTTCCGAAAATACCGGGATAGAATC
>Ga0268279_1001716_pt1 | contig 11601 bp, 9 predicted proteins | sample saktaG_6_FD_190142 | JGI IMG/M metagenome (GOLD analysis project Ga0268279, IMG submission 190142) | Saline water microbial communities from Sakinaw Lake, British Columbia, Canada - sak_2010_1_5_80m | ecosystem: Environmental > Aquatic > Non-marine Saline and Alkaline > Saline ...
AAGCTTTTAAATAAAGTTTCTTTTGTTGAAACATGGTTGAAGAAGAAATAAATTTAAAAGAAGATGCAAAAAAGTTTTGGAAAAAAACTAGTTTATTTTTAAAACAAAAAAAAGTTCAAAACATTTTGGTGATAATTGCACTTCTTGCAATAATTGTTTTAGGAACTTGGATTCGTGTTCAAAATCTTCCTTTATTAAAAGATTCCACAACAGGAGAATACATCCCTCTTGCATTAGACCCTTATTATTTTTTAAGAGTTTCTGAAACACTTGTTGAAACAAATGGGAATTTGCCTGAATTTGATGATATGAGATCTCCTCATTTAAACATAACTTGGGCAAAAGAAATTCTCCCTCAAACAACTTTGATATTACATAAAATCATTTCCATCTTCTCTCCTAATTCAACATTGAGATTTGCAAATGTCTTAAACCCTGTTATATTTTTTGCTGTTGGTTTAATTATTTTCTTTTTTTTAATTTGGCTTTTGACAAAAAACAAATGGATTGCAATTTTATCTTCTTTTATTCTAACAATTATTCCCCCTTATTTATATCGTACTCTTGCTGGATTTTCAGACCATGAAGCAATTGGAATAGTTGGAGTATTTTTAGCATTATTTTTCTTTGCATATGGATTACTTTCTTTAGATAAGAAAAAATTGAATTTGATTAAAGCAGGAGTTATTGGATTAGTTGCTGGATTTTTCACAATGTTTGCAATAGCTGGATGGGGAGGTGGAGGAAAATTTCTTTTTATGATTTTTCCTTTAGCATTTTTTATTCGATGGTTAACAAAAAAAGATAAAATCCTGCAGAATAATCTTTCTTTTTATAGTCTTTGGATTCTTGGAATTTTTCTTGGGGCTATTTTCTTTGGATATCAAATAAATTATATCTTAAAAGGGTACCTTCTTTCAATAAGTGGGATTTTAACTCTATTTGTTTTAGGATATATAATTATTGAATTTATCTTAACAAAATCTAATTTCTTTTCGAAAAAAGTTGGAAAATATAAAAGGATCATTAGTTTAGTAATTACTTTAATTCTTAGTATGATTTTTTATCAATTATTAATTGGGAATCTTTTTGCAATGATTTTGCATTTAATGAGAACAATAATTTATCCTTTTGGGACAGATAGAGTTTCTTTAACTGTTGCTGAAAATGCCCAACCTTATTTAAATGATTTAATTTCACAAATTAGCAAATTTATGTTTTACACTTTTTTATTTGGATGTTTTATTGTTGGAATAAAACTTTCTAAAGGAATTGAAAAAAAGAAATTAAAAGGAAATATTAAAGAAAAGGTAATAATTTCCTCAATAATTACATTTTTATTTCTTATTTTTAATATTATAAGTTTAATAAGTGGAAATATTTTACTTGGCAAATTTATATTGTTTTTAATAGTTTCTATATTAATTTTTAGCATAATTTATATCCTCCTTGAATTTGTAGAAAAATTTCCAAAAAAAGCTTTCATATCAACTTTTGCAATATTTATTTTAGGAATTTTATTTTCAAGAATTTCCTCAAGTTCTATTCTTAATGGAGAAAACTTTTTATCAAAAGCTTTTTTCTTTATTTCTTTTTTATTTTTTGCAGTTTCTTCAATATATATTTATTTTAAATCAAATTGGGAAATAGAAACAAAATGGATTTTTATTGCTGCTTGGATGGTTCCAATGTTACTTTCTGTTAGGTCTGCTGTTAGAGTTTTCTTTGCAATTGTTCCTTTTATCTCTTTTATAGTCCCTTTAACTTTTTTTGAGATTGGAAAATATGCTAAAAAAAACAAAGATGATTTAATCAAATTGCTTGTTTGGACTATCTTAATTCTTTTAATTATTGGATTTGTTTTTACTATGGTTTCACATTATAAAATTGTGAAATCCCAAGCAGAAAGCCAATCTCCATCGTATAATTTAGATTGGCAAAAAGCTATGGAATGGGTTAGAAAGAATACCCCTGAAAAATCAATATTCTTACATTGGTGGGATTATGGTTACTGGGTTCAAACAGGGGGTCAAAGACCTACTGTTGCAGATGGGGGGCATTCTCAAACAGGTTTTGGAGACCACTTAATTGGACGTTATGTTTTAACAACCCCTTATCCAGAAACAGCAAAAAGTTTTATGAAGACACATAATGTTTCTTACCTCTTAATTGATCCAACAGATATTGGAAAATATCCTGCATATTCTTCTATTGGGAATGATAAAGAAACAAATGATAGGTCTTCTTTTATAGTAACATTCCTTTCAAATCCTTCAGAAATTCAAGAAACAAAAGAAGGAGAAATTAGATTTTACAATGGAGGGATTGTCTTAGATGATGATGTTTTTTATGAAGACAAAGGTGAAAAAATTTTGTTTGCAAAAGAGGATTCTATTTTAGGAGGGATAATTCTTGAAAAAATTAGTGGAAATTATGCACAACCAATTGGGGTATTTATAAAAAACAATAATCAGTATAAAATCCCATTAAGATACTTATTTATTGGGGGGGAATTAAGAGATTATGGTAAAGGTATTGAATCTATAGCTTATATCTATCCAAACTTATATTCTTCTTCAAGTGGGCAGCAAATAGATGCTGAAGGTGCAGCAATATATTTATCTGAAAAAACTAAAGATAGTTTAGTTGTAAAATTGTACCTAATGGGGGACCCCTTAAGTGAATACCCTGAGATGGAATTAGTTCGTGAAGAATCTCCATATCCTTTTAATTTTTATTATCAAGGATTTAGAGGCCCGATAAGAATTTGGAGTGTTGACACTAAAAATATGACAAATATAATTACTCACGAAGAGTTTAAGAGAATTTCTGGAGAATACGGAGAATTTGATGATTTAATTTTTACTAAATAAAGTTTAAAAGGAAAGATTAATTTTTTGATAAATGAAAAAACAAAAAATAGCCTTATTCCATCCTTGGATAAAATCTTGTGGAGGCGGAGAAAAGGTCGTTTTAGAATTATTAGAAAAGTCAAAACATAATTTTGATGTTTATACTTGGGTTTATGATGAAAAAAATACTTTTGAAGAGTTTAAAAGATATAAAATTAATATACTTGCCCCAAAATTTGTAAAAAAACTTTCTAAACTTCATCTTATGCGAGGTTTATTTCTTCTAATAAGCTTGTTTAAAAAGATCCCTTTAAAAGAATATGATAAATTTTTAATTTCTACTTCAGGAGTTGGAGAATTTATAACTTTTAGAAATTACAAAAAAGGACAAACTCATTCTTATATACACACCCCCTTAAGAGAAGCTAATAAAAAAATTGTTAAATGGAATTTAGAAAATAGATATCGTTCATTTTTTAAAAAACAAATTTATCTAGTTGCAGTAAAAGTTTATAGAATTTTTGAGAAAAGGGCTTGGAAAAAGTTAGATGTAATTATCTTTAATTCAGAATTAAGCGAATCTCGTGCAAAAGAACACTCTCTTATCAAAAACCAAAAAACATGTATAATTCCCCCACCAATAAGTTTTTCTAAGTTTAAAAAGGCTAAAACAAAAACTGGGAAGGTTTTTGTATATGTTTCCAGATTAAACCCCCCAAAAAGGCAGGATTTGTTAATTGAAGCTTGGAAATTATTTTCTGAAAAAAATAAGGGGTATAAATTAATTTTGATTGGAACCCCAGATAATAAAAAGTACCATGAGAAATTATTAAATTTATCTAAAGAGGAAAAATCCATAGAAATTAAATCAAATGTTTCAAATAAGGAACTAAAAAAATTAATTTCAGAATCTTTTGCAGGATTATTTTTAGGTTATCAAGAAGATTTCGGGATTATCCCCTTGGAGATAATTTCTGCAGGGAAACCCCTCCTTGCAACAGATGAAGGAGGATATGTTAAATTAATTAAAGACCATCCCTTATTCCATAAAATAAAAGAGAGGCACAATTCAAAAGAAATGATTGAAGAAATTGCAAAAGAGTTAGGAAATCTTGTAAAAGAAAATTATTCCAAAATTATTCCAAGAAAAATTAAATTGAATAATTTTATAAAAGAAATTGACGAGGTCTTAGGAAAATGAAAAAAACAGCAATAGAAAAAAATATCGAATACTCAAATAAATTTATTCAACCAATTAAAAATCCTGTTGTTCCTCTTGAAATAAAAGAAATCATAGAAAAAGAAAAGGTTAAATCACTTATAGATTTGGGGTGTGGAGATGGGATTTTAATACATGCTATAAAAAGGGGATTTCCAAAAATAAAAATAACTGGCATAGATATTTCTCCTAGAAGAATAAATGGGTTAAAAGAAAAATTTTCAGAAGGAAAATTTTATGTGAGAGATGTTTGCAACACAAAAATTAAAAAGAAATTTGATTTAGTGTATTCTTCCCAAGTTATAGAGCATGTTTCTTCAGATGAAAAAATGGTTATAGAAATAGCTCGATTGCTTAAAAAAAACGGGATTTTATTTTGTTCCTCTGTAGTAAAAAAAAGGTGGGCAATTTATAAATATAGAAACAACGGAAAATTTGTTTTAGACCCCACTCATGAAAAAGAATATAAAACCCCAAAAGAATTTCTTGATTTATTCAAAAAAGATTTTAATTTAATTAATTGTTCAATATCTCAAACATCAAGAAGAAAATTTGGAATTCAAATAAAAATACCGGGATTTTATGAAATCCAAGGGGTTTGGAGGAAGAGATGAAAAATAAAATTAAAGTATATTTGCAATACCCTTTATTTAGATCGGATTCTCAGTATTATAAATCAATTCTTGACAATCCTCCAAAAGGAATTTTTTATAAAACTAATCAGAAAAATCCGAGAATGATTGCAGAGAAAGGGCAATTAAATAAATCGAAAATGTTTAAAAAAGCAATTAGATTTTTTTTAAATAAAACTCGAATTCCGTTCCCAAGTGCTTTTTATGTAAAAAATTCCAAGGAATATGATTTAATTCATTGTGCTCATTGTTTATGTTTAAACAATAAACCTTGGGTTGCAGATTTTGAAATTATTTGGCAAATGTGGGGGGGCGTAAAATTAACCCCCCTTAGAAAATTTTTTGTTAAAAGATTAATTCTGTCTAAAAATTGCAAAAAAATAATGCCCTGGTTAGAAAGTACAAAAAAACAGATATTAGAACACTTTCCTGAAGTAGAAAATAAAATAGAATTATTGCCCTATGCTATGCCCCCTATAAAAATAAAGAAAAAAAAATCTAAAAAAATTAACTTACTTTTTACTGGAAGATATTTTTTTCAAAAAGGAGGATTACATGCTTTAGAAGTTATGGACCGCTTGACTAAAAAATATCAGAATGTTTATGGAATTTTCATTTCTGATGTTCCAAAAGAAATCTTAGACAAATATTCTAAAAATAAAAAAATTAAATTTAGCGGACTTGTTTCTTTTGAAAAAATAATAAAAGACGTTTACCCAAATTCAGATATTTATGTATACCCTGGATATACTGATTCTTTAGGATTTACATTTATAGAAGCCCAAGCATGCGGAATACCTGTTGTAACAGTTGATGGTTATGCAAGAAAAGAAGTTGTCCAAGATGGAAAAACAGGGCTTATAATTCCCTTAAAAAAAGAAATAGATTATAATAAATTAGATGAAAATATTATTAGAAAATTAGAAGAAAAGGTTTCTTTATTGATAGAAAATAAAAAACTTAGAGAAAAAATGGCTTCAGAAGGGAAAAAAATTATAAAGGATGGAAAATTTTCTATTAAAGAAAGAAATAAAAAGTTGAAAAAGATTTATAAGGAAGCTCTAAAATGAAAAGATTAAATGTTGGTTGTGGAAGAGATATAAGGAAAGGATGGATTAATTTAGATATGGAAAAGTATGAAGGAATTGATGTGGTTCATAATCTTAATAAATTTCCTTATCCATTTAAAGATAATACTTTTGACAGAATTTGGGCTTCTCAAATAATAGAACATTTAGAGAATCCTTATAATTTTGTTAAAGAACTATGGAGGATTGCCAAACCTGGAACAGAAATAAATATAGGAACTGTGCATTTTTCTGCACCAAATGTTTGGGGTGACCTTACACATAAAAGACCCTTTCAATCAGACTCTTTCAACTGTTTTAATATAAAATACAAAGATAAAAATTATTTTAGTTTAATAGATAGCAGTCCAGAATTTTTTCATGTTAATTCACGAATTTGGTTTAGATATTTTTTCAAACCATTAAGATACATTGTTAATATAAATAGATACACTCAATTAATTTATGAGAGGTGGTTTTCTAGCCTCTTTAGGGCAGATGGAATGAGTTTTGATTTGGAAGTTATAAAAAACAAAGAAGATGCAAAAATTAATAATCCCAGTAGGGTGGTTTATGAAACTGATAAAAATTATCAGAGTAGAATTAAGAGAAAAATTTCTGAAAAAGAACTACAGGAACTCTATAATAATCAAACTACTTTTTTTAAGGATTTAAAAAAGAATTCTAAAAAATGAAAACAATTTGTTTAATTTCTGGTTCATCTCCTAAATTTTTAGGGGGAATTAGTCTTTACCAAAGAAATTTAATTGAATATGCTAAAAAGAAAAAATTAGATTTAGATTTTACATGGATTTATCCTGGGGGAAGAGATAGAGAATATAATTTAGAAGGAATTAAATGTATTGAACTTAAATCTTTCAGATATCCTATTTTAAAAGAATTTAATTTTGCTAAAAAAGTTGAAAAAGTTTTAGAAACAGGAAAATTTGATATTATTAATACACATGCAAACTGGGGATATTGTATGAAGGAATATATAAAAAAGAAAGACCAAAAAATAATTCATACCTATCATGGGGTAACTTTCTCCTATATGAAAATTCAGTTTGAAAAGTTTGGTTTTCTTAAATATCTTTTTTACCCTCTTTTACCTCTTTTTTATCTTATTGAAAAACCTCCAATAAAAAAAGCAGATAAAATAATTTGTGTTTCTGAGAAAGTTAAAAGAGGATTAGAACAATTATATGGAAAAAGAGGGAACCTTAAAGTGATTAGAACAGGGATTAATTTACCTCAATTTAAAAAATTGTCAAAGGAGAAATCAAGAAAAAATTTATGGTTAGAAAGAGAAAAAATTTATGGGTTGTATTCTGGACGAGGAGGATATTGGAATAAAGGCCTTGATAGAGCAATTTCATTGGGAAAAGAACTATATAAAAAAAATAGAGAATTTAGATTAATTGTAATTGGTGCAGATAAAAACAAATGTAAGAAATATTTACAAGAAGAGTTTGTAATTTATAGAGGTATAATCGAAAGAAAGGACATTTCAAAATACTATTCTACTTGTGATTTTTTCTTCTTCTTATCAAGATATGAAGGGGGGGCTCCAACTTTAGCACTATCTGAAGCTATTGCTTCGAAATGCTTAGCAATTTGCTCAAAAGACTCAAATCCAGAGATTTTAATAAATGAAAAAGATTGCTTAATTTTGGAAAAGTATAGGAAAGAAGAAGCTGAAAAAATATTTAATTTATTAATGAACAAAAAAAAGATTAATTCTATGAAAAATTCTGCAAAAAATGAAATAAAAAATCTTTCTTTAAAAAAATTTGGGGGAAAATATTTTGAGGTTTTATTAAAATAAACATGTTCTCAAATGCAATTAATCTTAAAAAGGTATTTTTTCTTTCAAAACAATGAAGCATTTAGACATTGAACTTATTCATCCACCTCACCCCCAAGCACTAGAAGATAGATTAGATGCTCCATTAGGATTATTATATATAGCTTCAAATTTAGAAAGAGCTGGATATAATGTAAGAGTAAATGATTTATCTGGGATACCAGAAAAAGATTGGAAGATAGGATATGCAGATATTTATGGCACCACTATATATGCCCCAACAATGAATATTTCTGAAAAAATTGCTAAAATTACTAAAAAGGTAAATCCTTCTTCAAAAATTGCTGCTGGAGGAGCACACCCAACTGCAATCCCTTTCCAAATGAGTTCTATTTTTGATATAATTGTAATTGGAGAAGGAGAATTGGCATTTTTAGATATATTAAAAGATTTCCCAAACAACAAAAGATATTACCAAAGAAACTTGGAAAGAAATTTAGATATTTATCCTCATCCTGCATATCATTTAATTAATCCATTTAGTTATAAAAGAACTATTGGGGGGAGACCTCTTTGACCATACTTACTTCAAGAGGATGCCCTTTTAGATGCTCTTTCTGTGGATTAGATAAAACCCATAAAGTTGTTAAGCAGAGGTCTCCTAAAGCAGTTGCAAAAGAAATTGAAGAATTAAAAGAAAAATATGGGATAAGAAAATATAATTTTCAAGATGATATATTCACTATAAATAAAAAAAGATTGTATGAAATGCTTGAATTATTTAAACCCTTAGATATAGGGTTTAGAGCTTTTGGGAGAGCAGGCATTAATACAAAAGAAGATTATGTGCAATTAAAAGAAGCTGGATGTGATATGCTTGTATGGGGAATTGAAAGTGGTTCTCAAAGAATATTGGATAGAATGAATAAAAAAGCCACAATACAAGATAATAAAAATGTGATTAAATGGGCAAAAGAAGTAGGAATTACTTCTAGAACTTTTTTTATTTTAGGGTTTCCAGGAGAAACTGAAGAAACAATTGAAGAAACAAAAGCATTTATAGAGGAAACAAACCCAGATCAATTTTTTATAAGTAATTTTGTTCCTTATCCAGGTACAGATGTTTGGAATAATCCAAAAAAATATGGGGTAACTAAAATATATGCTGATTTTGAAAATTATTATCAAGTAGACAAAACTTATTCTGGTTCAGTAAATATAGAAACAGAATTTTTAACGCCAGAGAAGTTTAAAGAATTAGAAATAAATTTTAGAGAATGGATAATTAAAAGAAAATGGGGAGGTCCTCTTTTGAAATCTGAAGAAGAAATTAAAAAAAAAGGGATAAATAAATTAAAGATAATTAAATCAACTCTTGAAAAAGAAATAATCCTGAAAAAAAAGATATAGAAAAAAAGAAATATTTTTGAGGGGTTAGAAGATTAATTTTAAAAGCAAACAAATCCTTTTTCCAACATGAATAAAAAAAACACAAAACTTAAGAGGAACTTGCCTAAAGTGGTTGCAATAGTTACAACGATTAACCTTGATAAAAAACACACAAGATTTATTAAAGAATGCTTGGAGAAATTACAAAAAACTAATTATGACAATTTAATAACTTATGTTTTAGATAATGGTAGTCCAAAGAAAATTCATGAATTTATTAAGAAAAAGTTCTCTTGGGTAAAATTTATTTTAAAGGATAGAAATTTAGGATTTGCAATTGGAAATAATCTTGTTATAAAAATTGCATTGAAAGAAGAAAATCCAGATTATATAATTTTGTTAAATGATGATAATGTTTTTATTGATCCTTCTTGGTTAAAAATTATGATCAATGAAGCAGAAGCTAAACTTTCTACGGGAGTAATTGGATGTAGGAATCTTTATCCTAATAAATCAGATCAATGGATTGCCAAAAAAGGAAAACTTTCTTTTTTTAAGATTCCAGGACATAAAGAAAAAAGCAAGGAGATATACAAAACTCAAATAGTAAATAATATTGTGGGAAATTGCTTTTTAATAAAAAGAGAGGTAATTAATAAAATAGGTCTCTTAGATGAAAAGCTTTCTCCTTTTTATGGGGAAGAAACAGATTTTTGTTTAAGAGCTCAAAAAGCAGGTTACAAAAATTTGTATGTCGGAAAAACGTACATCATTCATCACAGAGATCAATCAATTAGTTTATTTAATGAAGATGAAATTTGGTTTATTCAATTAAAAAATGCGATTCGTATGGAATGGTTAAATTATTCTTTACTTAAAATTTTAAAAAGTTCTTTTTCTCATTTCCTCTCTTGGATTTTTACAATAAAAAACAAAAAGCTTGTCTTAAGAAAAAATATTTTAAAAAAACTAAGATTATTATTTAAAGCGTATTTCATAAATTTTAATAATTTAAAAGAAATTACAATTAAACACAAAAAAAGAAATTCTTGGGAAAAAATTTAATTTTTTATTTACATTGATCTTTCCGACCAGGGTTTAGGTGTATTGTTAGTTACAATCTCCACAGGCAAATGGTAATCAAAGGTTCTTGGTCCTCTTTTTTTAACCCACTCAACCATTTCTTCAAGTCCTTTTCGCAAAGAATATTTGGGATTAAATCCAAAAAGTTTCTTTGCCTTATTTGCACTACAATTAGCATCTTGTACTTCTTGAGGGCGTTCAGGAAGATACTCTGGTTTCAAATCAAATCCAATTATGTCAGCAATTGTTTCTGCTAAATGGTTAATTGTAACAAATTCATTATCAGGCCCGATATTAATTATTTCTCTTGATGCAAGAGGATTGAAACCCAAATCAGAAAGTAAAGGAATATCATCTTTAATATAAGAAAAACATCTTCTTTGAGTTCCATCTCCATATATTTTCGGTTGTTCTCCCATTAACATTTTATTAATAAAAATTGCAGCAACATTTCTATAAGGATCATCATATTTTTGTTTTGGCCCATAAATATTATGGGGAACTGCAATAGAATAATCAAATCCGTGAATTCTAGCCATTAATTGAGTTAAATCTTCTGCTGCCACTTTTGCTATAGCATATGGATCTTGAGGCCTTGTATTCATCTCTTCTGTAAAAGGTGTTTGATTCATACCATATCTTGCCATACTTGAACAAAAAATGAATCTTTCCCCATTGTTTTGTGTAAATGCTGATAGTGTAGCAGAAGTCGCCTGAAATACAGAATTAGTTACCATTGAAGGAGAGAATACACTCAATCCCTCATATGGGTGGGCTGCACAATGATATAATATGTCAACGCCCTTTGTTATTTTCACCATTCTATCTAAATCATTACAATCCACTTTGTAAAATTCTAAATCTTCATGAACATTGTCTTCATAGCCTCCGATAAGATTATCATTTCCCTTAACTTTGTGGCCCTCAAGAATTAATTTTTCTGCTAAATGACTTCCTAAAAATCCTGCAACTCCTGTAATAAAAATATTTACCATAGAGAATGGTAATGGAAGGATTTTATAAAGATTATTGTTATCCAATCCCCTATATTACCTAATCCTATTTCTTTTTCTTAGATAAATATAGTGATCGCCTATTATTTTTTATTAACATAAGTTTTATAATGATATTGTAATTTAAATTAAAATGCCAATTAAATTAATAACTTTAAATATTGAGGGAAGAAAACATTTGAAAAGGGTTATTCCTTTTTTAGAAGAAGAAAATGCAGATGTTATATGCCTACAAGAAGTTTTTGAAAGAGATTATTTAGAAATAAAAAATAAACTAAATTTAAATGGTTCTTATTCTCCGATGTCTAATCGTACTACACCTAATAAATACTATGATCAATTGTTTGGTAAATGGGGCGTTTGTTTATTAACTAAATTAAAGGAATTTGAAATTGAGGAATATTATTATCGTGGAAAAGGAGATTCCCCCCAATTTCACAATATTTGGAGTGATGATAGAGTTTTGGTTTATGGGACTTTTAAAAAGAATGATAAAAAATATTTAATTGGAACAACTCATTTTTGTTTTACTCCGGATG
>Ga0268279_1001727_pt1 | contig 11561 bp, 9 predicted proteins | sample saktaG_6_FD_190142 | JGI IMG/M metagenome (GOLD analysis project Ga0268279, IMG submission 190142) | Saline water microbial communities from Sakinaw Lake, British Columbia, Canada - sak_2010_1_5_80m | ecosystem: Environmental > Aquatic > Non-marine Saline and Alkaline > Saline ...
ATTTCACAAAATATTATCCGGGAAATTGTGTTAAAAAAGGGGCCTCCTAACATCAGACGAAACGTGTTTTTCCGTGATGCTGAAAACCGTTATTTCTACATAAATCGACTTGATGAAGAAAATATGATCATGCAGGACATTATGGTCTACGAGATGACTCGGGAAAAATTTCCCCGAACGATAACTGCCAAGAGCGGCAAGTGGGTGGTTGATACCTGGAAACTGGAGAATGGAACTATATATAATTACGATGAAGACGGTAAGATTACTTACGAGATGAGCTTTACCAATATGGATATAATTGTTAAAGAAGACTTGCAAAAATTCTTTAAAAATCAGAGGACTCCCCAGGAGATGAGCAGTAAAGAGCTAAGACAGCAGATAGATATTTTACAAAAAGCCGGGGCAGATACTAATAATTTTGAAGTAGACCTCTATATGAAATATTCTATCCCCTTTAGCGGACTAATCTTTGTGCTATTGGGAGTGCCCTTAGGACTGCGGGTAAAGCGAGGGAGCAAAGCTACGGGAGTGATCCTAAGCATTGTTTTGGTTTTACTTTATTATGTCCTCCTTTCCATTACCAGATCCATGGGAAGAGGAGATATATTAGCACCAGCTCTGGCGGCCTGGGCACCTAATATAATTTTTGGTATTTTGGGCGGATTTATTATATTGGGAGCGGAGAAGAAGTGAGTCAATGCACCGATTCACCAATTGACCGATTGACCAATTAAAAATGAGAAATACAAGATGCAAGATGGAGAAATTGACCAATTCACCGATTGACCGATTAAAGATGGTTTTTAGTTATTAGTTTTTGGTTTTTAGATAAAGATATCCTGTAAGGAAATATAAGAAATATGATACAAAGCGGAATAGTAAAAAATGTACTATTTTTTGTAATATTATTTTTACTAATTTTGGGGATAAACTTGGGAGTTTTGAATTACGGATTTTCCCTGATGTCTTTTGCACAAGAGACAGAAACAGAAGAAGAATTAGATATTTCCCTTATTGCTGAATTTATTACTTATGAAAATGTAGAAGACGAAGACCTGGTTATCGCCAAAGACGGGGTAGAGTTTAAATATCAGGATATCGAGATAAAGGCTGATTATTTAAAGATTAATTTAGACACTAACCTTCTCTTTGCCTCCGGAAAAGTCCATTTCCTGCAGGATGAGTCGGAAACCAATTGTGAGGAACTTACTTACAATTGGAAGACTAAAAAAACAATTCTGCTCCAATTAGAAGGCGAATTAACCGGGGAAAACATAAAGGGAAAGGTATATTATCAGGGAAAGATGATGGAAAATTTCCCGGAGACGGTGGAAATTAGCGAGGGAAGTTTTACCACCTGTGAATTAGAAGAACCTCACTATCATATTGTCGCCAAAGAAATGATTATCTACCCTAAGGATAAAATAATTGCCCGCAATATTTCCTGGTATGAAGGAAAAATCAAAATTATTACCCTTCCCTATTTCTTGATTTTCTTAGACCGTAAAACCCAACTTCCCATTCTACCCAAAATAGGACAAAATAGTAATGATGGCTGGTATGCAAAAATTAATTTTAATTATTATGTAAATGAAAAATCCTATGGTACTCTTTATATTGATTGGTTTGAGAAAAAGGGTATCGGGATCGGGGTAAAGCATTACCTCGAAATAGGAGAAGAAGACAACAATAATTCCGGAGATGCCTCTTTTTATTTATACCAAATCAAAGAAAAAGATTCTGATAATTCTGATATAACCGGCAAGATAGATTACCAGCAAAACATTACAGATAACCTAAAAACTCAGTTTGTTTTAGATTATAGCGGTAGAAACACTCTGGGAGAAAAACTTGTAACTAATAGTATAAAGTCGAATCTAATTTTAAATTATGATAAAAAGGGTGAAAAATATGATATTAAACTTGTTGGGAAATATACCTTTAACGGAACAGGACTGGGGGAAGAAGATCTAAGTATTGATGGTAATTTTAAAGTAAACCATAATTATACTTTTAATGATAAATTAAATTCGGTACTCGCTTTAGTTTATACTGACAAAAACCCGGCCAGCCAGGAAACGGCAAACCTGGAATTAACACCGAAATGGGAGCTAAAATATAAGGGCGAAGGCTATACCTTAAATTTGACAACTGAAAAGAGGCTTGATATAGATGGGGATAATTATACCGGAGATAACGTCTCTAATGCAATTGACCGCTTACCGGAATTTGTCTTTAACAAAAGTAGTGCGGTCATCGGAGATAGTAAAATCGCTTATGGTATTGATGCCTCGGTGGCACATTTTTATGAGGGGGCTACTGAAGAAGATAACTGGCGGGGAGAATATGTTTTTAACCTTAACAGACCTTTTGATTTGGGTGAATATTTAACTTTAACCCCTTCTGGAATCTTTCGCCAGGATGTTTATTTAACCGGGGAAGCTCGGTATTTGGTGGGAGGAAAAGTGGATTTGAAGGCAGATTATAACCCTTATATCTCATCTTCTTTATCTTATAGTTATAATAAATCAGAAGGACCAACTCCTTTTAATTTTGATTATATCGCTCCTCTGACCAATACGGTGAGCGGAAAACTAACCTTAAAACCAAACGAAATAATTCAATTGGATTTGTCTACCAATTATAATTTTATTAGCGAGGATTTTGGAAATTTGGTAGCCAAGTTAGAGTATAAACCAAAAGATGACTGGAAAATGAATTTTAGCTCCTCCTATAATCTAAATACTAAAGAGTGGACCAAGAAGATAAACTCCACACTTGACCTGCAGGTGAGCGGGGATTGGAGGATCAAATATAAAGGTGTGATCGATTTTGAAGATTTTAAACTGACTGATAGTGTGGTGGGGATTACCAGGGACCTTCATTGCCGGGAAATAACCCTAAACTATAAACAGGCCACCAAGTCTTTCTGGGTGGAATTTTACATCAAGGCCTTCCCAACGGAGAAGATAAGCATTGGGGGAGAGTGAGTTAGTCGTTAGTCGTTAGTAAATAGTCGTTAGTATATGGTTAGCGTAGAGCGTATAGGAATTAGTATCTCGCAAATAAAAAAGAAAATAGAAGTCAGAAGAAAACAACACGTATGGGCGTATTGCATACGCCCCTAATAATCTATATAAAACCGTAGGACAGGCGTCTCCGCCTGTCTATTTTTTTTAGTTGGTTGAGCAGTTAATTATATTAATAAAGAGTGGTGATTACAGCGGTAACACTTACTATATCAAAATTTGCTCCGCCATCGCCTGAACCACCTTCTGAAACAATTCCCTCTCCGGTTGAACCAAGATCGGTGTTAATAGTAAAATAACTATCTAAGTGGTCATAGCTATTGTTCTCCGAATCTGTAGTTAAAATATTAATATCAACACTGCTCGGATCTTCTAAATCACTAAGGGCAATAGTGACTTCTAACTTATCTCCACTATATGAGCTACCTGTTAATTCTAATTCCGAAGCTTCATCTTCAACTTTAGCAAAATAGAAGAAATAATTTTCTAATTTAACATAATAAAAATCGTCATCCCATAATGAAATATCATATTCTGGTCCAGTAGCTGAATTTCCATCAGCATCCAAAACTATATAGTATATTCCATTATCAGTATTGATTTCCCCTGCTACCTCTACTGTTATTTTCAATTGATATTCGGATTCAGATGGTTCTGGTTCGGGTCCTGGCTCACCAGGCCAGCGCGCACATCCAGCTACTACCGCTATTGCTCCTATTATCAATAATAAAATAATTATCGCTCTTTTCACATTTATAATTCTCATAAAATCGCCCCTCAATACTAAAAGGTAAACTTTAGTGCCAGGCACTAAAGTTTACCTTTTAGTCTAATTTGATGCCGCTTCGGACATTTCCTTCTGCTTCTAATCTTTCGCTGTCAATATAAAAGACTGCTTTATCGCCGGTAATCCATCTGCCGGCCTCTTCTTCTATTCTTACTTTACCTGTTAAAGTAATTTTCTGTTCTTTATCATTATAAACTGCTTCCTCGGCAGTGATGGTATAATCTTTCTTTAAAATCTTTACTTCTCCGGTGGCAGTTAAATCCTGGGTATCAGTAAAAATCTCCAGATTGTTACAGTTCCAGGTAATGTTATCTTCTTTCTCTTCTTTGTCTTTTCGCTCCTGAATTAATATCACTTTTTCCTGAAAGATATATCTTTTGTCATTGAGATATGCCTCAAGGGTCTCGCCGGTAATAGTAATATCGGTTTGAACTAATTTTATATCGCCCTTTATCTGGCCAATCTTTTTATCCACATCAAAATCAGCTTCTTGAGCGGTCAGCGTAATATCTTCCTGGGTAACAATTACATTACCCTCAAAGAACATTTTATCAGTGCTTTTATCATAGGTTACATTATCTGCCTCTATATTTACTACCGATTCTTCAGCCTCTTTTTTTTCTTCCTGGGCAAAAGCAGAGAATGCTAAAAGTATAATTAGAGATAAGATAATAAATGTTAACAGAAATTTATTAAAATAGGATTTTTTATAATTTTTCATTGTATACGAAAACTCCTTTATAATAATTTACCAATTGGCCAATTCACCGATTGACCGATTAAAGACAAGAAATACAAAATACGGGACGAGAAATTATTCGATTTTGAAAGTTACTTTTATATTTCCCTGCAATTCAAGTTTGCTTAGTTCGACATCACTTACGAGCCGATCGGCGGTAATATTATTTTCTTTTACTATTAATTCCACTGGTTCCAGACTGGCCAAAGTCTCCTCTTCCGAATCCCAGTAAAACCTTTCCCCTTTTAGGATATCCCCTTCCTTAGTTTCGATAATCACTTCTCCTACTAATTCCATACTTTTACTTCCCATATCGGCAATACATTTATTAAGCCTAATATTTAGATAGGGTTCATTGTCTTTAAAGATAACTGCTTTTTTAATTTTTTCAAAGATAGTCCTTTTCCTGTCTTCTGCTAAAGATATTTTATCGGCTTCTATCTCCCATTCTTTTTCTCCAGCTTTCATTCCTACTACTGTTCCCTGTTCTATCTTAACCGGGGCTTCATTTATTTCAATCTCTTCTTCCTCAAATTCTTCATTTTCTTCTTCTGTCTTGCCTGCATCTCCATCTTTCCCTCTATTATAAATAAAATAAAAAGAAAGGGCTATAGCCAGAATTAGTATTAATATAATCAATAAATATTTTCGTTTAATCATATTATAATAATATCATTAAAACCCCAAATATGAAAACATTTCATTCCACTGGGTATTCTGGGCAAAATTAGTATTATTATAATAACTGTCGTAGGAGGTGTACGGGAAATAAATAGAAAGTCCCCACGATTTATCAACTCCATACCCATAATAACCCGAATGTAATACAGCGGAGCTTAAAGTTTGCTGAATGCTTAAGGCAATATTTTTCACTTGAACATTGTAGGAATAGGATAAAATCTTATTACAAAAATCATATAAATCAATAAAATCCCAATCACTATAATACTGACTGGAATTGGCAGCATTTATATAATTAATTGTGGGAGTCAGGGTATCTCTCATAATGGCAAGAGCCATGTCAGACAATTGAGTAGCCAAAGTATCCATATAACTTAGATCAATTGCAGATTGAGTAACATCATCAGAGACAGTATAAGAAAAAATATAACTATCTACAATGTTGGTAGCTAACTGGTTAGACGTCACTGTGGGATAGGAAACAAGTTGATTTAAGATAGTATCATAGGGCCAGCCGTCATTAGGTTCTGATTCTTCTGAGGTAACCAAAATATCAGCATAATCTTTTATCTGATAGGCCACCTCGGTCATAGCCATAAAACAGGCGTCCATCCCCACAATGTCAATCTTTTTCCCCATTTGAACACTAATTGCAGAGATGGCGTATTCTAACTCAGGAATAGTGATTTTATCTCCACTGGTATCGTCCCAGGCAATATCTTTAGTGGTGTAGGCTGGGGACCGGAATCCTCCTCCATGATTCCATATTACCAACAGATATTTTTTAGCCGGATATTCAGTTACCGCCCAGCTGGCAAAATCAATCAAGGTTTGAGAGTCTCCCATATTTAGTTCACCCAAATCACTTTTTAAATCGGAATTTATCGTATAGGGGTCAAAATCTTGAGTAATATAATACCTTCGAGTATTAGACCAATCTCCGTTAGAGGTATCATCAGCATAACCCTCATTATTAGCAGCTAATACACTATAAGGAATTCGGTCGACCTGCACTACAATATTTACCTCGCTTGTTGAACCGGCTATTTCCATTTCGTTTATATCATCAATACCCGCACTTTCCAGATTATTATCGGAATCAAGATAGACCATTACCGTCCATTCGGCAGTATTGTTTATCGGTGGGAATAAAAAACAACCGGTCAAGCTAATTGATAAGATTATTAGAGCAAAAATTATTACATATTTAGCTTTCATAAACTACTACTCCTTTTATTTAGTCGTTAGTATTAAATATAAGTTTTCGGTTGACAGTTTTCAGTTGTCAGTGTAAAACTAAAACCATAAAGTAAAAAGCGCAAAACCATAATTCAAAATTTAAAACTATATTGGTTAGCTGGTTAAGATTAAGATAAAGCCGGTCCTTCAGTTAATATAGTGCCCTTACCTTAACAGGCGAGACGGCTGTTCTACGGATTGATATATATTACTTAAAATAAAAATGGTTACTTGCAACGATATCGCAAATTTTTTTGTAATTGTCAATAATATATCATATAATAAATTAGAAGTCGAAAAAATTATTTTAAAAAAAATTAAAATATTTCTAAAAAAAGAAGGGGGTTTTTTAAACCTGGTGTCGAAAAGTATATATTAACAGCAAAAATTATGAAAAGGAGGAAAAAATTGTGAACAAAAAGAAAATTATTAAGGGGGTTCTGATATTAATTGTCCTGGCGGTATTATCCCTGGGATTTACAGGCTGTGGAACAACTTATATAGCTTATCCGGCCACAGGAACAGTCTATGTAATAACTGATAGTTGGGACGATTATGATATTTATATGGATGGCAGTTATATGGGATATTCTTATTATTCTTCTTCGTATTTTCCGATATATAATGTACCTGTTGGATATCACACTTTTATAGCAGATGGATGGTTATATGACGGTTCTAAATACCAATACATTTATTCCGGAACGAACTATGTAACAATTTACACTTACTACTAACCTTATTTTGTTAGAAAAATAAAAAGACAGGCTGCTTTTTATATCTATCTTTTAGATTTAAAGCAGTCTGTTCTTTTTTTGCTTAAAATAAAATATTTTTTCTTAAAAAGAGGATTTTTTAAAAAATTGTAGAATATTTAGAATTACAAGATATTGTTTCAGAAATGGGAGGGGAGTTACGAATTATAGATACTCGTATACCGTTAAAAAACAAAAATTTTCTAATCCTGCTGGTAATTATGATATCAAGCTTATTATTACACTCCGGATGCGGAGGAATTATTCCCCCGCCCATTGTTAACGAAAGAGTATATCGTGCTCTCTGTGTGGGCGTTGGGGATTATATCGACTTCCCTGATAGTTATGGAAATACCGACCTTCCCGGTCCGCCTTATGATGTAAACAGAGTATATCAAACTCTTAGTAAATGCCGATTTGGACCATCAGATACCGAATTCTCGGAAATCTGGTATACCACTGATTGGTCTGCTACGAAATCAGCTATATTGCAAGGGATTACCAATGTTTTCTCTGAAACAGATTATAATGATGTATCTTATTTTTATTTTAGTGGCCACGGAGCTTGGGAAAATAATACTTTCTACCTTTGTCCGGCTGATTTAACTTCTACGACAGAGTCTGCCATCAGTGTAGATAAATTAGAAAGTGCCTTAAGCTCAATCCCTGGCACTAAAGTGGTCTTTCTTGATTCCTGTTATTCCGGAGGATTTATCGGGAAAGTACCGGAAGAAATACAAACTTCTAAAGAAGAATTAGAATCTTTTAATAATCAGATTGTTAATATTTTTTCTCAGGCCGAAGATAAAGGACTGCTTGCCACTAATCAATATAAAGTTTTAACCGCCTGCCATTATTATCAGGAAAGTATGGGGCTTATGCCGGAAACACCGGGTGATTTTGACCCCTTTGGAGTGTTTACCATGAGTTTATGCGATGGCTGTGGTTATTCTGACAGTTACCCGGCAGATACCAATCTTGATACCAAGGTTAGTTTACAGGAAGCATATCTTTATGTGAAATCCTATGTAGCAGAATTAGATGCCCAAATACCTTATATCAGTATAACCCAGAATGTGCAAGTTTATCCAAATAATTCTACTTTTACAATAGTGGAATATTAAAATAGTCGTCAGTTTCCGGTTCTTAGTTTATAGTTTTTAGTTTTTAGACGAGATGTAAGTTCCGAGAAACTCAAAACTTGCAACCTGCAACCTGTATTTTATCAGAGTAACTGGATAATCTTGTGTAACTTGCCATTTGTTAATATAATCACTAAGGGCAGACACAAAGTCTGCCCTTACTTACATATTTTACATTACCATTTTCTTTACAGGCGGGACGTTTGTCCTACTTTGGGAATGATAAATTGTGCTCCCACTTCTGTCTTCTATTTTTTCTTACGCGATACTCGATACTTTTTTATTGTACCAAGGCGATTACCGGCGTATCACTTTCAACCTGCAGGAATATTTCGCTTCCCTCTTCTATTTTTACATTTTTACCAGGGACTAAGGCTCCCGCCACTAATCCTATAGGGCTGCTTAAAATAATTAATCCTAAAATTCCTGCCCCTACTGCCACATATAACCTCTTGTTCTCTTCTTCTGCTTTTTCTCCTAATATTAAACCAAGAGAAGTCCCGTCTAATGCTAAAAGTGATTTAAATTCTATCTCTAACTTTCCTGGCCGAGATAAAATGGTAGCTTTCTTAGCCTTGGTTATTTCACCTACTCCTTTAGAATTAGCGGGAATAAGCAATTTATTATCTAAAAATACATTTTCACTTATTTGAAAATCAAATGTTTCGCCTGTTTTATTACTTTTAGAACTTAGGGTACTCAAAAAACGAATAGGTACCAGGGTACCTGCAGGCACTACCACTTCTTCCACTTGTGGTCTGCCTTCTTTAAAACAAACTCCAAAAATGCTCTCTGCTCTCATAGCCAGGACATCAGATGATGTTTTACCAAATAATATATTCTCTAAATTTTCTATTTTAACAATTAAAGTTTCAGGGGTAATTTTTTCTTCTAACATCCACTGTGAAGCATTGATTTTAAAGATTACGGAAGGTTCTTCCGGAGTTCCTGAAATTATAAATTCTTTTAGCTGTTTTGCCCTGCTGGCAATTGTTCCCGGGAGAGTTCGGCCCACTAATTCTTTTTCTAAATACTCTACTCGTTCAATTAAGGGTTTTTCCTGGGTTGTTCCATAGATAGCCATTTCTACCTTCGATAAATCCTCTAACAAAGTCGCCTCAGATACTTCTGCTGCCCAAGCAAATTGAGCTAAAACTGAAGTAAAGATAAAAACAATTACTATGAGAAGAGAAAATGATTTCTTAAATATCATTTAAGGTCACCTGCCTTTTAAAATAATCTATCGATTATTTTAATTAACCAATTGACCAATTAGCCAATCAGCCGATTAAAATACAAAACTGGTTTTTAGTATAAGACGGGCTTGATGAATCAAGCCCCTACTTTTCGTCTTCTTCCTTCTTCACGCGATACTTGATACTGTTTTCCTATTCCCTATTCGCTAACTTACACTTATTACCCGCACCTATACGCTAAACGCTGTACGCTCTACGCTAACTATACTGTTTCATTATAATATGATTCTCTAATTTCCGCAAATATTTTCCAAAAAAAATAACCCCCGGAAAGATTCCGGGGGTTATTATTGAATTTCACTAAGCTTTTACAATTAGAAGCTTACTGCGAGTTCTGCAGTTAAAGTACCGGCGGTACCAATGATGGCCATTGCATCATAATCATTGATATCATCATCCCAATCATTCATCTCAAAGCCAACGGTTAAGTCGGTATTTACAGCTAAAGCATAAACTAATTGAGCTTCCGCACTCCAGAAGGCAGCACCATTACTATCTACACGGCCTTCAACAATAAGATCCATATCATCAGCTAAAGCATATTCTACTGTAGCTACAGCAACATATGTCCCTGCTGGGTAATCATATTGGCCTGCGCCGCTTAAGACATAGTCACCTGCATCATCCACTGGATAATTCAGGTATTCAGCATATGCAGTAAGACCACCAGTTAATATATTGTAAGTAAGGTCTAATTCAGCAGCTTCTTCTGTAACTGCATCAACTGTGTAGACTAAATCAGCTTCTACCTCGTGAGTTTGAACTGCCATAGCTGTATCCATATCGTAGGTCCAGCTTAATGTTCCGTCAACTTCGTCGGATAATGGATAAGTAGCTGATACGCCGCCACCAAATCTGTCAGCAGTAAAGTCAGTATTAGTTGGAGCAAATCCGGCTGTTACGTAATGGGCATCAATGGATAAATCAAGATCATCTAATGCAGTGTCAACAGTTAATGCACCTGCATAGGTTAATGCAGTACCGTAGAATACACCGGCTTCAACAGCTACTGCTGTATCGTCGTCTTCGCCCAATGCGAATGCTAAATCCACACTTCCGGCCATTCCAGCAGCTAATACATCGTAAGAACCGGTAACACCAACTGCAACTTCATCTTCATCGCCAAGAGCAAAGCCAACGTTTGCAATATAGAAATCTTCTACGTCTCCAAATAGAGTCCAGTTACCAAGATCGTTCTCCGTATCCCAAACCCAGGTAGCTAAGAATCCGTCAAACTCTTCTTGATAAGTATCATAGGCATAAATTAATCCTAAGCCAATATCACCAGGATCATCAATTTCGCCTACTCTCAGTTGGAAATCTGCACCTTGATAGTCAACAAAGAAACCTTCCCAGGTTACTGCATAAGCAGGTGCACCGGAAAGTACATCAATAGCATTTACGGTAATTCCAGCAGTAGTCTCATCATTGATAGTAGCAACAATATTTATGTTGGTTTCATCTGATAAAGTTGCGACTGCCATTGGAACTACAACCTTTGAATAACTTGCTGTAAAGTCACCGGTTATTACAACCGGTTCAAAGAAGGTATCTAGTTTGGCTACGGTTGTCTCTAAGGCAGCGATTGCTTCACTGTTTGCACCTAAAGAAGCCTCTAAGTCAGCAACGGTTACTCCTAAGCTGGCTAATTCGTCAGCAAATTCAATAGCTAATTTCTCTAATATTGCTACATCTTCAGCAGAGGCAAAGTCCATACCTTCAACATAGGCCAATGCTTTGGCTGTTGCTTCAGCAAATTCGTAACGAGTTAGAGATTTTGCTCCTCCGAATGTGCCGTCAGGATAACCTACGATAACACCCTTTGCGGCTAAGCTTTGAACTGAATCATATGCCCAGTGGTTTAAAGGGACATCTACAAATGGATTAGCTAATGCTGTAAGAGTAAAAGCTAATACTAATACTAATACTA
>Ga0268279_1001733_pt1 | contig 11528 bp, 10 predicted proteins | sample saktaG_6_FD_190142 | JGI IMG/M metagenome (GOLD analysis project Ga0268279, IMG submission 190142) | Saline water microbial communities from Sakinaw Lake, British Columbia, Canada - sak_2010_1_5_80m | ecosystem: Environmental > Aquatic > Non-marine Saline and Alkaline > Saline ...
CTGCTCCATTTGGTATAAACTCTAATTTACTTGAAGGAACACCTTTAGAATTCTTTAATTCTTCAAATATGGCCAGAGAATTAACTAAAATCTTCTGAGCTTGTTTATAGCATCTTTTTTCCCATTTTTCTGCTAAATGATAAAAAAACCCTTTTTTTATATACCCTGTACTCACTGCCGCTTCGGGCCAAATATCGCGTAAATCCAATATTAAAGGAATCTTTTTCTTTTTGGCAATAATAGCCCCTACAATAGCCACTGACAAAGGAGGAGATGAAGCAATAAAAAGATTAATATCTTTATTAAACATATTCATATAGCTAGAAAAGGCAAAAGAAAAGTAATTAAATAACCTTGAAATAAATCTTCTTGAAGCAGAAATATAAGTCCAAGTACGAATAATCTTCATACCGTCCATTTCTTCGTCAAAACGCCATTGATTTTTATATCCATTTAATATTCTTCCTAATGGATGATTGGGGAAAGAAGTTAAAATAGTAATTTTATGGCCTTGATCAGCTAAATATTTAGCGAAATAACCCCAGCGATTAGCCGGAGCATTTGTTTCTGGAGGAAAATATTGTGTATGAATAAGAATATTCATAAGTTATTTTAGAAGATGAAAAACAAAACTATATTCTTTTGGAAAACCTTGTTTAAGAAACCCTATTAAACGAATAGTTTTTGCTGGGATTTTAACCCCGTAAGACGGGGAAACTTTATCTTCTATAATAACACAATTTAAAATTTTAGGAACGCAGAATATCAAAGAACCATTATTTCCAATAAGAATAATCTCTTTTTGTTCTACCTTATCCTCTTTAACCCAAACCTTAATTTCAGGAGAAAGATGAAAATTCCATTCTAATTCATGGTCCCCTCTGCCTTTAAATTTGTCTTCTACACGTAAAACCCTTTCTTTTTTATTAAAAGAAAATATACGATTATGAATAACTGAGCATCTTAATCTTTCATAACCATTATGTTCTGCATCTAATATTATTTCTTCCTCTGTTGTTTTCCATTGGTTTACCGTGAATTCTCCTGTTTGCTCAATATAAAACGGATCTTTAGATATAGGGTTCTGTTCCTGATTATCTATCATAACTGTATTATGGGCTCTTGTTTTACGGAACCTATTCCTTGCTTTAAAATCAGGAGTATAAACATAGGTTCCTGAATCAATAATAAAATCATTTCCAAACATTGATAATTCAAAACTTAAAATATCATTATGTACATGACTTCCCCCTCTTCCATAACAACATTTATTCCTCCCTGTAATTAAATAGAAATCCTTATCTCTCATAATATAAAATCCTGATTCAGAAAAAGATTTACTAATTTTCTCTTTATTTTCTGAAACCTTTCCAAAAACATGATTGTAAAGATTAAACAAAGCAAAATGATTCCCCTTATCCCAATTATAAAAATCTTCCCAAACAATATGCAACCTCCCGTCATCTGCATCCCCTATTTGCGGAGCTAAACCATTAGGCTTTGTATAATAATTAGAAAATTCAACCATCTTCTTTAATTTTTTCCAAAATTCTAGAGATAAATTAATATTATTCCTTTTACACAATCTTCCTGCCCATAAAAAGAGTTCTGCTACATAACGATGATAAGCAATTGAAAGTTCATAATCCACTCCATCGTTATAAACCTGAAACTTCATTTCTTCTTCTAAAGCCTTCAATCCTTTCTTTAGCCATCTCTTTGATTCTTTAAATTCTGGAAACATTATCCCTAAATAGACCAAACCAACAATATCAGACAAATAATGATTTGATCTAATTGGAGCATATTCTAAATTCCTATAAACAAACTTCCCGTGCTCAACTAAAGAACCTAAAAACTTCTCCAAAAATTCTTTATTCAATTTATTATTTGCCCCTTTCTTACATTTTTCCACTATTACTTCCCAACTAAAAATCCAATTGCAAGCCCTTATTGAAACTTCCATAGCGTTGATCCAATTAGGTCCGAAATAAACAGGATTCTTTTCTATCCAATCTAAAATCAATTCCTGCCATTTTTTAAGATATTTCTCCTCTCCAGTCTTATAAAAAGCTAAAGCCAAAGGAACAGCGTATTGAAAACGAGATAACTCCCATGGCATCTTTATATCCCATCCTTTGTTATAAGATTGGACAAGTTTTTCCCTTAAATCTAAATAGAACAAATTAGGCCAAATATGACCTGATTTGATATCTTGATTCCATTTAATATTTTTTAATATTTTAGAATTTACATCTAAAAAAATAAATTCATTATTACAAACCCTATCAGCATTTTCTATAATAAAATCCTGATTAGCCAATTCATTTAAAAAATTAAAATCAAAAAACTTTGGTTCTTTCCTTCTAATAAAATGCTTCTTTAAGTACTTGTAAACCCTCTTGGATAATTCTTTTTTTAAATCAATTCTTTTCTTTGATGTAAATCTTAAAAACTGACCATCCAAATATCCTTTGAGGTATGAAAAAGCCGCTTTTGGGTGAAAAATAGCTTTTTTAACCCTTGTCAAAGTAATTGTTATCATAATTTTGTTTTAACTCGATAATTTTGAAAGTCAAGTTATCAAAAAATCGAGTTTATCTTAAAATTCAATAGCTTAACCTCTAAATATAAACAAATTTTAATATTAGAAACACTGCTATTGCCGTATAAATACCCGCAACAATATCATCAATTACAATCCCCCATCCGCTATAAAGATTTTCGCTTATATTAGCAGGATATATTTTTATGGCATCAAACAAGCCATAAATAAACAAAATGGCAATAAACATAATCGCAGGTAAATTCGTAAACCAAATTGTAGCTATTAATACACCGATAACTTCATCAATAATGATTTTTTTACAATCTTTCTGATGAAAAAGTTTTTCTGCTTTAGTGCTCAAAGGAACAGCAAAAACAATTAAAGCTAATATTATTAAGATTTTAATAAAAAAAGGTAATGGATGAACTAAATACGCTATCATAGTTCCAAAAGCCACTCCCACTACTCCAGGAAAGATAGGGCTATAACCAAGTCCAAAACATGTTGCGAAAAACTTTACAAAAAAACTTTTGTAATTATTGTAATTATTTCTATAATTATTTTTAAAACCCATTATTAAGAATCTTTTTTCTTTTTGTAAAAAGAGTGCGCTAATCCAAATAAAAAGCTAAAAATAAAATACCAAATATTTAAAGTCAAATTAATAGCTGCGCCTCCAGCATGCACTCTTAAAACATAACCTAAACCAGCGCAAATTGAATTAATAAAACGTACCTCTTCTAACCATAAAGAATAAACAATATTTAAAACAATATATAGAGCTAAAAATGTTGCAAATTTTAAATTAATTTGAAGACCAAACCACAAAGTGAAAACAATTAAAATTAAACTAACAAATAAAGCTAAGGAGGTATTAAGTTTTCCAGAAGCAATAGGCCTTTTAGATTTTTCCGGATGCTCTCTATCTTTTTCTTTATCTAAAACATCGTTCAAAAGATAAACTGCGCCAGAGGACAAACTAAACAAGAAAAACGCTTCAACTGTTTTAAAAAAGAATTCTAAATTAAATAATCCGGCAACAACTAACGGAATAAAAACAAAAAGATTTTTAACCCAACCTTTTGGCCTAAGACTTAGAAATAGATAATAAATAGTTTTCATAATACAATAACTCTCTCTTATTATAAGTCATTAAGCTGTAGAAACCAACTTTGATTTTAATTTATTTTTAATAATATTATATAAAGTCGTAATAGTAACAGCGCTAAAAATTAACATAGGAAACTCCCCTGGAACAAGATAACGGGCTTCCCAATAAATTGGTAAATGAGATAAATAAAAATATAATAAAGGAGAAAGTAATAATAAATTTTTACGCCATTGTTTCCGACTAAACCAAATACCTAACAAAGTCGCAAAAATAAATAAAGATTGTAATAAACTAACTGAAAGAATTCTCGCAAAAAACTCTTGCGGACAGTTTTTAAAAAGCCATTTAGCGTAATCAATGTTACCTAACTTAGGATTAGCCTCTAAAAATTTCTGGCGACTAAAACTTTTATCTAAAACACTGGAAAAGAAACCATTTCCACGCGGAGTAAAAACCATAAAGAATAATCTTTTAGGCAACATTGATAAATACCAGGCAGGATCAGATTTTAAAACTTTAATTACTTTCTCTTTTAAAACATCCTGATACTCTGGAGAGGCGTAATCAATCCCTGGATAATCTTGCAAAACTTGATTATGTGTAATTTCATCACTTAAAACTGCTCCAAATGGATTTTTAAATTCACCAAACCCTTCCCACATACTTTGCCAAAGAACTGTCCTTGTAAAAACGAATCTATTAAATACTGAATAATTTCTTATACCCCAAGGTAAAAGAATTATAAATACAATAGATAACATTAGAAAAGTCTTTTTTAACGCTACCTTCCAATCATTTTTATAAATCCAGAGCGCTAAACCAAAAAATACAGGCAATAAAATTGGATCAGAACGAATATAAGAAGTAAATCCTATAATTACAGCAGAATAGACAAAAAATATTTGTTTTTTATCCAATACTGCGCAAATAAACAAATAACTTGCTAATAATGTTAAAAATACTGTCGGAGCGCCATATAGAGCAGCTACGCTAATTCGCGCCTCTGGTAACCAAATTGCCCATAAAAAAGATGATAATAGAGCTATGTTATTACTAAAAAACTTTTTAGCAATTCCAAAAATTAAAAATACTGATAAGCTGCTAAAAATAACCTGAATAATTTGAAGGAATATATCATTCGCTTGACCAAAAATCTTATATGTTATCGCCAAAAGAAATGAATAGCCAGGTAATTGTTGGGTAAAAGGTATTAACCTGCCTTCACTTTCTATTACAAAACCATTGCCTTGCGCTAAATTATAAGCAAGTTCATCTAAGCCAGATTTTATTCCTGAGAAATAATCATCATCATGTAAATAGTAAAGCAAAATTCCTCGCACGGTAATAGCAAGAATAAAAATAGATACTAAAATAAAAAGTTCTTTTCTTTTCATTTTTTTTGAGCTGCTATAAAATATTGAGCCCCCAAAGGACAAAAACCTAATTTTTTTTCAAATTTTCTTAAAAATCTCAAGATTTTGGGAAAAAATACGATGAATTTTATTTCTTTTATAGAAAATCCTGAATTTTTTAAAACATTAACACAATTTCTTTTATCAAGAAGGTGTGCATCTTTATCAAATACACAGGTTTTTACTATATGTCTTGTTAAGGGATTAAAAGGATTGTGTTCAAAAATAAATAAATGCCCATTTTTCTTCAATACCCTCAGAGATTCCTTCAAAATCTGCCCTCGATCATTCGGTAAAATATGATGTAAAACACAGGAAAACAAAATGGCATCAAAAAAATCATCTTTAAATGGAATTTTTTTACCATCATAAGTTGAAAATAAAGCTTTTCCGTTTTGAGAAAAAGCTATTTTGATAGACTCTGCTGACGAATCAATACCATAAACTTTGGCTTTGGGAAAATAAGAGAAGATATAACGTTCTATTTTTCCTATACCGCACCCAATGTCAAGAAAATTTATCTCTTTATTTTTTTTATTCTTAAGATAAAAATTATTTAATACTTTAATCTTATATTTAGAAAAATAATCAGATGACTCCCCTGAAATTCTAATATTTTCGTTATGAATTTGATCATAATCTTTACTAAATTTATCAAAATTCATGCTTTTTCTTTGTCTTTATTAATAATTTCTTTAATAATGTATAAAGGCCGTTTTTTCACTTCTTCGCTTATTCGACCAATATATTCCCCTATAATCCCTAAGCATATAAGCTGAACACCACCAAAAAAAAGAACTACTGCAATCAATGAAGCCCATCCTTCAATAAGTATATTTGTGAATATCTTTAATATTAATATGTAAATAAGATAGAAAAAACTTAACCCAGCTATTAAAAATCCAAAAAAACCGGCTATTTTTAATGGAAAATTAGAAAATGAAAATACCGCGTCAAGCGCAAACTTTAACATCTTTTTTAAAGAGTATTTAGTATGTCCGGCAAATCTCTTGTCACGTTTATATAGAACACCTATTTGATTAAACCCTGTCCAAGTTGTTAATCCTCTCATAAAACGACTTTTTTCTCTTATTTCTTTAAGAGAATCCACAACCTTTCTATCTATTAACCGAAAATCACCTGTATCAACAGGGATCTTAATATCAGTTATCTTTTCTAAAATGCGATAAAAAATTGAAGCTGTAATCTTTTTAAAAATACTTTCTCCCTCTCTTTTCTCTCTTGTACCATACACTACTTCAAAACCTTCTTTCCATTTTTTAATAAATTCCGTAATAAGTTCTGGAGAATCTTGAAGGTCAGCATCTATAATAACAACAGCTTTTCCTAACGAATAATCCATTCCAGCAGTAATTGCTATCTGATGACCAAAATTTCTGGAAAAATTAATAATCTTGACGTTTTTATCCTTAGAACACATTTCTTTCATAGTTTCTAAAGACTTATCTTTACTTCCATCATTTACAAAAATAATTTCATAATCTTCTTTAACAGAATCCATTACAGAAACTAGTCGTTTATAAAACTCTCTCAGTACCTCTTCTTCATTGAAAACTGGCACCACTACAGAATATGTATATTGTTTAGTCATATTTGTTTTAAATTATTAATAATTTTAAAATTTTATTAGTTATTCTTTTTCTTGCATACAATAGTCTGAAGCATTCCACTATTAAAGGATGACGATAAAAGAAAAATAAAATATACTGAAAGTTTATATATATTTTTAATCAAAAAACTACTTTCTGGAACATCAATCATTTTGATAGAGTAATTATGATTTTTTTGTAACAAAATATCAAAATTATTCATTTCCATAAGTTTTCTCAAAGACTGATTTGTATAATGCTGAAGGTGGTGATGAAAATAAAGTCTATTATAGGCAACTCTAATCCCCAACTTTTTTAATAATCTGGAAATACGATATAAAAGACTATTATTATTAACCGTTGTTATAAAAAGAAGTCCATTGGGTTCTATCAAATCTCTTATTTTTTGAAGAAATAAATGTGGATTATCAATATGTTCAACAACCGCAATGCTACAAATAACATTAAATTTGCTTTCAATTTTCTCTTCTAAAAAATCCCCTTTAATAAAATGGATGCGTGGATCTGAATTGTCTATTAAATCTATACCAAAAAGATTAGCTTTTAAATCTTTTGACGCAATGTATTTTAATAAATCCCCTTTCCCACAACCGACATCAAGTAACTGAAAAGGCTTTTTATCTAGTAATTGCGTAGATTTATTATAAATAAAATTGAATAACTTATAATTGGGGTATTTAAACCAGTTCCTATGTTCTTTCGTATAATACCCCTCATTATATTTTTCCTGTTCTTCTTTTAAAATAACCGTAAATGTATGGCTACAAGACTTACATCTATAAACATTTAAATACCTATCTTCTAAGACAATTTTAGAAGTGTTATAACAAATCGGGCATTTGAGTTTTATGTTAGTTTTCATCTTGTTGAATAAGCATCTATTATTCTCTTAACATTTTGCTCCCATGTATAATTTTTTACTACTTCTTTTCTGGCGTCTTCGCCTAAAATCTCCCGCAGGTTCTTATCTTGAACTAATTTTATTATACCATTTACTAAATCATTAATATCTCCAGGTTTTACTAACCAAGCAGTTTTTTTATGCTCTAACACTTCTCCTATTTGATCTAAATCAGAAGCTACAATCCCTTTTCCCATTGCCATATACTCAAAAAGTTTTGTTGGAGAACCAAAAAACGGAGTTCCATCAGAATTAGGAATATGAGATGCAACTAAAATATCACAAGTAACTAAATATTGTTGAATTTCAGTAAAAGGAATAGTTCCAGTAAAAGTAACATATTTTTCCATCCCAGATTCTTGAATAATTCTCTCACATTCAGGACGAAGAACACCATCACCAATGAACAAGAAATGAATTGCTAAATTGTTACATTGTTGGATTGTTGGTTTAACAGCTCGAGAGAAAACCTTTGTTCCATGCCATACACCAAAAGTACTTAATGTTCCAACAATTAGTTTATTTTCCAAACCTAATTTTTTGCGAATAGCTAAACTATCTATATTTGGATTAAATTTTTCAGAGTCAACGCCATTAAAATTAACTAAAATCTTATTTTCAAAAATTCCTTGTTTTAATAATTCATCTTTTATTGGTTGAGAAACTACAGAAATTAAATTAGCTTTTCTTAAACAAATATTTTCAAAAAAGTAGCATAATCGCTTAAAAATTAATAAGCCACCCCATTTTTGACGAACCCAAGTTTCCGAGCCATTATATTCTAAAACTAAAGGTATTTTTGTTAAATAACTCAAAATTACCCCGCAAACATTAAAAATACTATGCCTTTGATAAATAAACTTTATACCCTGATTTTGTTTAATGGTTTTTATAGTTTTATAAGTCCTAGAAATAAACCGCCAATTATAATAAATTTCAGGAATTTCTGGAAGATTAAATTTCTTCGGATAAAAAATAATAGATTTGGGAAAATCTGAATTTGGAACCTCTATTCTCCCTGAGCCAATATAATGAATTTTGTAACCTAATTTATCAAATTCTTTCACCACCCCGCGAAAATGAGTAAAAGAACCACCTTGCTGCATTCCTCTAAAATTATCAGTTCGCAAATAAATAATCCCCTCATCATTGCGAGGAACGGAATGACAAGGTAACCTCTTGAATTTCCTTTTCGGCAACAAACTAAAAATAAATAATACTATCCAAGAAGTAATAACTAACAATAAATCAAAAATCAACTCTCCTATAAATAGTGGCGTATCAATAAAAATAAATCGCCAAAAAGAAAAATATTCAATATTTCCTTGACTATCAATAAAATATTTCTTTTTTGCTCTAATAAAAAATAATAATATTGTAACTAAATAATTAAGATTTCTCCCAGTTAATTCAGTAGACACACCTATTACTGCCTCCAAATATTTATGCCTATTAAACAAAAAATGGAAAATGTTCTTAAAAAGACTCCTTTTTAAAAAATCCTGCACAGTCAATACCAACCAATCAGAGCGAGAATGGCTTTGAAAAAAACTATCAATATCAAAATCTCTAATTATTAAAACATTATTTTTCATTTTGCTGCTTCAATTATTAAATACCACCCAAATTTTAAAGACAATAATTCAAAAATTTTATTCATTCCAGGAATTTTCAAAATTTTATTAATCAATCTACCAGAAAGACCAATTCCTATATGTCTGGTTTGGATTTTAATTTTATTAAATCTTTCAAATAGCCCTTTGGCGCTTCTTCCTGTATAAAGCTTAACCAATGGTTTTGTTTCTTTACCACCCATTTCAATTTCTGATAATCTTTGCCTGATAGTTTTTTTCAAAAACCCTCCTTTTAAAATCATTTCATATAGAATTACAAAAATCCAAAACAAAGAATACTTATGGTATAAAGCAATAATTGCTTTGCCACCAGGATTTAATACTCTATAAATTTCATTGATTGTTTTTTGAGTATCAGGAATATGATGCAAAACCCCAAAAGAATAAACAACATCAAAAGTATTATTTTCAAAAGGTAAATTTTCAGCATCGGCTACCAATAAATTAGAATGATAACCGTGAAGCTCTAAATTCTTCTTAGTAAGTTCTATTGATTTTGGAGTAATATCAATTCCTGTTAAAATTGCCCCTGCTTTAGCAAATTGAAGGTGATCTGAACCAGTTCCTACACCTATCTCTAAAACTTTTTTACCTTTATATTGTTCAAATTTAAAAGTATCTTTCATCCAAGGGGCATATACCTCATATCTATTTTTTACTATTTCATCAAAAAATTCCTTTGTCCCTTCAGAACACTTGGTAGATTCTTCACCAATCGGATTTTTAGTCCATTGATTAATAGCGTGTTGTTTATAAATATTATTGTTTTTCATGTTTAAATAATTTTTTTAATAATTTTTAATTACTTTCTTTCGACTAAAATTAGTTTTTACCAAATTCGACAACGAAATCCAATCTTCTTTTTGTGGCAGAATACTTTTAATTTCTAATCCACTATGCTTGATAAACAAATTTGCTACCAATATAAAAACAAGGAAGTATGACAATAAAGAAGAAGCGGCTGCAGCTATCATTCCATAAGTTGGAATAAAAACAATATTTAACCCTACATTTAATACTACAGCTATTATCCAAAAATAGATGGTAGGTAATAAACGATTATGAGCAGAAAAATACTGAACTAATATAACCTCTAAAGCAAAAAAGAAAGCGCCGGGAATTAAAATCAATAAAGGGATAAAACTTTGATCAAACACAAAACCAAACATAAGATTAATTGCAGGACGCCCTAATATTACTGCACCGAGACAAATTACACCAATAATTATAAAAGAAATTCTTGCAGTTTTTGCTATCAATTCTCCACTTTGCCCTAAATTTTCTACTGCTTTGGGTAAAAGAAATAAAGCTATAATTGAAGGCAAAAGAATAATTCCATCAACAAAATTAGCTGCAATTGAATAAAGACCTGTTTCTGTTGTCCCTCTAAAATAATTTAAAATGAATAAATCCGAACGCAAAACTAAATAAGCAAAAAAACAAGATAAATATATTTTAAAACCATAATTTAAGGATTTTTTGGCTAAATCCCAATCAAATCTTAATGAAAATTGTTGGATCTTAAAAAGATAGGTACCATAAAAACAAGCAATAACTATAGTGGTAAGGGTATTAAAAACTATCAAAGGAAAAATTCCTCTTTTAAAAACAAGTAAAATAGCAAAAGCCCCAATTAAAGACAAAATCTGATTAGAAATCAAAATCCAATTGTATGCTTTTATTTTATTTAACCCAACTAAAATATTTTGCCAAAGATATGCCAAAAGCATAAAAGGGACAGCAATAAGTGTAATTATTGCCAAACGAATATCTATATTCCCCAGGGCACCTGGATGTTGAAATAAGAATAAATAAAAACTGAAAAATAAAACCAGTCCTATAATTAAAGAAAACCAAAAAGAATTTCCTGTTAAAGATAGCGCTTTAGATTTATCTTTTGCTGTAAAATAAACATTAGCTCCGTGAAGCCCTAAATTACCAAATTGAAGAGCTATTCCTACCATTGCCCCTAAAGCGGCGAATATGCCTTTTCCAGCAGGACCAAGAGTTCGAGCAACAATAATACTAGCAACTAAACCCATTCCAATAATGAGTATCCTACTAATAAAAGTTGATGCTACGTTTTTAGCAAATCCATTTGTCATACCACAAAGATAAAGTTATTAAATTCCATAATTTGAAAGAATTCTCATCAAGATTATTTTGATGATCTGTAATTAATTTCTCTATATATGTATAATCAAAAATATTCAATTCTTTGATTTTTGAATTTCGTATAATATTTACTAAATCATTACTAATTGGAGACTCTTTTCTCATCCATTCTGATG
>Ga0268279_1001734_pt1 | contig 11527 bp, 9 predicted proteins | sample saktaG_6_FD_190142 | JGI IMG/M metagenome (GOLD analysis project Ga0268279, IMG submission 190142) | Saline water microbial communities from Sakinaw Lake, British Columbia, Canada - sak_2010_1_5_80m | ecosystem: Environmental > Aquatic > Non-marine Saline and Alkaline > Saline ...
CGAAGAGTAGACTGTACAGATCCGGGATTGTTCATCGGTTGGATAAAGAAACTTCGGGGCTTTTACTTATTGCTAAGACGAAAAACGCTTTTGAAAATCTTCAAAGACAATTCAAAGAAAGAAAGGTTAAGAAGAAATATTTGACTTTGCTTAGGGGTAAACTTGAACCAAAGCAAGGTGAAATTGTTCTGCCAATATCGAGAACAAGAAAAAATAGAGAGAAATTTGGAGTTTTTCCAGAAGGAAAAAAAGCGAGAACTAAATATAAGATATTAAGATATTTGAAAAAGTTTTCCTTAGTTGAAGTTGAGCTTTTAACTGGCCGAACGCATCAAATTAGAGTTCATTTTTCTTTTTTGGGTTATCCGATTACAGCAGATTTAAAATATGGGGGTAAAAGAGCTAAAGAAGATCGTTTATTTTGTCCAAGGATGTTTCTTCATGCTTTTCGTCTTGGTTTCTATCATCCGAAAAATAAAAATTTTTGCGAATTTGTTTCCCCTTTACCTTCTGAGCTTGAAAATGCTATTCTAAAAATATGCGAAAAAAGCTCTTCGTAATTTTTTTCTTTCTCATTATTGGTTTCTTTTTCTATCAGGTTAAAAGCTTAAGGCCTTCGGTCTGGGATGGAAGTTCAAGGATAAATTTTGTTTTTAGCGCCCAAACGGTAGCCGTGGCCTCTTTAGAGACTGGAAATAACTTGGTTATTTTTAAATTGCCAGAAAACCTTTACCTCGAAGTTTTTCATGAATTTGGTCAGTATCAACTAGGTTCTGTTTATGAACTGGGGAAATTAGAAGGAAAAGGAGGGGAGTTGCTTGGAGAAACAGTTCAAGAGTATCTTGGAGTGCCGATAGGGGGATACATAAGAATAGCAAATAGCAAATGGCAAATAGTGAATAGTAAAAAATTTATTTTAAATTGGCTGATACTCTCAACGTTGGGTAGGGGAGAGACTAATTTCAGTCAATGGGATTTACTGAGGTTTTGGTGGTCCATCAAGAGCTTGAGGTCCGATAAGGTGATATTTATTGATCTTGAAGAAACAAACATTCTTTCAGAAAAAAGACTGCCTGACGAGAGTTTAATTTTTGAAACTGAGTTTTTTCGACTTGATGAATTGGTAGGAAAGTATTTTAAGAACAGCAGGATAGAGAAAGAGGGGATAGAGGTTGAAATTCTTAACGCTACAGAACATTTAGGTTTGGCTAATAGAGTTGCTAGGTTAGTGATGAATATGGGAGGAGAGATTATCAGCATTGGCAATGCTGATAATAAAATTCGAAATTCGAAATTCGAAATTCGAAATGAAGAGATAAAAAAATCATATACGGTGCGAAAACTAGAGAAGGTTTTGGGTATTAAGGCCGAAATAGGGGAGATGGATAAAAGCCGGGCCGATCTTTTGATTTTAATTGGCGAAGATTACTGGGAAAAAATAAAATGACCCTTGACAAGTTTACAAAATTAATGTACATTAAAAACGTACAATGCCTACATTAGTTCCTACTACCAGTTTAAGGAATAATTTGTCTGATGTCTTGGAAACAGTGGCCAAGAGAAAAGATTTTCTTTTGGTGACCAAAAGAAATAGCCCTATTTCTGCTATTGTTAATTTAGATTTTTTTGAAGATCTTCTTGCTTTAACTAACAAAAAATATTTAGATTCGATCAAAAAAGCCCGTGAGGATTACAAAAAAGGGAAAGTTTTTTCTCATGCTGAAGTTTTTGGCAAGCTTTAATGGAGTATAAGCTTCTTTATACCAAGCGGGCAGTTAAGGATATTAAAAAACTCGACAGGGTTGTCAAAAAGAAATTAAAAAAAGCTTTAGAAAGATTACAAAAGAGGCCTTTTTATTATGGAAGGAAGTTAATTTCAAAGGAACTTGGAGAGTATAAATTTCGAGCGGGAGACCACAGGATTATTTTTGACATGGAGCGGAATAAAATCGTTATTCTTCGCGTTGGTCACAGGCGGGAGATTTATAGAAGATAAAGAAATTTGATATAATATATTCATGTCAGGACATTCACACTGGGCGACAGTTCAGAGAACAAAACAGGCTGAAGATAAAAAAAGAGGCAGGATTTTTAGTAAATTTTCGAAAGAAATTAGTGTTGCTGCTCATTCTGGTGGCGCGCCTCTCCGTTTAGCTGTCGAAAGAGCCAAAAATGCCAATATGCCTAAGGATAATATCGAAAGGGCAATCAAAAAGGGTAGCGGGGCAGGGAAGAAGGGATCTTTAGAAGAGGTTGTTTATGAAGGATTTGGGCCAGCCGGTGTTGGTATTATCGTCGAGGTAATGACTGATAATCGTCGGAGGACAATTGCAGAAATCAGGAAGATTTTTGAGAAAAAAGGGGGGTCTTTGGCTGGACCAGGCGCCGTAGCTCATCAATTTAAACTGTTTGGTATGGTGGCGATTGAAAAAGGAAAAAAACCTCAAGAAACGATTCTGAAGGTTATGGATTTAGATGTTGAAGATATTGAAGAGGCGAGAGATGCGATTGAAATTTATACAAAGCCGGGAAATCTAGAAAAGGTAAGGAAGGAATTAGATGGTTTTGGTTTTAGAGTAAAGAGCTTTGAGTTGTTAAGAAAGCCCCTAGTGAAGATATCGATAAAAAAGAAAAAGACTGCCGATCAAATATTGGAACTAATGGATCTTTTAGAAGAACATGTCGATGTTCAAAAAACCGCCGCTAATTTTGATATTGATTCTGAACTTCTTTAATGAATAAGCGCAAGAGATTTATCGCTACATCAATAATTTTAAGCCTGGGTCTCTTTGCTGTTCAGCTAGTTAAACTTGAGGTTCGTTATCAGGCGATCGCTGTTTTATCTGTTTTGGCTTATTTTTTTTCTGCGTGGGCTCTTTATAAAGATCTGAACGGGATTGAATGGTTGACTGTTTTGATTTTGCCAGTTTTTTATACAGCGGCTTCTGGTTTTTTTTATTTTTTACTGCCAGAAAGATGGCTTACAAGGCTTTTAATAGCAAGCTTATATGGATTTGGTGTTTACGCCCTTCTTTTAACTGAAAATATTTATAGTGTAGCGGCTATTCGTACCATTCAACTTTTAAGAGCAGCCCAGACAGTTGGTTTTTTATTAACTTTAATGACGGCTTTTTTTCTCTTTGATACGATTTTTTCTTTAAGGCTTCAATTCTGGCTTAATTTTATTTTAATCTTTTTGGCTGGTTTTCCCCTTATTCTTCAATCATTTTGGTCTGTTGAACTTGAGGAGAAGATAAACGCTAAGGTTTTTCTTTACACTCTTTTCATTAGTCTTATTTTGGCAGAAACGGCTTTGTTTTTATCTTTTTGGCCGGTGACAGTTGCCGCCGGTTCGCTTTTTTTAACAACAAGCCTTTATGTTCTCCTGGGGGTTTGTCATGAACACTTTAAGGAACGACTTTTTAAAAAGACTCTTAAAGAATATCTTTGGGTTGGAGTGATTGTTTTTCTGGTGACATTTTTAATAACAGCCTGGGGCTAAAGAAAATTTAAAATTTAAAATGCAAAATTTAAAATTATTGAATTTTTTATTAGGACTTCAAGGAATAGGGGAGAGAAAAGAAGAGAATACCCACACCCTATAGTATATCCTATAATACCTGTAAAGAATAATTATTATAGGACTTTAGCAATAATTTAGCAAATGATGCTTCAGAATGCTAACCGTCTTAATAGAATGATATGGTTTGATATAGATCTTGCGGTTTTCCAGTATACGATGGGGATCCTTCGGTTGAAGCCTCAGGATAACACAGTCTCGCATTGTGGATAATTCGGAGAAGAGGTTGCGTTTTTTTATTGTTAATAAAAAAGCTTAAAAAATAAAAGAATTTCTATTTTTTTATTTTTTAATTACTAGTTTTCTTTTTTCCTCGCTTCTCTGACGAGTCGGCCCTATTGTAAATTCTAAAAAGAGATATTTTCTCTTCCATGGGGGAGGAAATGACTTGTTGTCGCACATTAATTCTTTTGCGACATTAAGTAACGGCTCAAGAGAGGAGAGAATTGGTTTTTAGGTTTTTACACTTTTGTACTTTTTAATCTCTAAAAAATTTTTTTATTTTTTTAAACTATTCTTTTACTCTCCTCCGGAGATGTAGAGATACTATTTATGTTTTCAAAAGGCTTTCTAGGGCTATTAGAGCGGGTCGTTAAGTTTGGCAGTTAAGAAATCTCGTCATTGCGAGCAACAGCGAAGCAATCTATATTTCGAGATTGCTTTGTCGCTTCGCCGCGCTCAGCGCGGCTTCGCTTCTCGCAATAACAAAAAAAGAAATACCTCACAGGAGTGACTTTGCCAGGAGCAATTTTCGCAATTTTTATAAACTACTTCTCCCAGTCAAATTTTGGTTTTTAACGTTTTTTCTTTAAAAAAGAAAAAACGTTGACAATAAACTTTGTTAACGACAAAAATTTCGTTAAAAACAGAAGGGTTCGAGCTTTCTTATTTTAATGTCGCATAATCTTGACACCCTATTTTGTTTGGTGTAAACTGCTCTTAATGAATAAATTAGAAAAATTAGCTGAAGAATTTTTGGAATCTTTGCAAATTGAAAGAGGCTGTTCTCCCTTAACAATCAGGAATTATCGTCAATATTTGGATCGTTTTTTAAATTACCTCTCCTCTACTCTGCCCATGGTTGATAGGCCTAAAAAAATCAATATAAAAATGGTAAAAAAATATAGGATGTATTTGGCTAATTTTGCTGATGAAAAAGACTTAACGCTTAGTCGAGCCACTCAATCTTATTATTTGATTGGCTTGAGATCTTTCCTTCGCTGGCTGAATAAGAACGACTATAGGTCTTTAGCTCCGGAAAAAATAGATTTACCTAAAGTAGACGTTCAATCGCTGAAATTTTTAAATCGGGAACAAGTAGAAAGATTGCTTGGCGCTCCCCGACTATCTTCAAAAACAGGATTGCGTAATAAAGCCATTTTAGAAATCTTATTTTCCACCGGTTTAAGGGTTTCTGAGTTGGTTAAATTAAATCGCGGTCAAATTGATTTGGAGAGAAGAGAGTTTGGCGTTATTGGTAAAGGTAGAAGGCCGCGAGTTGTTTTTCTTTCAAAAAAAGCGATTGAGTGGCTTAAAAAATATCTTAACTCTCGCGAAGATGATGATAAGTCTCTTTTTATTCGTTATAGCGGTAAAGGTGAAAGTATGAGATTAACAGCCCGTTCAGTTCAGCGGATTGTTAAAAAATATGGTCAGCTTTGCCGTTTGCCGATTGAAGTAACGCCGCATGTTTTGCGCCATAGCTTTGCAACTGATCTTTTGATGGCTGGTGCGGACTTACGGTCTGTTCAGGAAATGCTGGGCCATAAAAATATTTCTACCACCCAAATTTATACTCACGTTACTGATAAACATCTTAAAGAAACCCACGAAAAATACCACGGTACAGGATAGTCCTAGAGAGAATTTTGAAGCAAATCTTTTATCTCTTCATTTTCCGGATCTAGTTCCAAAGCTCTTTCCAGATGCTCTTTTGCTTTATATGAACTGGTTATTTTTCCAAACAGGCCATGGCGGCAACGGAGTCGTTTTGTTTTGTAAAGCGCATTAGAATAACTCCTTGGGTGTCGCGGGAGATAGTAGGAATATTTTTTAGAGGCAGTTTAATTATTTGGCCTTGTTTAGAAGTGAAAATAACATTCTGGATTTCTTGATTAACCAGTTTAGCGCCGACAATTTTGCCGGTTTTTAAAGTAACATTGGCTACTTTAACTCCCATGCCTCCTCTTTTTTGAACATGATATTCGGCGATTCGGCTTCTTTTGCCAAGGCCCTTGGCAGTAACGACTAAGAGGTCGCGGAAGAATTTTTTTCGGCGGTCTTTTGGTTGTTTGAGTTGAGCGGAAAAATTTTCCATAGAAACGACATAATCTCCTTTTTGCAGTCTAATGCCTTTAACGCCAATTGTATCTCTGCCAGTTGATCTAACGTTACTTTCTTTAAACCTAATAGATTTTCCATTATGAGTGACAAGAAGAATATGATCTTTTTCTTTTGTGGTTTTAACCCAGCAAAGCTCGTCATTTTTTGAAAGCTTAATAGCAATTAAGCCTGAACTGCGAATATTCTCGTATTTCTTAATTTCTGTTTTTTTAACGATGCCCTTTTTAGTAGTCATGAATAAATTCTCACTGCTGGTTTTTTGATGATCGATTGTAACTACGGCCTGAATTTTTTCATCTTGTTCAATATCAATTAGGTTGATGATTGCTTGGCCTTTGGTAGTCCTTTCTGTTTCCGGTAGATCATAGACTTTAAGGCGGAATACTTTGCCTTTGTTGGTAAAAAATAGGATTGGATCATGGGTGTTGGCCGAAAGAAGATAAACTACTTCATCCATTTCTTTGGTTTTCATTCCCATTACTCCTTTGCCGCCTCGGCGCTGAGTGCGATAAGTGCTAACCGGTAATCGTTTAATGTAGCCGGTTTTGGTTAGAGTGACAATACATTGTTTTTTAGGAATTAGTTCTTCTTCGGAAAATTTTCCCAATGCCCTTCGATAAACTTTTGTTCGGCGTTCGTCACCATATGTTTTTTCCAGATCAATAAATTCTTTTTTAATAACTTCTAAGATTTTTTTTGGATCTTCTAGGAGACCGGTAAGATAAGCAATTTCTTTGGCTAGTTTTTGGTATTCGCTTTCGATTTTTTCTCTTTCCAGCCTCGCCAATTGCCTTAATTTCATTTCTAGAATAGCATTAGCCTGAATTTCGGTTAAGCTAAATTTTTTCATCAGCCTTTCTTTGGCAACCTCAGCGTTTTTAGCTCTTTTAATCGTTGTAATGACCGCGTCTAAGTGTTTAAGAGCAATCATTAAACCTTCTAAGATGTGAGATCGCTGATGAGCCCTTTTTAACTCGAATTCAGTTCGTCGAGTGATAACGATCTGTCTGTGCCTGATAAACTCTCTTAAAATTATTTTGAGGCTCAGCGTTTGAGGTGTGTCGTCAATTAAGGCTACAATATTAGCAGGGTAGGTGGTCTGCATTTCACTGAATTTAAAAAGACGATTGAGGACAGTTTTGGGTCGAGCTTTCTTTTTTAATCCGATGACAACTCTCATTCCTCTTTGATCAGATTCGTCACGGAGATAAGAAACACCGGTGATTTTTTTGTTTTTAACCAGGTCGGCAATTTTGGCTACGAGCTTGGCTTTATTAACTTGATAAGGGAGTTCGTTGACAATAATAGAGAATTTGCCATTCCTACTTTCTTCAATTTTTGTTTTAGCCCGCATGGGAATTTTCCCTTTACCGGTAGTATACATTTCCTTGATTTCTTGATAATCATAAATCAAACCTCCGGTGGGAAAATCAGGGCCTTGGATGAATTTCAAGAGATCGTCAATTGTGGTCCTGGATGTAAACTGACCAATTTCTACTATTTCAGATTTATCGATCATCATTATTAAGGTTTTGAGAATTTCTGTGAGATTGTGAGGCGGTATTTTTGTGGCCACGCCAACAGCAATACCATCACAGCCCGCTAAAAGCAGGTTTGGTAGTTTGGCGGGCAAAAAACAAGGTTCTTTCAGAGAGGCATCAAAGTTATCAATAAAATCAACGGTTTCTTTTTCGATGTCGGCTAACATCTCAGAAGAAATTTTTTTCAACTTTGCCTCTGTGTACCTCATGGCCGCTGGCGGATCGCCGTCAACAGAGCCAAAGTTGCCCTGGCCGTTAATTAAGGGATAGCGCATGGAGAAGGTTTGGGCGAGTCGAACCAGGGCATCATAGATGGGCATGTCTCCATGAGGATGGTATTTTCCCATAATCTCCCCCACGATTTTGGCTGATTTACTGTATTTGGCCGAATGAATGAGGCCCATTTTGTGCATTCCGTAAAGAAGGCGGCGGTGAACCGGTTTGAGACCATCTCTAACATCAGGCAAGGCTCGTTGGACAATGACGCTCATTGCATAGTCCAAATAGGACTTTTGCATTTCTTGGATAATTTCAACGGTCTTGATTTGACCAAAACTAGTTTTTTTGATTTCGTTTTCTTCTTTTTTCATGGAGCGATATATTACTTATTTTACTTTTTTTTTATTCCCAAAACAAGGCTTGTTTGGTGATAAAAAATAATAATTTGACAAATTATCGCACCTGTCATAAAATGTCAAGAACTTAGCTTCGAAAGACTCAAGTTTATTTTTCTTTCAGTACTGCTTGGGCGGCGGCGAGACGGGCAATGGGGACTCGGAAAGGCGAGCAGGAAACATAATTTAGGCCAACTTGATGGCAAAATTCAATTGATTTCGGATCGCCGCCATGTTCGCCGCAAACACCGATTTCTAAATTAGGCTTTATTTTTCTACCTAATTTGACGCAAATTTTGATTAACTCCCCTACTCCTTCTCGGTCTAGAGTTTCAAAAGGATTATTTTCTAAAATTTTCTTTTCAAGGTAAGGGAATAAGAATTTTGCTTCGGCATCATCTCTGGAGAATCCGAAAGTCATTTGGGTTAGATCATTGGTGCCGAAAGAAAAGAATTGAGCCACTTGAGCAATTTTATCAGCAGTTAAGGCCGCCCGTGGGATTTCTATCATTGTACCAAATTTATATTTGATATTGACTTTTTCCTCTTTCATAACTTCTTGGGCGATATTTTCCAGTCTTTTCTGCTCAATTTTTAATTCGTTAACATGACAGACTAAAGGAATCATCACTTCCGGATGAACATCAATTCCTTTTTTGGCGACCCGACAGGCGGCTTGAAAAATAGCTCTTACCTGCATTTCAGAGATTTCTGGATAAACAATACCGGTTCGACATCCTCTTAGGCCCAGCATGGGATTAATTTCCCACATTTTTTCTACAATTTCTAAAACTTTTTCCTTTCTTTCTAATTTTTCTCCTTTTATTCCCTTAGCTTTCATTGTTGCCACTTCTTCGATTAAATCTTCTTTTTTTGGTAGAAATTCATGCATTGGCGGGTCTATTAATCTGATAATGACAGGTAAACCATCCATTGCTTTAAAAATGCCTTCGAAGTCTCGTCTTTGATGAGGTAAAAGTTTAGCTAAATACTTTCTTCTTGTTTTCCTGCTTTTGGCCATTATCATTTTAACTACAAGGGGTCTTCTTTTTTCTCCAAAGAACATATGTTCTGTTCGACAAAGACCAATTCCCTTGGCTCCGAAAGCCCTTGCTCTGCGAGCATCTTTGGGGTTATCAGCATTGGCCCAAACACCCAAGCGCTTAATCTTATCTGCAAATTTCAGTAAATGTTTGAGTTCTTTAGTCATTTTGGGTTCAATTAAAGGGACTTCACCTAAAATAACCTCGCCGGTAGTACCGTTGATAGATAAAATCTCGCCTTCTTTAGCTTTGATTTTATTACTGATAAGCTCTCGTTTTTTAAGATTAATTTTGATTTGCTCACAGCCGGCAATACAGGGTTTTCCCAAACCTCGGGCAACAACAGCGGCGTGAGAGGTCATTCCTCCTCGGGCCGTCAAAATTCCTTGGGCGGCCAGCATACCATGAACATCCTCTGGGCTGGTTTCCGGTCTGACGAGAATCACTTTTTCGCCTTTTTTGGCCAATTCTTCGGCTCTGTCAGCATCAAAGACAATCTTGCCGCTGGCAGCTCCTGGTGAAGCATTAAGACCCTTGGCGATAATTTGGACCTTAGCTCGCGGGTCAATCATGGGGTGAAGTAGTTGTTCTACTTGCTTGGGCTCAATTCTTTTAATAGCCTCCTTTTCACTGATCAATTTCTCTTTAATCATATCTGTGGCTACTTTGACAGCAGCCTGTGGTGTTCTTTTACCGTTTCTTGTTTGAAGCATCCAGAGTTTGCCTTTTTCTATGGTGAATTCGAGATCTTGAATGTCTTTATAGTGTCGTTCCAAATTTTTAGCAATCGAAGAAAGTTTTTTATAAATTTCAGGAAGTTCTTCTTTTAGTTTGTTGATTGATTTAGGTGTTCTGATGCCCGCAACTACATCTTCACCTTGAGCGTCGATAAGATATTCACCATAAAGTTTTTTTTCTCCTGTTGAAGGACTGCGGGTGAAAGCCACGCCAGTGCCGCTATCAGAACCCATATTGCCAAAAACCATGGTGACTACATTTATAGCTGTACCTAAATCATGAGAAATGCCGTGGAAATTGCGATAATCAACGGCTCTTTTGACGTGCCAGGAATTAAAAACAGCCTTAATGGCTGCTTTGACTTGTTTAAGAGGGTCTTGAGGAAAGTCTTTTCCTGTTTCTTCTTGATAGATTTTCTTAAATTTTTCTAACAAGATTTTAAGGTCTTTAATTGTTAGTTCTGTATCTTTGGCAATCTTTTTTTTATTTTTTATTTTTTCTATTTCTTCTTCGAACTTTTCTGCTTTAATTCCCATTACAATTTTGCCGAACATTTGGATGAATCTTCGGTAAGCATCATAACAAAAGCGAGGATTATCAGTCAGGCTAATTAATCCTTTTAAAGTTTTTTCGTTCAGGCCTAAGTTGAGAATAGTATCCATCATTCCGGGCATGCTGACGGCTGATCCGGAGCGGACAGAAACTAAAAGGGGGTTTTTTTCACCCCCAAACTTTTTGCCTGTTTGTTTTTCAATTTTTTTCAGCATCTCAAGTGTTTGTTGCCACATTCCCTGAGGAAAATGGCCCCCAGACACTAGAAATTGATTGCAGGCCTTAGTGGTAATGATGAAGCCAGGGGGAACAGGAAGGCCGAGATTAGTCATCTCGCAAAGATTAGCTCCTTTGCCTCCCAGAAGGAAACGCATTTTCGCATTTCCTTCTTTAAATAAATAGACCCATTTATTTCTTTTTCTTGTAGTTTTTAATGGCATTGTTAATTAGTTGATAAGCTACCTTTATTTCTCTCCAACCAAGAACTTTTATTTCTTTTCCATGCTGGAGTTCAGCATAGTTTTCCCAAAAATTTCTGATTTCTTTTTTAAGGTGTGGCGTTAGATCCTCCAGGTTTTCAACATGGTTGAAACGAGGATCGTCTCTAGGTACAGCGATTATTTTATCATCTTTTTTGTTAGAGTCAAGCAGTCTTAGAACGCCGATTGGCCGGCTAGTGACTAAACAGCCAGGGAAAGTAGGAAAAGTAGAGAGAACCATGATGTCCAAGGGATCGCCATCATCGGTTAAAGTTTGGGGAATAAGGCCATATTCGCAAGGATAGAAAATAGATTCATAAAGGACTCGGTCGAGGAAAAAAAATCCTAGTTTTTTATGGTATTCATATTTATTACTACAACCCCTGGGGATTTCTACTAAACAATAAACTTCTTTAGGTGGGTTTGGTCCTGTGGGGACTCTATGAAGAATGTTTTGATTATTCATTGGAATTATCTTATTATTTTCGGTTCTAGATGTCAATAGTTGCCATTTTCGCATGTGTCTGAATGAATCTTCTTCTCGGTGGAACTTCTTTGCCCATTAATGTAGTGAAAACCTCGTCAGCTTGGGTAGCGTCTTCGATGATAATCTGTTTAAGGATTCTTATTTTCGGAT
>Ga0268279_1001737_pt1 | contig 11514 bp, 11 predicted proteins | sample saktaG_6_FD_190142 | JGI IMG/M metagenome (GOLD analysis project Ga0268279, IMG submission 190142) | Saline water microbial communities from Sakinaw Lake, British Columbia, Canada - sak_2010_1_5_80m | ecosystem: Environmental > Aquatic > Non-marine Saline and Alkaline > Saline ...
GCATTCTCCTTTACAAATAGGAGTAAGACATCCTGTTCCGCAGGGAGAGCTACAAGTACATCCTTTGGTAGCTCTTTCAAGTTCATAACTCAAGTCTTTGCTGTAATTAGCAATTTCTGTTGTTTCAACAGCAAGGTTTTCTATTCTTGTTCTTCGGTTTATCCCCAAAAGACCATTAGTATCTTCCTTAAGCATTGTTTCTATTGGAAGTTCTACATTAATTGATGTGGTGACTTCTGGAAGCTCAAAAGGATCCGGAGGCGTGATTTCTACTTTTTCTATTTCTTTTGTTTCAAACACTGTTAACTGAGGATTAATACTATAGAGGATAAAATATGATCCCACTAATATGGCAACTCCCAGAAAAGCAACTGCAATTTGATTTTTAGCATCTGTTCTCTTTGATGGACTTCCTACTGAAGTTAAAAAACGGACTCCTCCGAGGATCAAAGATCCAAAAGCTGTGATTCCTATAATCCAAAGAGCAAAATTGAAAATATATTTAACATATTCTTGAGGAGACAGAGAAGTCGTTTTTGGTTGGATCCCTCCTAATTCTGGATATTGAATTTCCAACTCTCTTCCTTGGGCCGAAACAAGAAAAGCTCCCAGCAAAAGAACCAAGAAGACAATAGCAAAATATGCTTTGTTTTTTTTAAGAATATTCATATTCTAGAAAAACATTCTAATAACCCAAGTTGGAGCAATATCGCTTACTGCTGGGATTCGTTCAATAAGAAGAGGGATAATTGTGCTTTGGATAGGAACCTTAGCAAGAACTATTAATAAAATTACAAAAGGTATTTCAAGAGCGAGCTCCCAGGTAAGAGAGTCAAGTCCAGGGACCGGGATTAAATCAATGATTTCCATAATGCCAGCGTAAATCATCAAAATTACTCCACCAGGAGAAAGAAGAAAATCTCGAGGAATTTTTTTAAACCATTTTCCAGCCCCTTTTTTCTTAATCTGAACTTTATTCTCTTCGTTCATTTCTCAAATTTTTTTAGCCTTTTTCAGTTTTGCAACCTCTTCCGGAGTAGTAGTAATGAATTGATCTTCGATATATGAAGCCACAGCTCTCATTAATACATGTTTTTGGCCGGCAAAAAACAATCCTTCTCCTATTGGGGTACTCAAAAGAATATTCTTTTCTTCTTCAGTTAAGTTAAATGTTTCTTTTACTATTCCAATCATAGCTGAACTTTGCTTCATTAAGATTTGCAGAGCGGAATTAGTGATAATGGGTTTCCCGTATTCTGACTTCATAAAGTCATTTACATCTTGAGTAATAGTGGTTACTCCAAGCCAATATTTTCTGGCTCTTTTTACTATTCCGAAAAGGAAAGAAGCTCCGTCTTCACTTCTCATTATCCACCAAGCCTCATCAATAACCAGAATTCTTTTTTTTAATTCAGTTCTTATAGCTGACCAGATATATTTCATAATGATAAACATTGCCATTGGTCTTAATTCGTCTTCCATATCCCTAATTCCAAAAACTACCATCTTGTTTTCCATATTAATATTAGATGGCTGATTGAAAAAATTTGAATAAGTCCCTGATATAAACTTTTTAATCCTAATTACCAGTGATTCAGATCCTTCCATGGATTCCAAAACTCTTAGAAGATCTTCCATTAAGGGAGTGTGTTCTTTCCATGTTTTTGGATCAGAAAAAGGAGTGATATCTTTTAAGGCATAAGTTTCCATGAGAGCCATATCAATAATTGCATCTTCTTCTGGAGTCAGTCCTTTAAGCATTATTCTCAATAGTCCTACTAAGCTAATAACATTTGACCTTAAAACGTCTTCTGGATCTTCATCTTCTCTTGGGACGGGAAGATCAAAAGGATTAATATGATTTTGAGAACTTAAGGAAATATTGAAGAAAGATCCTCCAACAGCTTTCGATAAAGGTTTGTATTCGTTCTCCGGATCAACAATTATTATATCAGTGCCAGTCATTAGTGAGCGCAGAATTTCCAGTTTTATAAGATAAGACTTTCCTCCACCGCTAGTTCCAAAGCATACCAAATTTGCATTTTCCAGACTGAACCTATCAAATAGAATCAAAGAGTTGTTGTGTCTATTGACTCCATAAAGAATTCCTTGATTAGAGCTCAAATCAAAAGAAACAAAAGGGAAGATACTACTTAAGGGGGCGGTGTTCATTGGAGTATATACTCCCAATTTATCTGTTCCATAAGGAGCAGTAGAGTCAAATCCTTCTTTTTGCTGATAAAGAGCAGGCTTTATGTAAATAAGCCTTGATTCTAAAACAGACCTTAAATTATTTTCAATACTTCCTAACTCTTCTTTTGTTTTGGAATAAATTGTTACATATACTCCAAGTTGGAACATTCTTTCTTGAGCTGTAGTTAGCTGATCTCTTAACTGTTCTATGTCGCGGTAAGCAGTTTCTAATATTGGATCTCTAACCAGGCCCTTTTCTTCTTTTTCTGAAATTTCTGCCTGAACTTCTGTTATTCTTTTTCTCAGTTTCTTTAACATTGTTCCAGTTTCAATAGGATGCAGAAACAAAGAAATATCCATTGGCACATCCAAGTTTATTATCGGAGAAAACCATCCGGTGCTTAAATATCTAGGGTAAGAGAAAATAAAGAAGGTTTTGGTAAACTCCTCCCCTACTTCCATATAACTGGAACTAACCTTGATCGAGGAAGGAGAAATAATGTCTTTTACTCCAATTTCTTTTTGAATCTTAAGCTCAATTTTTTCTTTTTTCTTTTTAAAAAACATAAATCTTTTTTATTTTATCTCTGGTGGCATTTCTGGATAATAACCTGTTTCTGCTTCTTGGGGATGGAATAAACTCCAGAAAAGTTCAACTAATTCAGGAGAAGTTAAGGGAACAGCAGTCAGTCCACATCTTCTTAATCCTAATCCTAAAAACTCCAATCTTTGCCAAAGCTGATTTTTACATCTTCTAAAATCTTCTTGAGTTAAAGACGGTATAGTGATTTTTTTTAGTTTTTTAGCAGTATTTATTCCTTGGGCTTCTAAAATAGAATAAGGCACTACAATATAGAAATTCTTAGACATAATTGACCCTCCTTTTATAAGTTCTTCAATAAATTTGCGGTATTCTCCAGTCTGAATCTTTAATAACTCATTTTTTTGTTTTCCTTCCAATTCTTCTAATTTTTCTAAATATCCAGTAATATTCAGTTTTCGGGATTGAACTAAAATCTGGCAGGAAAAATCAAGAGAGTTTAAAAACTCTTGAAATTGATAAATTATGGATTCTTGTTCCTCCTGGCTCTTTAGAGCAAAATTCAAAGAAGAAACTATCATTACTGCTCTTAAAGCATTGTCTTTTAGGATAATTATTCCTTCTTTAATTTCTTTCATTTCTAAAAATTCTTGAGTGCTAAATTTATTCATATTATTTTTGGCCAAGTTCTATTTTAGACGATAAGTTTTTCAACCTGCTTCCATGGGAAATATTTAAAGGAGACTTTTCTTTTTCCTGCTTTTTCTCTTTTCTTTCAACCTTGATAAATTTTGGAGAAATATTTGATTTTTTCCATATATACATCTTCGAAGAGAGAGAAAATAAAAAAAAGTTTTTTATCATAAGAATAATCGGCCTGCCGTTTATTCTTCCGAAAGCAAAAATAGATGCTGTTCCTACTAAAACAAGACAAATTACTACAAAAAGAGGAAGAGAAGAGATAAAAAAATAAAGTATAAAACAGGTTACGCCTGCGCTTCCAAGATAGCCAACCTGCGTAGGACTAAGAGATCCAATTAACCTTGTTTCTCTGTCAATAAATTTTGGAACAATAAAAGGCATACCTTATTCTTCAATTAGTTCTCGATAAGAATCTTGTTCTGTCTGATCTTTTTCCTGGGATTCTTTTCCTATTTGGTCAAGTATCTTTTCTTTAATTTCCTCAAACATTGCCTTAGAGCTTTCTTCGGAAATATTAAGTTTTTCCATTAAAAGAGAAGGTATTTGTTCAATTCTATTTTCTTCCACAGACTCTTTTAATATTCTTGATATTGATCTAGAGGGAAAAGTTTCAAATATTTTCATCTTTTCGTCAATATTTTCAGCTTCAATCATTATTTTTTCTCTTTCTTCTTCTATCTTTTTTAAGTCATATTTTTCTACAAGATCAGCGATTACAAAAGCGGCCTCTGAAGGAAAAATTATTCTTTTTTTATTTTTTTCTTGTTCCATCGTTAAAAAATTAGGTTATATAAAATTTGGACCATTAACTCTTTTTATTATCTCTAATATTCTTCTTGCTTCTTTTGTACTTTCTGGGTCTCTTTTTAATCGTAACCGATTCATTTCCACAGCTAGATGGTGCCTATTTTTATTAACTGTCCTTTGTATGTTTCTTCTCTTTTCCTTAGCATCTGGACTTGCATTACGTTCCATAAATGTAACTTGTGCATTAGTTAGTGATTCAACTACTTTTATTTGATTAAATGCTTCGGGTTGAACTTCCTCCATAAGTTTCTTATTTGTCAATCCTTGGACTTGTTGTTTTGTAGTTACTCTCCTTTTTGTCAAACTCGGAGCAAGATCTGGTCTAGCAGCTATAATTGCTTTTATATCAAGTCCTGTTTCTCCAGCTTTTACCATGTTTTTAATTTGATCAATTTCTTCCTTCTTAAGTTTTTTATCCTTTGCTATATTATTTAATGCTGCAATTTGTTCAAGTTTAGCTTTTTCTGATCCAAAAGTTCTTCTTCGAGCTATTTTGCGCTGTTTTTCAATTGAGAGCGCGGCCATTCTTGTCTCTGCTTCTTTCATTTTTGCTTTTTCTTCCGAATCAACTGTTCCTATCTTACCTCCTATCCCTGTGTATGGTTCTACTTTTTCTCCTTGTCTTCTGACCCATCTACTCATTTCTCCTTGTCCTTGTGGAGAAGCTCCCTTGGCTGCTCCTTTCGCAAATCCTCCCATTTTTCCTTTAAATCCTGTTCCTCCTTTTGCTCCTCTGTATGCTCCGGCAAGTCCAGAAGCAGTTCCTTTATATATTCCTTTAACTGTTTTTCTACCTCCTTTTTCGGCCCATCCTCTGGCTTTTTGTCCATGTTTTTTAGCAAAAGAAAGAACTTGAGAAGCTCCCATAGCCGAGGTTTGGAAAGCAAACATCAGTCCTATAAACATAAAGATTAGAGGAATCATATATTGTAAGGGAATATTTGCTGTTCCTGCTCCGACAGAATTGCTTGCTGGTGCTCCCAATGTAACAATATTAGCTTTTTCAATAACTTGTTCTGAAAGATAAAGAAAGAAACCAGTTGATATCCCGATAATTGACCAATTTAAAAATTGATTCCACCACTGATTCCATATTTTTTTAGTAGCAGGAAGAATATAGGAAACAAAAGCTAAGGGTGATAAAATAACTAAAACCCAAATCACTGCGTATCTTACTGCAAAAATTAGAGCATATGTTAATGTAATGAAAAAAAGAAGAAAATTAAATGTTATAAGAACTAAAGACTCTGCTAACATTCCTGCCTGTTCAGTAAAAGTGCTAAACCCGAATAGAGCCGAGATTCTTTCTCCATACCCGCTAGACATATTTATTATTGTTTTAAAACCGGTTATGTGGTCAGTAAAGTAGTGCATTAGGATATTGCATGGGTCAATAACTAATCCGCAAATTACTGGAGCAAAATTTACCAAAAGAGCAACTACAATCAAAGTAATTAAAAGTTTTTGAGTCTGATATTCTTTTAATCTTAGAATAGTGGCAAAAGCGATAAAAACTAAAACCAAAACCAGAGCCATATTAACAAAGCTCTGAGTAATATTTAATCCAATCTCAATTATAGGGTTTTTGCCTGGATTAGTATAAGAGAGATTAGTAAAATTAGGACTTAATACCCATTCTAGTACTTCACTGGCTATTGCCGCTAGAAAAGATGAAATAGCTATTATTCCTTGAGCTAAAAGAATAATAATATTACTCGGAATATAATTAATTGCTCCAACTAGAGTGTCCCAAAAAGCAGCAAAAGTTATTTTAGGAAAAAATAAAAGAGTAGTTGTTATTAAGGGAAACGAATATATTTTTCTCTTACTCAAGTGATAGAAAAAAGCTTTTATTCTCTGATGCATTATTTTATTATATCACCTTTATAGGTTTTAGCCAATTTTATCCAATCTTCAACTCTTAAAGTTTCAGGTCTCTGACTTGGATCAATTTTGTTTTTTAAAAGCCAGTCCCTTATTCTTTCTTTGTTTGATTTTACCTCATTTTGAGTTCCTAGCGCAAGCTTTGTTGATAAAGTATTTAAGATTTGCTTTCTGGGATGGCAAAATCCGGCTTTGACAATTTCAAAAAATGTTTCACAAGGAACTATTTTCGATTTTGGCTTGATCTCTATTATGGCGGAATCAACTTTCGGCTTTGGCCAGAAAGCTTTTTTAGAAACATAAGAAATGATTTTTGGCTCTGAATAAAATTGAATACAAACCGCTAAAAGGCTCATTTCAGGAGGAATAGCGCAGATTCTTTGCCCCACTTCTTTTTGAACCATTAAGACCATTAATGTTGGTTTTCTCTTTTCTTCTAAAAACTTTCTAATTAAAGGAGAAGTAATATAATAAGGGAGATTTGCTATGATTTTATACGGTTTTTGAGGAGGATCAATTTTTAATATATCTTTCTGGACAATCTCTAAGTTTTTAATTTCTTTAAATCTTTCTCTTAAAATTTCAACCATTGCCGGGTCTTTCTCAATAGCTATTACCTTTTTTGCCTTTTTTACTAATTCTCTTGTTAATATTCCAGTTCCAGGACCTATTTCCAAAATAATATCTTCGGAAGTAATATTTCCGGCTTTAATGATTTTTTCCAGCACGTTTTTATCAGCCAAAAAGTTCTGTCCCAGTCTTTTCTTGGGATAAACCTTATATTTTAGAGATAAATACTTATCATCTTTATTCATTGAGTTATTATATCCTATAATTGGGCTGGGGAGAAACCCCTTGACCAATTATAGAAAGAAGAACATTATAGTAATTAGACCTATGGAAGAAATTCCTGATAAATTTATATTTTCTCTAAGGAACAAAGAAAAACTTGGATTAAGGAAATCATTATATGTTTTTACTGGTTTTTTGGTAATTCTTTTAATTGCTGTTTTTTTGGGCGGAGAAAAAGAGTTGAGGAATAAAGAAACAAACATTGAAAAAGAAAGCTTGTTTTTATCTTCCCAATTTTATCAGGACAGCTATCCAGAACCTAGTTTTATTCAAAATAACTGTTTGATTGGATTTTCTCCTTCTTTCCAGACCGATTCAAAGGCATTATTGTCTTATGGAGGAGCTGAAGAATCAAGAGATATAATGGAATATATAGTTCAAGAAGGAGAGAATTTATCTTTAATTGCTGAAAAGTTTAAAGTTTCTGTTCAAACTATTGCCTGGGCAAACGATATAAGTAATTCTTTTATTAAGCCCGGACAAAAGCTTATAATCTTACCAGTTTCCGGGGTGATCCATTTGGTAAGATCTGGAGACATATTGAGCAAAATTGCTCAAACATATAAGACTGAAGAGAAAGACATTGTCGCTTTTAATGATATTTCTGACGATAAAATATATATCGGGGATATATTAGTTATTCCAGGAGGGGAAAAGTCTTCTGTCATTGGAGATTATTCTATTCCTTTAGCCAGTTCTTATTTTATCTTTCCGTGTAAGGGAACTATTTCCCAAAGACTTCACTGGTATAACGCTATTGATATTGCGAATGAATGCGGTACTCCTATTTATGCTGCAGCTGAAGGCACAATTCAAAAAGCAGGATGGTCCGGAATTGGAGGAAATTTTGTGCGTGTTATTCATCCAAATAACGTGGTAACCTATTATGGCCATTTATCTAAAATTTTAGTAGGGATAGGCCAGAAAGTATCTCAAGGTAGTCTAATAGGATACATGGGTGCTACTGGACAAGCAACAGGATGCCATGTTCATTTTGACGTTATAGGAGCTAAAAATCCCCTATCAGGTTATCTATTAGGAACTTATTTAGGATGGAAATAAAGTTTTTATTGGTTCTCGCATTTAATACACATCTTAGCTTCCGGACAAACCATTAATCTCTCTAAAGAGATTTTCTTTTTGCATTTTTCACAGATTCCATAATTCTCTTTTTCCATTTTTTCAAGAGCTAAGTTGATATCTCTTAGTCTGAGTTCTAACTTGTGTTCAATAGGAAGTCTGGTGGAATATTCTTCCACTTCAGAAGCTGCTTCTTCCATTGCCTGACTTTCAGAATTCTTTCCGTAGTCTGGAAACCTACTGTCCCAATCGTTTTTTAATTTAGGGTCTTCGGTTGCAAATCCTTGAAGTTCTTTTCTAAGAGAATCTCTTTCCGAACAAAGTTTTAGGTGAAGATCTTTGAGAATGTTTTTTTCCATAATATTTATCTTTGGTGAACATTGTTTAATTTTTCTCTTGTAGCTTGGTCAACTATTCCTGTTCCTTCAAGTATTCCCCACGGTTTTAGAATTTCATCAGCGTATTTTTGTTGAAAACGGATTACAGCTTCTTTGGAAAGGGATCCGAAATATCCGGTAACCAAACGATCTGGGTAAATATTAATGTCTTTTGCTAGCCATGCTTGGAGAATCTCTACTTCTATTCCCCTACTTCCCATATCTAATTCTTCGGTTATTTCTGACTTAAATTCAATCATCTGCAACATTGTTTCTTTTGAAGTAGTAAAGATAAAATAATTCTTAATCAAGCAGTAATATATTCCAAAGCTTTCTTGGTAGAAATCAGTATAAAAATATGTTACTCCAAGATGAATTTCTTCTTCAATGGGGTGGGTTACCATTAACTTTTCTTTTCCAGTAAGAAGGAAAAGAGGATCAAGATCTGATTTTATTGTCTTTCTCCATTCTTCAAGAAGAATTTCTAGTTCCTCTTTTTTTTCTATTTGAGTTGTAAATCCAAAATGATTATTTAAAGGAGAATATATAAATAAGGTAAAGTTGTCATTTAAATATTCGTAAAATGCTTTTGGTGTTTCTATTCCTACTGCTTCCAAAAACTCTTTTAGGCCAACTACTTTGTTTTCTTCTAGGTTTTTAATTACTACTCTTGTAAAGCTCTTTTCTTGCAGTTCTGCTTTAAGAAGCTTGGAAAATAGAGATGGAATAGCCTCAAGAGAAGAAGCCATTAATTCTTCAGTTCCATCTACTCTAAAGAGAGGAGGGAAAACTGTTATTTCTCCATGCTCTTCTATTGATTCTGTTGTCGTTGCTGTTTCTGGAGAAGGAATTGGAGTTATTCCTTCTTTTATTTTTAAAATATCAAAGATAAAAACCAAAACAGCTATAACCGTAGAGATAATTAATATTAAGAGCAGTACTCTTATCCATATTTTCTCAAAAACAGACGGTTTTGTTTGAAGGACTGGTCTAAAAACCACTTCTTCCTTTTTTTGCTCTAGGGAAGATAGATTAGATTCTTTAGGTTTTTGTTTTTTTACTCCTATTCTTCTTAAATAGTTTTCTCTTATTTCTTTTTCTTTTTCCGGAACTATGGTCAGTTTTTCTATGATTTTTTCTTTTCTTTCTTCTTTTTGAACAATTGATTTCTTTTCTTCTTCTGCTCTTTTTCTAATCAGATTTATTATTTTTTCCTCTTTTGCTTTTTCTTCAGTCTTTTCTATCCCTCCTCTTTCCTCTTTTGCTTTTTCTTTAATTAATTCTACTGTTTTTTCCTCTTTTGCTTTTTCTTTGTTTTCTTCCGCTTCTTTGATAATTTGTTTTTCTTCTATAACTTTTTTACCGCACCAACCGCAGAATTTATCATTATCTAAAATATTTTTTCCACAATAAGAACACGTTTTCATTGTTCTAAAGGCTTTCCGCACTCAGTACAGAACTTTAAGCCAATTTTGTTTTTAGACTTGCAAAAAGGACAAATAATATATTCTTTTTTTGGTTTTGTCTCTGTTTTTCCGCTAATATCATCTATCCTTCTTTTTATTTTATCCTCCATAGAAATGATTTTTTGATAATCTGTTTCTACTGACTTAATTTCTGAGTTATTTTTCTGAATTGATTCTTCTAAACTCCATTTTTTTGTTTCAATTTTTCTTCTTTCGTCTTCCTTCCCTATTCTTTCATTTTCTACTACTCTTTTTTTGTCAGATTGGACGGTTAAGGTCTCTCTTTCTTCTATTATTTTAATGCCTTGTTCTATTTGTTGCTCTTGTTCTAAAACATTCTGCATAGCCTCCTTAAGTTTTCTATTCTGTTCAGATAATGAAGTTTTTTTAAGTTCTATCGGCTTCTTTTTTGTTTGAAGGTTAACAAGCTCTTTTTCTAATTTTTCTCTTTCTTTTTTTAATTTTAAAACTTCTTGGATGGCCAAAATCTCTTCCAGTCTTTTTTTCAGTCTCTGTTCTTTTTCTAGGACTGCTTCATAATCTCTATTGTTTTTTTCAACTTTCTCTTCATCTGCAGTCTTTTCTTTATCTAATGACCATCTGTTGTTTTCAAGTTCTTTTCTTAGTTCTTCCAATTTCCATCTTTCTTTTTCTATCTCTTTCTCTTTATTAATGTCTCTTTTTTCTGCTTGTTGTCTCTTTTCTTCTTCTTCTTGAACGGTTTTTATTCTTTTTTCTATTTCTACTTCCTTTTTTTCAAGCACGGAAATGTTTTTCTCAGTTTTTGACAACTTTAGATTTAAAGAGCTTTTTATGACTTCAAAAGGTTGCTTTTTCTCAGGAAAAAGTTCAAGTTCTTTTGTTATTTTTTCTTTTTCTTGTTCAAGATTAACTTCTTTCTCTTCTTTCTCTCTTTTTTCTCTTTCTTTATCTTTCTTATCTTTCTCTTCTTTCTCTCTTTTTTCTCTTTCTTTATCTTTCTTATCTTTCTCTTCTTTCTCTTCTTTCTCTATCCTTTCTCTTTCTATCTTTATTTTCTCTCTTTCTAATGATTCTTTCACCTCTTTTTCAGTTATCTCCCTTATTGTTTCTGCTTCTTCTTTAATTTTTTCATCAACGCCTTCTGCTTCCTTTATTGTTGATTGTTCTTCTTTTGAAACTTCTTCTGGAATTTCTTCTGCGCTTATTGTCTCCTTCTGTTCTTCTTTTAGCATTGCCCTTTCTTTCATTTCTATTTCTTCTTTTTTTACACGCATTATTTCTCTTTGTTTTTCTGCTTCCAATATTGCTTTTTCTTTTATTTCTTCTTTAATCTTTTTAACTTTTTCAATCTCCTGACTTTCCTTTTTCGGCAAGTCTTTTATTCCCCCAACTTCAAATTTAGCAATATCTTTTTGCATGGTTTTAATCTTATCTTTCGGTATTTTCACTTTTCTTAATGGATTTTCCTTTTGATCCATAACAATAAAGAAAATTTATCTCTTTTATTCTTTTACTTCTTTCATAGAAAGGTTAATCCTTCCTTGTTCGTCTATGGAAATTACTTTTACTGGGACAATGTCTCCAATTTTTATTATATCCTCAACTTTCTTTACATGGAAAGAGGCAAGCT
>Ga0268279_1001739_pt1 | contig 11508 bp, 13 predicted proteins | sample saktaG_6_FD_190142 | JGI IMG/M metagenome (GOLD analysis project Ga0268279, IMG submission 190142) | Saline water microbial communities from Sakinaw Lake, British Columbia, Canada - sak_2010_1_5_80m | ecosystem: Environmental > Aquatic > Non-marine Saline and Alkaline > Saline ...
TTTACGCTTATGGCAAGTGTTAAAATACCGCGTGTAGCTGTTTTGAATGAAACTCATAAAACGTGATATCCCTTTCTCCTGAAGCTGTTTGAGAATAAAATGAATATGTGTCGGCATTAGACAATAAGCGACTACATCAACAATTTTTTCCGAAACATTCAAAATATTAGATACCAAAGAATCTCTTTCTTCCTCCTTGAATTTATACGAAAAGCTATAAGGCGGATCTTTTCTCCGATAAAAACTTACCTCCCGGATCATTCTTTCATAGTTCGGATCATTGTTGAAAATCTTAAACCCCGCTATACTTTTATTGAAAACATGATACACTTCCCCATTAACCAAAGGCTCTTTCCGATAAATCATTTTTCCCCCCTCCTCTTTTTTTCTTCACCCACCACCAACCTACGAGGTTGGTAGTAACCTACGAGGTTGGTGGTGGGGTTTTCCACTTTGACTGTTTTTTTGGTTATAATTTTGGATATTTGCTCCACTTGGGCTGATATGGCGGAGTGGGCTGTTGGGCCTATACTCCCTTTGTTTTTTAGGATTATCAATACTATAATGCATTGAATGCAGTATTTTTGGGCGATTTTGAGAAATTTTCGGGCGAGATCCTCGTCTAAAGAACCACATCCCTTCACAATATTGTCCAAGAGAAATACAGCTGTCTTCTCAAGAAAACACACCTCCTCCGCGCGGTTTAAAACCTCCTTTCCTCTGTTTTTTAAAACTAAAACACTGTCAACAAATTCAATTGTTTTCATCAACATTTCGCTTTTTTCCGAAAATTTTTTATCATACATGGTTTCCTCCTCTATGTACAAAGACAAAAAAAGTCGGTAAATACTTGCATCTTTTTTTTATTTTGTCGTTTAAAGCCGCGCGCGCGATTCGGCTAAATGATCTACAATGCCGATAAACAGCCTGATATCACCGCTATCTCTTTTTTTATTTTTTTCTTACTTGACGAAACGGCAACCTTAAAATACAATAGGTCAATCAAGTAACGCGCGAGTGGCGGAATGGCAGACGCACCAGCTTGAGGGGCTGGCGGGATTCGTCCTGTGCGAGTTCAAATCTCGCCTCGCGCACCATCCTTAGAAAAACTTCTCCACAAATTATCAACGATTAATTAACGGGGTCACTCTCTTGACAAGTGATATCCCGCACGTTATACTTTAGGTACTGTACTTATAGTAACTATTGAAAGTACTGCACTTCTTATTTGTACCGTAGGGGCACATTGCATGTGCCCTCCATAATGAAAAAAGGGCGGACACACGGGTCCGCACCCTACGAAATTGGCGGCGTGAAATGTACAATGCGTAGGGACGCACCCGCGTACGCGCACTATGGTTCGAATAAAAATGGATATGACAAAAGGGCGGACCCATGTGCCGCCCTACGGCTACGATTTTACTCAAACGGTCTTTTGGCAAAAATCATTCACGCGCGGCAAATTCGGGGAGAGGAAAAAAGAATTGAACATAACTAAATTAAACTGGACGGACCAACACTCGAGATTTGTTTCTTTGCGTGAAATGTCAAAAATATTTAACGTTTCTTATCAAACGCTGAATTACTACACAAACCTCGGGCTGATCAAACCTCATAAAAGACAGGGAAACAAAAGGTTATACTTAACGGAAGAAGTTATCGAACGATTACAAAAAATAACCAAACTGAAAAATGAAGGATACCCTTTGCAGGTTATCTCCAACATACTTAACAACGGCCGGGATGTGAAAAATGAATTATTTTGAAATTTTAGACATGGATAAGGAACCTTTTTCAACAAGTCCGGATCCGCATTTTTTTTATGATTCGCCGGAACATAAAGCCGCGCTGATCCGAATCTTGATAGAGGTGCGTTTAAAACGAGGACTATCCGTAATACTGGGAGACGTGGGAACCGGCAAAACAACCTTATGCCGAAAACTCCTTCAGTTGTTCAAAGAAAGAGAAAATGTTGAATTTTATATCATATTGGATCCCACCTTCAAAACTGAAGACCTCTTTATTGAAGCGCTCATAAGAACTTTCGGACTGAATCTTGATAAGGAAAAATCAAATATATTGGATTACAAACAAGAACTTAAAAACTTCCTTTTTAAAAAGGGCGTGGAACAGAATAAAACCATTGTCCTCTTAGTGGACGAAGCTCAAAAACTGAACGCGGAATCGCTTGAAGTTCTTCGTATGCTTTTAAACTATGAAACAAACGAGTTTAAACTTCTTCAACTGGTTCTTGTAGGTCAAATGGAACTTCTGCCGCAAATTAAAGATCTGCGAAATTTTGTGGACAGAATAAGTTTGAAATATATGTTGAACCCTTTCGATATTCAAGAAGTGAAAAGCATGATAAATTTCAGGATCCAAAAAGCCGGATTCCCTGAAAACAAAGAGCTGTTCTCCGATGACGCGATAGAGGAAATTTATAAAAATACCCAAGGATATCCGCGCCGCGTCTCAATGTTATGCCATAACGCGCTCAGAGAACTGGTTGTTACCGACCATAATCAGGTGACAAAAGAGATCATTAAAGAATTGGTTTCGAAAGAAGTTCTTATATAATTCGGAATAGTATGATATTATGTAAAAGCTGTCCACGAGAAAGGTAATACGCATGGCCGCGAATTTAAAAAAGATAACTCCCGAGGAAAAATTACTGCATTTGATCGAAAATTCCGGAAGCGGGCAGAACGGGTCGTCACTCAAAAAAAATGTCGGAAAAAAAAGAAAACTTATTGATCTGAAACCTATTAATTTTCCAAACGTCTTTTCCGGGTTTTTTCTTAAACTGGACATACGGAAAATAGGACTTAAAACCGTAAATAAAATTCTGATCGGTGTAAGTTTAGCGCTTTCCGTCATATTCTTGTTTCAATGGGCTAAAGAAAAGGTTCTAATTCAAAAAAGGTTTAACGCGCTCGGGGCGGTCTCTTCCAATCCAAAAGATGACAGACTTGACCTGCAGCAAACCGGCGCGCCGGACGCCGCGGATTACATCGCCGTGTCCGAAAAAAACAACCCCTTTCATCTTTTGCCGGTTAAAGAGGAAGAAATGACTACGGAAATTACTCTGGCAACCGAATTTAAACTGGTAGGCATCCTCTGGTCAGACCAAGCGCAGGCAATAATCGAAGATTCTTCCTCGGAACAGACCTTTTTGGTTTCAGAGGGAGACACGATCGATAAGTACACCATAGTAAAAATAACCAAAACCGAGGTTACTTTACACGCAGATGATGGAGACAAAATACTTCAATAGAGTTATTGTGGCGGGGCTGTGTTTTTTTCTGTTTTTCTTTTCTACGCCCCATTCCGGACCGGAAAGCCAGGAGGTAAGTGAAAATGCTTCCGGGAGTTCTCTCAGGAATATTATGTCCGAAATGACCGCGTCTTCCGAAATAATTTCCGCGACCCAAACAACCGCGCAAACTGCCGATTCTTTCGCGGAAACGGCAGTTATTGAAACTTCCGAAACTGAAAACTCCGATGCCTCAAGCACCATAAGCTTGGATCTGCGCGGGATAGAAATTACGGAACTTTTGAAAGTGCTTTCAAAAAAACTGAACAAAAATATAATACCAAGCAAAAATGTTACGGGAAGAGTATCACTTTTTCTGAATAACGTCCGTTATGAAGATGTGCTCGACATCCTAATGTCGAGCCAGGGTCTCGCGTATGAAGACAAAGGCAACAATATTACTCTCATAGTCACGGAAAGCGAATATCAAGCGCTTTACGGCAAAAGTTTCAATGAGAGAAAACAAATGACAACTTTGAAAGCGAAATATGCCTCCCCAAAAATGATCTTTACCGCGCTCAGCAACTTAAAAAGCACCATCGGCAACGTAATTGTCGATGAGATCACCGGTACGATCATTTTGATAGACATTCCTGAAAAATTGAAAGAAATGACGGAGATTTTCGAAAAGATCGACAAGCCGAATTCGACAGAAGCGTTTGAACTTCAATACGCGAAAGCCGAAGACATAGAAGACGACATCACTTCCATCGTAACCGAAGGCGCCGGAAACGTTGTCGCTGACGAACGCACAAACAGTCTTATCGTTACGGATTTGCCGGGAAATATGCATAAAATAAGACAAGCCATACAAATGCTTGACCAACCCACCAGACAGGTATTTATAGAAGCGGCCATAGTTCAGGTAACATTGGAAGACGAATTTTTCTACGGAATAGAATGGACGGCAATAATGAACGACCCCTCTTTTTGGGGCTCTGTCTTGACCGGTTCATTCGCTAATGCCGCTATCACCACGACGACCGGATTCGGACAACTCACATTAGGCTCCTTAAAAAACAATAATTTCCAAGCAACTTTAAATCTTTTAAACTCGCTCGGCGACATTAAAATTTTGTCGCGTCCGACAATCGCCTGCCTAAGCGGTGAAGAAGCCGTAATCCACGTGGGAAAAAGAGAAGCTATCGTCACGGGAACAACAAGCCAAAGCGGAGAATCCACGATCACTTCCGACAGTGTTGAATTTGTGGACATCGGATTGAAATTGACAGTCGTACCCACGATCAACCGTGACGGTTTTATCACAATGAAGATCAAACCCGAAGTAAGTTCCGTTACCTCAACGGTTACGACCGGCTCGGAAGACGAACCGCGGAGTATTATTCCGATCATAACCACGTCTGAAGCGGAAACAACCGTAAAAATAAAAGACGGCTCCATGATAATGATCGCGGGTTTAAGAGAAACCGATAACCGCAAAACCATAGACGGCATCCCCTATCTTGATGAAATCCCGATAATCGGAGCCATTTTCAGTAATCGAACCAGTGAAAAGAACCAGACGGAAATTGTAGTGTTTCTCACGCCCCACATCATTGAGGGCGATCAAATGATGGAATGGGATCTGGAAAAACTGAAAGAATGCCCTGAACATCTTCATCCTGAAAACAGAGGATATTTTGAACCGAAACTTGAAGCGCGCTCTCTAAGAAAAAAAGAAACGGGGAGGTAAGGTTTGACTGAAAACAAAGATAAAAACGAAGTGGAAAAGGAAAAAGGATCCATAGAGCTTCCGGAAGGAGGATTCGCGTTTAAACCTAAACCGGGGAGGAATCCTGTTCCCCCCGAAAAAGGCAAAGTCAAAAACTCCTCTTCAGAAGAAAAAAAGGAAGAGAAGGAAGATAAAGAAGAGAAAGAAAAAAAAGAGCCTTCTTTGGAAGAACGAGTTAAATGGGCGATGGGTGAAGACACACCCGAACCGTTGAAGAAAAAAAATTACGGCGTAACGCCTCTCGAAAAATCGATCCCGGTCAAAAACGCTTCCGCTCCCGAGATGCCTGAATCCCCTGCCGGCCGAGGAACGAATCTTTCTTCTCAAAAAACGGAAAATATACAAAACGCGAAAAAAGAAACCGAAAACTTTGAACCGAAAATACCCGCGGAACAAAAAATGGAGAGCGCCCCGGAAAATGAAACCATCTATGCCGAGGAAATCGGAAAACCGAAAATTTCGATGATGAAGACTTTTTTTCCGATACTTGCCGCCGCGTCTTCACTCCTCTTTGTTCTCCTTATAATATCAGTGATATGGAACACCTCTCTGAAAAAACATGTATCCGAAATAAACTCCAAGGCTATTTCTAACGCGGAAATCGCCAAAAAATTGATCGCTGAAAAATCAAAAATTCTGGAAGAATATAAACAGTTCAAAAAAAAAGCTGAAGACCTCGCGGACAAAAACGCTTCAATAGAAGAACTGTCAACGCGCATGGAAAAACAAATTGACATATTAACAACGGAACTTTCCTCTTCAAAAAACAAATTTCCGGAACTGCGGGAAAAACTGAAAGAATATGCCGACGAAGTGAAATCCCTGGTTTCAGGTAAAGTGGAATACTATAAGGCTTACACTCAAGAGAAAGAAAATGTGGAACAACTTGAACTTATAATTGACGATATGAGCACGGAAATAGACGCGCTCAGCGAGAAACTGGGTTCTGTTGACAATAAGTTTGTTGAAAAAGAAACTCAATATATCTATGAGCTGGCTTTCCTCAACGTAAAAACCGAAATGTATGATGAAGCCATACAAAATTTCAAAAAATTCCTTGAATTGAACGGTGATGACGCTAATGTTTGCTACAATCTCGCGCTCCTATACGGGCAAGTGAAGCACGACGCGGCAAAAACCATTTACTACTATGAACAATATCTGAAAATAGACCCCACTGCTGATGACTTATATGAGGTTACAACACGAATAAACTCTTTAAAACGAACAGGCTCTAAAGCTCCGACAAGCTTGAAAAATTTTAAAATAAACCTGAATGATCTAAAATACTGACCGAAAGACAGAATAGGAGTTTTATGAAAAAAATACTTGCTTTGTGTCTTGTTTTGGCCGCGATTACTTTATTCCCCTGCCCCTCCGCGCGCGCGGACGGCGCTTTTCATAAGTTAGGCCGCGGGTTTATTAACACTTTAACCGGATGGATGGAAATTTTTTACACCGCTAACCTAAAATTCCGGGAACACGACAATGACGTCTTTCAAGGCCTTGCCGCCATTCCCGAAGGAGTTGTGCGCGCGGTAATAAGAACATCCGTGGGAATATATGAAACCGTAACGTTTCCTTTGCCAATACCGGAAAACTATACAGCTATCGTAGAACCCGAATTTCTATTCGTCAAAACAAACCCTTATGAAAATGTCTACACCAACGACGAGGGACCATATAACTGATAACCATGACCAAAAAAAGTATTCACAAAATGAAGTTGAATGTTATAATGGCGGGAATGCTGGCTTTTTCTCTGTTCGCGGCGGGAACTTCTCTCGCGGCGGAAACCATCGCTCGCACAAAAGATGAGATCCGATGCCTTTTCAATACCGCCGCCGCGTCGTATCCCGAGGTCAGCGAAAAAGCTAAAATCGCGGACGAAAACAAAAAACTTGAAATCCTTAAGCTTGAAATATCCGATTATTTAGATTTAGCGCGCAAACTGGAAGAACAGCATCAATACCGGCGGGCAGTAGATTGTTACGAGAAAATTCTGGAATTATGCCGGGATCCGAAACTTAAAAAGTTTATTATAATAAAAAATAAAGAACTAAAAAAACTCGTACTCAAAACCAAAAAATCCGTTTCCCAACAGATCGCGAAAGAAAAGAAAAGTTTGCTATGCGCCCGTAAACCGACCGCGAGTTCTAAAATGCGTAATTTGGAAAAACAACATTCAAGGAGAAGCGAATTGCTCCAAGAATTGCAGGGGAAATTGAAAAACCTTGAAAAAAATAATGATGAATATTAGCCTTATAAACAAAAAAACAGCTCGGCTCTTCGTCCCGGTCTTTTTGACTGCCGCTTTTTGCGCGTTTCTCACGGCGCCTGTTCACGCCGGAGAAAACGAAGAAAATAAAAAAAGTTTTTACTCCCTTGACGTTGACAGCTTGGCGAAAGACATTTTTGTTTCTTGCGAACTGTTCCATGAAGGTAAAACACTTTATGAAAATAGCGACTATGATAATGCTCAAGCGAAATTTCGTGAAGCGCTCGCGATAGATCCGGGCAACGAAAAAGCTTCCAAATATCTGAAACTTTGCGTTGCCGCCAAAACGCCCGGCGCCGCGCCCGGTTCACGCGTCGGCGCTTCTCTATCCAAAAAACCTGTCTCCGAAGACAAGAACAATGAAGCCGACATACAGCTTTTACAGCGCCTTATTGCCCGGGTAGACAATATTGAAGAATCCAAAAAAACACAATCTTCCCGGCCGCGGGCGGCCGGTCCGTCGGGAGACGAACAAAAACAAGACATCACCCCGGCAGTTTCCAAAAAATCTTCCGCGCGCTTCAAAGAAAGAGCGCGCCTTGTAAAACCGAAACAATATACGAATGAAAAAAAGAAACTTGAAGCGACAACTTTACAAGAAATAGAAAAAGCGGAAGCCCTATTAGCGGAAGGCGACAAATATTATGAAAATCTAAATTATGAAAAAGCCTATAAACTCTACAAAACAGCCTTAGAAGTTCTATACCCCGAAACTGATTCTTCCAATTAATACCAAAGATATGATCCCTAATTAAAACGAATTACGCAGCGAGGTCAACCTCGTAAGGGCAAGGCATGCCGTGCCCTTACAAATGGCGCACCAAAAATAAAGGGCGGACACACAGGTCCGCCCCTACGAAGGGGTGAAAAAACAAAAAACACCGTTTACATCATTTTCGCCATTCCAATATCGTGTATTTCTCTCCGCCGGCATCTTTCCCTATGATGACTGAATATGAATCGGCTAATTTATCATTCACATACACATCGGCCTTAATTTCATAACTTGAAGCGCCGACACCTAAAAGATTTTTGCTTACTAACGCGTTCAGATCCTGTTCTTCGCTTAAAGAAACCGACCCGATCTGATTGAGATTCTCGACTATTGTTCCCGTCGATTCAAAATAGCCGTCGTCTTCCGTATACAGCTCTCCGTCTTCACCCAGCCTGTATTCCATTATTTGTTCGATCAACCCGGAATCCATCCCTATTAACTCCAAAATTTCCTCGCCGGCCGTATTCACATTCACTTGCCCGTTTCCGAATATCGTTATGAGAGATTTAAACGCGTCATAATCTTCCTCATCTATTTCCTCAACCGCCGCGATCTCTTCTTTTAAAGAAAAAGGTCTTAATTCCGAATTAACAACCGCCACGGCTTTATCCGGATCCATTGACGGAAGATCCTTTAAAATCGCGCTTGGCGCCTTATTAATATTTATTTTTCTCTCTTCATCGATCAAAGAATACACTATTTTCACGGTACCGCTCTCATAAATCTCTTCACTCGCCAACTCTCCTAAATAGTCAAAGCCCGGGGTTAAGTCTTCCATCCGGTCAAACTTCGACATTAAAACGATCGCGTTAACCGCGTATTTACCGGCCAAATTCGTCATACGCCACCTGGCAAAACGGTAAACAGACCACGATACCTTCCCCAGCCCCATACCAAAAACGGCAAGGATCGTAATAAACCATAAAACCGTAACAAGCACAGCCCCTCGTGAAGCAGTCCGATTTAATCGTTTATTTTTCATTTTACACGTTCTCATATCAATCACACAAACACCCTTCATAATCGAAAAACACCAAGGTCGTAAGTTACTACCAACCTACGAGGTTGGTGGTGTAGTTGACATAACTAGGCCGCAAACAACCTACGAGGTTAGTAGTAACCTACGGACCCTGGTGTTTTTATTCGGGGAAAAAGATAATTTGTTCAATTCTGTCTTCTTTCCCTTCCGGCTTTATATCCAATTTCACGGCTTTTGGAATACCGTTTTTTTCTTCCTCAAAACTCGATACCCAACCGCCTAAGAGCGAGCTTGGTGTTTCAAACTCAATTCCTCCCGGGTCCTTCGGCGCGTAAAGATATGAAAACTCAACATCGCGAGCGTCAAAAAGTTTTGTTTCCCTTTCATCCATCTTTTCTTTTAAAGATTCGCTGATAATAACGGCTTTCCGCATAAGAGCGTCTTCCCCTTTATCGTAATAATAGGTCACTTCCACTATCGCTGATGTGCCGAGATAAGGAAAAGACACACTTTCATCATCTCCTTTAAACAGTACCTCTTTAGAATTTCGTACATATCCCAGCATTTCCCGCCGGATCTTTTCCATTGTTAAAATAAGTTTTCTGCTTTCAATCAATTCCACACTTTTAACTGTTTTCCATATTCTTATACCTGAAGCGTACGTTGAAAAAATAGTAACCAAAATAATACCGAAAAGGGACACGGTTAAAAAAAGTTCCACCAAAGTGAACCCTTTGTTGGTCAGACTTCCCGCCGATCGGCCGATCAGTCCGCCCCGCCGTGTGCCGGTTTTGTTATATTTCCCCGCGCGTTTAAATATCATATTCATTGATCAGCTCGGCTTTCGCCGGGAACATTGTTTTGACTTTAATATTTTTTCTTCTATTTGAAGCTCCCCATTCCACGATAAACAGGGCTTCGTACAAACCCGTGCTAAGCTCTTCAGTTTCAGTAACTTCTTCCGCTTCTATTTCCGAAGCTTCCGGAATTTCAATTATGGGTCTTATCCAATCACTGATCTCCTGAGTAAATGTAAACCTTCGACCGCCTCTTTCTATCTCTTGCGAACAAGAAGAAACTTCCGCCCCTCCCGATAGAACAACCTGTTCTTCCACTTCATCAATCTTTTCCTGCAGAATATTGACGGCATAGGTGCTATTATACGCTTCGGAAACCGCCGCCGCGCAAAAAGAAAAAACCCTAAGCGCCATAACCAAACACACACCGAGAATAACAACTGTTATCATGATCTCGACCAAGCTGAAACCGCTGTCAGTTTGCCGGTCAGCCGGTTTGCCGGTTAGCCGGTTGAAAAAATTTCGGCGAAAATTAATCCGCCTCGAGGTAAAAGATATTAAATTTAAAATTTCCACTGCTCCTTTAAGCCCCCGTCCGTCATCCTGAGGAGCCCCTCTTTTTTCGTCATCCTGCAGATCCTTCGTCGCAAGCTCCTCAGGATGACGGTGGGAGGGGGGGGACGTCATCCCACTCACGCTCATTCCCACTCCCTACGTCGTCATTCTGAGGAGCTTGCGACGAAGAACCCCATCCATTTCCACCCTGCGCGTTGCCCCCACTCCGTCATCCTGAGGAGAGCTCTTTTCGACGAAGGACCCCATCCATTTCCACCCTGCACGTTGCCCCCCCAATCCTACTTCTCCCAGTTCACGATATCATCATTCGTATTAGGTTCACCATCCGCGCCTGACGAATATAGATCATACCCATACTTATTGTGGTCCCCCGGATACTTGTAATAGTAGCCTTTCGCCCACGCGTCTTTCGGAATTTTCTTGAGATACGGTCCTCTCCACGTATCGCTATTGGTTCTGTTTTCCGTTAAATCGTCAAGATTCGCAGGAAACTCTCCCATATCAAGTTCATACAGATCAAGCGCGAGCGGAATATTAACATCGACATCCACTTTCACAACAGCATTTTTCGTCTGCCTGGTTCTACCGGTCAGCTTCGGCACAACCATAGCCGCCAATACACCTATTATTACAACCACAAGCATAATTTCAATAAGTGTAAACCCTTTCTTCCCGCATCGTTTCTTTGTGTCAAATACCATGTCTTCCTCCTTTTAATGAGACCACAACTTATGCGACCGTAGGGAGCATAAGTTGTCCGGTCGAATTAATGTCTATGCCGCTTGGAAAAAATGTAGCGAAGCGCATTTATCCCAAATCCCGGGCGGCAAGACCTCCCTTTTTTACTTTTTGCCGAAATACATAAAATATAGATCAAAATCCGCTTCCATTAAATTCTTATCTCTGTCCTTCACTTTAAAATCCATCTTAACCACTCTAAGAGGATACGCGCAATTTTCCAGCTTATATAGAAATTTAACAATATTCTCCGTGGAGCCTACGGTTGAAAGCGTCAGTTTTTTTATGTTATACATATCCTTATCTTTTGTTTCTGTCGC
>Ga0268279_1001740_pt1 | contig 11505 bp, 12 predicted proteins | sample saktaG_6_FD_190142 | JGI IMG/M metagenome (GOLD analysis project Ga0268279, IMG submission 190142) | Saline water microbial communities from Sakinaw Lake, British Columbia, Canada - sak_2010_1_5_80m | ecosystem: Environmental > Aquatic > Non-marine Saline and Alkaline > Saline ...
GAGCCCGAGGTATAAAGGATAAACAATATATCCTCTGAATCTACCGGCTTGGATTCGCAGAAATCCTTTTCTTTTTTTATCAGTTCTCCAAACCAGTAATCCCTTCCCCTCTTGATATTTACCTTATTCCCGGCTCTTTTTACCACAATGACCCTCTTTACTTCCGTTTTTTTAATGCCCTCGTCGGCATTCTCTTTCAAAGAAATTATCTGACCCCTTCTCCAGTATCCATCAGCGGTAATGAGGACCTTGGCCCGGGTATCCTGAAGCCGCAGCCTCAGAGCAACGGGGCTGAAGGCGGAAAATACCACGCTGTGCGCGGCTCCGATTCGGGTGCAGGCAAGCATGGAAATTACCGTTTCGGGAATCATGGGCATATATATCCCCACCCTGTCTCCCTTTTTAACTCCCATTCTCTTTAGGGCGTTGGCAAACTTGTTTACTCTTTTGAAAAGTTCCCCGTAAGTCAAAACCACGGGTTTCTCATTTACGGGTTCGGGTTCCCAGATCAGGGCATTTTTGTCTTTTATTTTCTCAAAACCCAGGGGGTTATTTTCAAAAATGTTTGAAGTAATGTTAATCTTCCCGCCCAGAAACCATTGAAAGTAAGGAGGACGATGCAGAAAAGTTTTTTTCCAGGGTTTGTACCAAAAAAGGCCCCTTGCCAAGTCCTCCCAAAACCCAACGGGATCTTTCCCTGCTTTTTTGTAAATAGCCCTATTTTTTATTAGGGCTTTCTTTTTAAATTTTTTCGTAGGAAAATATAAATCACCATTTTTTTTCATATTAATTAAGTATACCTTAAATAAAAAATCGGGGCAAAATCCCGATTAATCGACAGAGAACCACTCTCCCTTATTTTATATTTTTTTACCGATATATTCAGCAAACTCGGCCAAGCGGCAGGCGTAAGCCCACTCATTGTCATACCAAACAACGACTTTTACCAGATTATCCTGAGCCATGGTCAATCCCGCATCCACCACCGCTGAAAACGAATTCCCTTTGTAGTCGGAAGAAACAAGGGGGGCATCCTCTACTCCCAGAATTCCTTTTAATTCTTTGTTCTGTGAGGCCTTTTTCATTGCGTAATTGACTTCCTGAGCAGTTGTTTCTTTTTCCACCTGGCAGATTAAATCCAAAATTGAAACCGTGGGAGTGGGAACCCTTAAGGCAATGCCGTCTAATTTGCCGGCCAATTCCGGAATAACCCTGCCTATGGCCGAGGCCGCTCCCGTACTGGTGGGAATAATGTTCAGGGCCGCAGCTCTGGCCCTCCTTAAATCTTTATGGGGCAAATCCAGAATTCGCTGATCGTTAGTATAACTGTGAATGGTTGTCATAAAGCCCCGGATTATCTTGAAGTTTTCGTTCAAAATCTTGGCGACCGGAGCCAAACAATTGGTAGTGCAAGAGGCCATGGAAACGACATTATCATTTTGGGGATTGTATTTTTCCTCGTTCACCCCCAGAATAAAAGTCCCTATTTCCTCTGATTTGGAAGGAGCGGAAATTATCACTTTTTTCGCCCCAGCCTCTAAATGTTTTTTTGCGCCCTCAATCTCGGTAAAGACCCCCGAGCATTCCAGAACAATATCAACTCCCAATTTCTTCCAAGGCAGATTTTTGGGCTCTTTCTCTGCCAAAATCTGCACTCCCGGACCAATTGATTTTTCAAAAATGCCGTAAACGGAATCATATTTCAAAAGATGTTTTAACGTCTTAATGTCCGTCAAATCGTTAATCGCCACCACTTCCAGGCCGGGGTGATTGTCTATGATTCTTCTTAGGGTCGGCCGGCCAATTCTGCCGAAACCGTTGATGGCAATTTTGATGGGCATATTTATTTAATATCTAAAAGTTTGGAGATTTTTTCTTTATCGAAACCCACGACGTACTGATCGTCAATTTGAACCACGGGCGCCCCAATTTGACCCGATTTTTTAATCATTTCATCGGCAGCCGCCTTATCTTTTGAAACATCAATCTCCTCGAAAGAAATGTTTTTTTCCTTCAAAAACATCTTTAAGGTAAAACAATAAGGACAACTTGGAGTAGAGTAAATTTTGACGATCATAATTTTGACCTAAGGGAAAAATTACTCGCCGCAACCTCCAGCACTGGAATCACTGGTACCGCCGCCAATACCCATTGAAGCGGCATCACTGGAAAGCGCTTGAGAACATTCCGAGGGTTGAGAATTAAATGCCTGGCAAACAATCTCTTTGAATCTTTCAGGAGAACGCGGGCTTACATTTACAATTTCGTCATTAATAACGATTGTCGGAGAGCCCTGAACGCCGTACATTTCATTAAGATCGGCATTAACATTAAATTTCGGATAGCTACCCGACAACCAAGTGCTTTGGTCGTTATAAAGAGAGTAAATACTGTATTCCTGGTCGGTTTGAGCAATGCAATCTGAGAGTTTGGTTTTATCCACGTTTGCCTGGGAAATACAGCCTTCGCTGTCATCGCTCAAAACAAAACAGCCCAAATAACTGCTGAATTTTTCTTCTTGTTGTTTTTGGATACAGTACTGATTAAGATTTTCATCAATTTCTTTCTTCTCATGCATTATGTAATCCACGAAATAAATGCCCATATCAGCCTTATTCTTCAATAAATCGTAAACCGGTAAAAACATTTTTTGGGCCTGTAAGCCATAGGGGCAATAACTCATTACAAAGAGTTTTACGTCCGGTACGTCTGCTTTTACGACTTCCACGGGGGTTGGTTCCTCTCCGCTGGAAGTGGCGTCATTCGTTTCTTCTTCCAGTATATAGGCGCTGGGAAATAAGAACTTTCCGTCTTTGGTAATGTAAGAATCATACTCTCCGTCACCCACTTTAATGTGAATTTTGTATATTTCTTCTTCCTCGACAACGCTTAACAAAGAGGCGGTCTGGCCTCCGGCTATGGCGTCTTTATTGTCGTTAATGTATTGTATAGCCTTATCCGTTACGGCCTCGAGAGAAAGTTGTCCTTTCGAGGAAAATTGGAATCCTCCCTGGTTAACGTAAATGAAAGCGGCGGCGAGAATCAGGCCGGCAACAACAATAGATATTGGAATTAAAAATTTGGTTTGCATATATTATTAAATTATCACAAGAACTACTTTTTGTCCACCCCATTCAAGTCCTTTAGCAACTTTTCCAGATTTATTCCGTACATCTTGCAGATTTCCCCTATTTTCAGATGCTCCATCTCGCTTTCGGCAAAAGGACAGGTCAAACACGGCAGACGATATTTTACCAGAACTTTTTCTGCTTCTGAATCCCCAAGTAATTGAGATAGGGTTGTATCTTTGGTAATTTTAGGCATTGGTTACATTGAAAGCCAACCACCGTCAACCACGACGATGGAACCGGTGATATAAGAGGAGGCATCCGAAGTTAAAAATAAAACCGTATTGGCTATTTCTTCCGGTTTACCCATTCTGTGGAGCGGAATCATGGCCAAGGTCTGCTCCAGCGCCTTAGGATCCGTTTTAGTGGAAGCGGCCATGGGCGTGTCAATCGCGCCCGGAGCAATGGCGTTCACCCTGATGTTATACGGAGCCAATTCAAGAGATAAGGTCTTAGTTAAGGCAGCTATCCCGCCTTTTGAAGCTGAATAATGAGCGAGTCCCGCCATGCCCATGCCCATTTGACCCATAACCACAGAAGCAATATTAACGATCACGCCTGACTTTTGTTTTACCATTTCTTTGGCTGCCGCTTTTGCACACAGGAAATAACCTTTTAAATTAATATCCAAAGTTTTATCCCATTCTTCTTCTGTCATCTTTAGAAAGGGGCTAAAGCTGCAAATGCCGGCATTATTGACTAAAATATCCACTTTGCCGAATGACTCTACGGTTTTTTTAACCATCTCAGTAATTTCTTTTTCATTGGTCACGTCGCATTTCACGGCCAAACCCTCTCCGCCCAATTTCTTAATCTCATCAACAACGAGCTGGCATTCTTCCTGGGAAATATCGGCTACCGTGACCTTGACGCCCGCTTTAGCCAAAGCTAAGGCATCGGCTTTTCCCATTCCCCTTCTGGCGCCCGTAATAATTGCTACTTTTCCTTTTAAATCTTCGTACATATATATTGGTTTTTATTTTAAATCATGACCTTTATTTATATATCAACATTTTAGCAAATTATACCGCCGCCGACAACTTCCTGGTTTTTATAGAAAACCGCTGACTGGCCGGGGGTTACGGCTCGCTGGGGTTTATCAAAAATTATTTTGTATGCAGGATATATGGTAGCCGGAACTGCCCTGTGACGATATCTAATTTTAACTGTCGCCCTTAATGGTAATTTGGGCTTTTTCCCAGAAATCCAGTTAACGTTTTTTACAGTTAGTTCCTTTTTGTATAAATCCTTTTTGTTTTTGGTCACAATTAAAATATTCTTCTTTAAATCTTTATCCAGAACATAATAAGGACCCTGAGACAAGCCAATCCCCTTTCTCTGGCCGATGGTATAGAACCACAAACCTTGATGTTTCCCAATTATCTTGCCCTCTTTCGTAATAATTTGCCCAGGCCTTAATTTAAGATAACGCTTTAAAAATTCTTCAATAGTTTTGGGGATAAAACAAATTTCTTGGGACTTTCGGACCCCCGCAAAGGGTAACCTAAATTTCTTTGCCAGTTTTTCTACTTCCGCTCTCGTATAATTCCCCACCGGAAATAAAACATGTTTTAATTGTTTCTGACTCAGTTTCCAAAGAAAATATGACTGATCCTTCTCTTTGTCCCTCCCTTTATACAGTTTGATCGGTTGATCTTTATCCTCAATAAGGCGGGCATAGTGGCCGGTGGCAACGCAACCTACTCCCATTTTCAAAATCTTTTCCAATAAAAGACCGAATTTTATTTCTTTGTTGCAAACGACGCAGGGATTGGGAGTTAATCCCTTTTTGTTCTCTTTCAGGAAATAATCGACAATTCTTTTTTTAAATTCTTTTTGGAAATTAAAAACGTAAAAGGGAATCTTTAATATTCCGGCTATTTTTTTTGCCCTCTTTTCTGATTCCGATGAAAAATTATCAAGTTTAATAAAAGCACCGATAACATCGACTCCAGCTCTTTTTAAGAGAGCTGCGGCTACGGAAGAGTCCAGGCCTCCCGACATTGCCACCGCCACTTTACTTCTTTTGGCTTTTTCTTTTAGCATAGTAATTTTCGACTGCCGCCTTCAAACCTTCTTTAGCCAGGACGGAACAATGAATTTTGAGAGGCGGCAAATCGCCCAATCCCTTGATTATTTTTTTATAATCAATTTCTAGGGCTTCTTTTAATGTTTTTCCCCTAACTAAATCACAAGCCATATCCGAGGTGGCTATGGCGGCCGCGCACCCTAAAGTATGGAATTTAATATCTTCAATAATTTCTTTTCTCCCCCTTTTCCCTACTTTTATATACAACTTCATAATATCACCACATCTGGGATTACCGACCTTGCCCATGGCGTCGGCATTCTTAATTTCTCCGAAGTTTTTGGGATGGGTAAATCTCTCGATTACTTCTTTTGAATAATATGGTTTCATCTTTATCTTCATCGCTTAATTTCCAGATATTTTTCTTAAATTATTAATGATTCTCGGTAAGACCTTTATTAGATAATTAATTTCCGTCTCGGTTGTCCATTTACCCAAAGTTATTCTCAGGGAACCGTGGGCTTCCTGGTGCTCCAAGCCGATCGCCGATAAGACATGGCTTGGCTCTAATTTCGTCGAGGAGCAGGCCGAACCGGTAGAAACCGCAATTCCCAGTAAGTCTGACTGGATGACCATTGACTCTCCCTCAACAAATTCAAACCAAAAATTAACATTATTCGGCAACCTTTTTTGAGGATGGCCGTTTAAATGAGATCCTTTTATCGTCCGCAAAACCGCCTTGATTAATTTATTTCTAAGCCGAGCCAATCTCTGACTTTCTTTTGCCATTTCTTTCTTGGCAATTCTACAGGCTTGGGCAAAACCGACAATTGCCGGAACGTTAACGGTAGAAGACCGGAGACCCATTTCCTGTCCGCCGCCGTGTAAAATCGGCTCAATTTTTACTCCCTTTCTGACAAACAACAAGGCTGCTCCCTTGGGACCGTACATTTTATGGGAAGAAGCAGACAATAAATCGATATTCATTGAGTTTACGTCTATGGGAATTTTGCCGAAGCTCTGAACGGCGTCAGTATGGAAATATACGCCTTTCTCCCGGCAAATCTTTCCGATTTCTGCAACAGGCTCAATGGTTCCTATTTCATTGGAAGCATGAATTACAGAAACCAGAATGGTGCCTTTTTTTATTGCCGTTCTCACCGCCCGAGGGGAAACCTGACCGTATTTATCAACTTTTAACCTGGTGATTTCAAAGCCATGATTCTCTAGCCAACAAGCGCTCTCCATAATACAGGGATGCTCAATGGAAGAAATAATGATGTGCTTCCCCCTGTCCTTGTTAGCAAAAGCAATTCCTTTAAGGGCAAGGTTGTTGCTTTCGGTGGCTGAACCGGTGAAAATTATTTCCTCCGCTTTGGCGCCCATCAAGCCGGCAACCTCCTCCCTGCTCTTTTCCAAGGCTAATTTAGCCTCCTGACCGAAAGAGTGAAGCGACATGGTGTTGCCGAATTTTTTATTGAAATAAGGCAACATTGCCCGGAGAATCCTCGGGTCAAGAGGAGTAGTAGAAGCATAATCTAAATAAATTTTTTTAATCATGACTTAAAGGGTATTTTAAAAAGATAACAATTTTTGCAAGGATACCGTTCATTCAAAGAATAATTGATCTCCCTGCCCTTTTTCTTGCTCAGCACCATTCCTATTTTTTTGAGTACCTTTAAATGATAAGAAATGGTCGGTTGGGTTAAAGAAAAGTTGGCCTTAATCTCGCCCACGGTACTGGGCTTTTTTTTAAGTTCTTGAATGATTTTTGCCCTGGTCTTGTTCCCAAGTAGAGTAAGACAGTGAGGACATTTTTTTATTTTTGCCATAAAAAAATATATAGATAGCTATCTATATATTTATACAATTAGACGATGTTGTCAATACCCTCTATATATTATATTCCTTTAGGGTGCCCACTGGAATTTCCAGAGAAATTACGTCTTCGTCGGATATCTTTTCAAGATATTTGACCAAGGCCCGCAAAGAATTATGGCTGGCGACAACCAAAACGTTCTTTCCTTCTTTCAGATCTTTTTCAATGTATTTTTCGTAAAAAGGCACTGTTCTATTATAGACATCTTTCAGGCTCTCTCCTCCAGGAGGTGAGTGATCCCAGCTTCTTCTCCACAACCTGACCTGTTCTTCGCCATATTGTTTTTTAATTTCATCTTTGTTCAACCCCTGCAGTTCCCCGTAATTCCTCTCATCCAGCGCTTTATCTACTACAACAGGCAAATCTTCTTTCCCGAGATTCTCCAAAATCAAAGAAACGGTTTTTCTGTTTCTGATCAAAGGAGAAGTATAAACCTTATCGATTTTAAAACCGGAGAGTTTCTTGACAACGTCTTTTGCACTCTCCTCCCCTTCCTTGCTTAAAGGAACGTCAGTCCAGCCGGTAAACCTGTTTTCCAGGTTCCACTGTGACTGCAAATGTCTTAGTAATAAAAGCTTAGGCATAATTCTTTAATTCTTCTTCAATTTTCAACAATCTGTTGTATTTTGCAACCCGCTCCCCCCTGGTCGGAGCTCCGGCCATAATGTATCCCATTCCGAGGCCGCATGCCAAATCGGCGATAAAATCATCCTTCGTCTCTCCCGATCTGTGTTTTACAAAAACTTTAAAATTATTCTTCACGGCATACTTCGCCGCTTCTATTGTCTCAGTTACCGTCCCCACCTGATTTACTTTCAAAATTAACCCGTTGCACGCCTTTTTTTCTACAGCCGTTTTAATCCTTCCCATATTGGTAACCAATAAATCATCTCCGATAATAGAAACTCTGTCCCCTATCTTCTCCGTGATTTCCTGGAAGGCTGGCCAGTCTTCTTCGGCAAAAGGGTCCTCGATCCCGGTTATTGGATACTTTTGGCAAAGTTTCAAATAATAATCCTGCAGTTCGTCCTTGGTTAAAATATCTCCGTCGAAAAAATATTTTCCTTCCTGGAAAAAACAGCTGGCAGCCATGTCAAGAATAAACTCTGTTTTATCCTTATAGCCATAATCCTTTATTGCTTTCGTTATCAAGTCCAATGCTTCCTCAGTATCGTCGATTGCCGGAGGCGTAAAAGCTCCTTCCATGCCCACGGCGGCTGAGATTTTGCCGTATTTCTTTTCCAGAAGTTTTCCCAAATTATGATAGATTTCCGTTGAAATCTTGAGCCTATCCTTAAAAGTATCGGCCTGCAGAATAACCATTATTTCCTGGACGTCCAGACTGCCTTTTCCATGCAGTCCCCCTTCCATGAATAATATGCAGGGGGCCGGCAAACCAGGTTTTGTACCCGAAATCTCTGAAATCCATTTCCATAAAGGTTTTGCCTGTAAGGCCGCTCCCGCCCTGGAAATAGCGATTGATACTGCAAGGATGGCGTTGGCTCCCAAGTTTGATTTATTCTCCGTTCCGTCCAGTCCAATCAAAAAATCATCTATCTCTTTCTGGCTGGTCACCTCTTTCCCCTCCAGTTTCGGCCCTATTATTTCATTAATGTTTTTCACCGCACCCAGCACTCCCAGACCATGATACCTCTCTCCGCCGTCCCTCAGTTCCAGGGCTTCATTTTTCCCTCTGGATGTGCCAGAGGGGACTGAAGCGAAAAAACTGCCCAAATCGGTAACTAGTTCCGCCTCCACGGTCGGAAAACCTCTGGAGTCTAAAATTTCTCTGGCTGAAATTTTTTTTATTTTTGGAATTTCTACCATGATATTCTGCCAGAAGAAGAAACATATTCTTCCTTATCTTTCTTCGGGGGTCTTTGCGTAAAAATAATTAATATCAGGACCACCACGCTGAGAACCGACACGGCAATATCACTGCTCATTGCCCCTAATTTTAGGATGGTCTCGAGAAAAAAATCTAAAAACCCTGTAACGATTCCGAAGGCCGCTACCAACGCCAATCCAAATGCTCTTGCTTTTACCCTTGGATCAGTAGAATTTTTAACTTGCTGAACGAGAATTACAATTAAAGGTAAAAAAGTGATCAAAAACAAGAAAAATCTGAATATATCAACCAAAGGTTGGCTGTGCTGGATATCCCAGTTTATTCCTCCGCTCGCCTCGAGATAAGGAGTAAAAGGAGTAATGGCGGTTAAAAAGGTTGTCGCTAGCCCCAAAAGAAAAACCGCGGCAGAGCCCCACCAAGGAGATATCCGGGGAAATTTCAGATAAAATATCAAATAGACAACAAAGGCAAAACCAAAACTTTGGACCAGGGCAGCGAGAATTACCACCCATCTTAAAACCTGAGTGTTTTCAGCAAAAAACAAACCGCCGATGGCGGTAATTAACATAAATAAAGTAAAAGTGGCGACAAAGTAAAAGAAAAACTTAGAAACAACAGTCTTTTCTTTCTGCCAATATTGAAAGAATCTGTAACTTAAAAAGCCCACGGCAAAAAAGCCCAATAGATAAGCCAAACCTGTGTAGGAAAAAGTCATATTAAAATTTTTGGAGATAATTGGAAACCTGGAGCGCGGCCTTTGCCCCTTCCCCCGCCGCTATCACCACTTGCTTATAAGGAACATTATCAACGTCACCAGCCGCAAAAAGGCCGGGAGTTTTTGTTTCCCCGGTTTTGGGGTTAACTATAATTTCATCTTTCTCGTTAAAATCAACCAGGCCTTTGACAAAAGAGGTGGCGGGCTGAGAGCCTATTTCAACAAAAACGCCGCCAACCTCAAGGCTAATAATCTTTTTTGATTTTTTGTCCTGATAGATCAGGGATTCTACGAAATTTTTACCCTCGATCTTTTTTAAAACCGCATCGGTAATAACCTCTACCTTGCCGCTTTTTTTGGCTTTTTCCTGGCTAGATTCGTCTGCCCTTGGTTTCAAAGATGCTTCCATAATGTATATTTTTTTAGCCCAGCTGCTCAGGGCTATGGCAGCCTCGAACCCGGAATTCCCTCCGCCAACCACCGCCACTTTTTTATCGGCGTATAAGGGAGCATCGCAGGCAACGCAATAAGAAAGGCCTTTGCCGATGAATTCTTTTTCGCCCGGAACTTCAAGGGGTCTCGGATCGGCCCCCGAAGCGATAATTACCGTTTTTGACTGAAATTCTTTTTTGCCTCCGGTTAAAACCAAAAAATGATTCCCCGTCTTTTTAATTTTACTTACCGTATCTTTTTTAATATCAATCTTGTGTTTTTTTAGATGATTTTCAAATTTCTGCATTAATTCCAAACCTGAAGTTGATTCAAAACCGGGGTAGTTTTCAATCGCTACCGCCTTCCTGGCTATCTGGCCGGCAAAGCCTTTGGTTATCAGTATAGTATTTAATCTTTGGCGGGCAGCATAAATTCCAGCCGTAATTCCGGCCGGCCCGCCGCCGACAATAATTAAATCATAAAGCATAAATTAGAGATGAAGGACTTCGGGTATTGCTTCAATTAAGTCGGTGGCCGTCATGCCGTCTTTCAATTTTGCAGCGGCAACTTCTCCGGCCTTGCCGTTTATAAAAGTGGCAGCCTGGGCGGCCTCGAACGGTTTAATACCGCGAGCAAGCAGCGCGCCACAGATGCCAGCCAAAGTGTCTCCGCAACCCCCGACTGTCATGTAAGGGGTACCGGTTTTACCAACAGCCACTTCTTTCCCGTCGGAAACAATATCAGTGGGTCCTTTTAATAAAATCGTGGTTTGCAGTCTCTTTGCTTCTTCCTGGGTTATTTTTATTTTTTCCTCGTCCGACAACTGATAAACTTCTTTTCCCGTTAAGACAAAAAATTCATAGGTATGGGGAGTAATCAGAAAATCCTTGCCGGCAATCACTTCCGGTCTTTTCCCCACGGCATGAATGGCATCGGCGTCGATAACCACGGGAATCTTAACCTGGGAAAGGAATTCCAGTATGGCTTCCTGGGTTTCGTCGCTCCTGCCCATCCCCCCGCCGATTACCACGGCCGTGTTCCCTCGCGAGACGACCTTGGCTGACTCTGCAAAGCCAATCAGGGTTGCCAAGTGCTCTTTCATCAACCAGTCGCCCGATAAAGGGTAGGCGGCCAAATTAGGCGAAAAAGAGGCAATAATATCGGCCGCTCTTTTAGGGGCGATGACTCTTATCATATCAACTCCCGCCTTGAAGGCCGCGAAAGATGATAAGGCCGGGGAACCGGAATAGAATTCCGAGCCGCCGATCACCAACAACAATCCGAAATCATATTTTTTTGAATCGGATGAGCGGGGTTTGTAAATATTTTTTAAAATAGCCTTTGTTATTTCAATCATAGATCGAACCCGCCCGAGGCGGGCGAAGATTTAAAATTAATCGTCTTCAACCTTTGATTATTTTTTTCCTCAAGAAAGCCGGGGTTTCCCAGAACTTTTCTTTCTCCACCATTTCT
>Ga0268279_1001742_pt1 | contig 11483 bp, 15 predicted proteins | sample saktaG_6_FD_190142 | JGI IMG/M metagenome (GOLD analysis project Ga0268279, IMG submission 190142) | Saline water microbial communities from Sakinaw Lake, British Columbia, Canada - sak_2010_1_5_80m | ecosystem: Environmental > Aquatic > Non-marine Saline and Alkaline > Saline ...
AAAATTAACTCTTTCCGACTGACGCGGAAGTACAACCGCTTGGAAGAGAATAATCCTGACTCCCGATGTTTCACCCGGGAAAGCTTTGCCTTGGGCAGTTCTCGCTTGGCTATCGCCTGATCAAGCTTGGTGTATATCGCCTGAGGCGATTCCTGCAACCCCTCGATAAGTTGATGCCAGTGAGATATGATATGGGAAATCTGCCGTGCCATTTGCAACACCTCCTCAGTATTCCGTTAGAATTGTTAGAATTAGAGCGGCAAGCCTCGGTTACACACTTTAAATTTAGGGTTATCCGGTTTTATTGTACCTGACTTGCTTATTTGAATAAAAACAAGCTAATAAGAGAGATGTAGTTAAAAATTTAAATTATTGTTCCTCGTATTACATTTACAGTTCAAGATAATATCTGTCGAGGATTCGCCGGAGGCTAACTTGTCTTGTCCTTGACAGACAAAAAAGATACATTATACTAATCAGGTGTTTGAGTGGTATAAGATCTCAAACACCTTTAATTTGATAATTATCTAATAATTATAAATAACGCAAGTATACTTTAACTGGATGACCCTAAATTTAACGGTTTTATACTTAAATACAAGAGAAATATGCAAACATCCCGATTATTGCCTATCGCCGGGATTTCAATTATCTCCCATAGCCTCTCGATTCCGCCATAATACCCAGCGCCACCGCATCGAACATGTTCTGATGGAACCGCTCCTTCCATGCCCGGTCTTGAGTAAGGAATACTTTCAACTCGGGATATTTCAAGACAACTGCTTGGCTCACCTCCATCTTGCTCGCCCTGCCGTTGCCGGTGATGAATTTCTTGAGGGTACTGGGATAATAGTCGATGAATTTGAGTCGCTTTCTTCGGGCAATGGCCCGTATCTCCATGACCACCACGTTCATCAAGGCCGCCCTCTGGTTGCTGCCGAAGCATGCCTTTTCAGCCGCAATCACGCGGGGACTGAAATCCTTGATCAGCCTAAGAACGATCTTCCGGACGTACCGTAAGGTCTCGTGGGGAGAGTTCTTCGTTTTGATGACCTTGACCCCGTGGTAGATGAGTTTTCCGTGGTCTATGAAGGCGACACCCATGAGCCTGGTGCCGGGATCAATGGCTAAAATCTTATTGTGGTTCATATAGGTGGGGCAGATTGAACATCGAAACTTTATCTGTCCCTGATAAGCATTACCCTGATTGGTGAGAACAGATCGCCCCGAGGGCAACTGCTTCGAACATCCTCATGTAGTAGGGACTCGCATTTTCTCTCTCTTTTTTGAACTCGGGTATCAAAACCGGGTACTTACTGGCGAGAATCTCGGCCAATTCCTGCCTGTTCGACCTTTTCTTTCCCGTATAGAACGCTTTCATCTCACCAATTGAATATTGAAAAACTTTCACTCTTTTCCTTCTTGCCAGCTGTTTTATTCCGGTGGCCAACCGATTCAGGTAGGGAGAACTTCTCGATCGATGCAACCTCTTCATTACCAGGATATCCGGACAATACTGGTCGATATATTGCAAGACAATACTCTTTCCCTTTTTCATTCTTTGGCTTACGTCCAGGCCGCTGATGTTTTTCATTCGCCAGTCCTTGAGGTCAGCGCCGTAAAAGACGGCCATTCCCAGGTATCTCGAACCGGGATTGATTGCCAAGATGCTAAGAAGATTTTTTGACATACTGCTGAACGAGATAGTTGAATAATGCGCCTCGACTTTTTTTGATTTTCTCAAGAGGTACCCTTTCTACCTCACCGAGCACTTTCCATAACAATGACGCGGGATATTTTTTTGAATATGAACGGTAAAGCGCCAGGTTTTGGTAATCGTTAAGGGCACTCGCTATATCCATTGCCACCTGGCCGTTTCCTTTTCCCTGACCCCGTTCTTTAAAAGCAGGCGAATTCGTATTATTAGAAAGATTCCCATCGATATCGTTTTTTAATATATCTTTCTTTATCGTTATATCGTTAGGCTCAGGAAAACCTGCTGATTTTCGGCGTAATAGAAGGGATTTCAGGTACTCATGCGGCTTTCCCCCGGTTGGATTTTTCCAACCACAGAGGTCGGATTCTTCCAACTTCTGGGGTTGGATATTTCCGACTTCTGAGAGGTTCTTCCACTTGTTGACCTGTATGTGCAAACACCTGCTGGTGTTTTCGGTGGTGATGTACCCCCCTTTTCTGAGCAAGTTCAACCACCGAATAACAGTGTCTCTTGATATTCCCATGCCCGTGCTGATCGTCTTGATTTTCCTCTTCAGAAATCCGCTCCTCCTGTCTGCGTAGGCAAGCAGGTACAGGAAAAGCCAGAGGGCGGCCTTCATTCTCCGGTAGTGCTTCGCATTCCCGTCTCTCACTAATCCGATCCAGACCGGGGTCCACCATTGTTTGTGATTCTCCATGTTAGTAAAACTTCTTGCCCCACACGTGCTCACAGATGGCGCGGGCAAGACGGATAACGTTTTGTCTCATCTGGTCAATCTCCCTGTCTTTCAGATCGGGCATGTGTAATACTTTGCGGTAGAAATCGCGGATATCCTTTTCCCCGGTCCTGTTTCGAGAGGCACGATTCACTTTAACCATATTGTCGATTCTTGAGAATTTCTTCCTCCGCTTTGAGAACGTCTTTTTGTAATGCTTTCCGGAGATCGATGAACAAGGCATCGGCCATGGTGCGGTAGAGCACGGCCATTTTCAAGACATTCACGGTTTTCGGCAGGTAATGCCCAATTTCCCACCGGGAAACAATGCCTTCACTCTTGAGGCCCAGTATGAGCGATACCTCTTTTTGGGTGAGACCTCTCGCTTTGCGGTATTTGCGGAGAGAATTATGTACCTTTTTTTGGTCAATATGTTTCATTTTTTTTCTGTATGAAATGTTGCATCAGTTTTTTCAAATGAAGAAACCGACGCTTTTACTTACAGAATACCAGAGGGATGTACCGTGTATAAGTAGTGAAAAATAGTATTTTTATGCAAATTGAGGATTTTTGTGGGGAAAAGCTGTGAATAAAAACACCTCATTGAGGTGCCGGTAGGTTGTGATAATAATTTCTTTTCGGTAGCCGTCTATATTTTTGGTTTTGATCAGTTAATTTGAAACGCGCTCCCTTTTCGGGTGATGAGCAAGTACTTTGGTCAAATCCATACAGGATATCATGAGGACTTTATAACCCTTGACTTCGGTTGAGTATGTGTATGTAGATAATCATCATTCGCATTTAATACTATTCCCATATTTCAAATAAACCTTTTCTGTGAACAAGCAAGAAAATATTGAAAAACCGCAATTGAGGTTAAAAAAATCCTTGACAACCCTCGAAATACCTATTATCATAAAGTTGCAGGCTGGTAACAGACCTGCTTATACACGCGGTCCCGATTCTGGTTTCAGGGTCGGGATTTTCGCTTTCTATCACCTTCGTACCATTTACCGAAATCAATTAAACGCTCACAGGAGCTTATCAACTCACGGGAAACCTGGTTTCTGACCCCGAAGACATACGTTCTTTTCCCCCATAGTTTCAATCTCTCCACAGGTTCGCGCAAGTCGGAATCGCCGGAAAAAAGTAATAAACCCGAAATCCTATCTGCGGAATCCAATATATCCAGCGACATCTCAACATCAAAGTTACACTTTGGCTCTTCAATGTATAGTTGTTTTTCTTGCAGATAGGTTATGAATTCATCAAGCTTTGCGTGAGCGTCATCATCAAATTGATTAAGGGTAGAGGACTTCACGAACAGTTCTTTACTGATACTTTTTTTTATCCATTTCACCGGTTTGGTGACCAGGATAGCACCGCATTCCCGCAACCTTCGATGAAAGTTTTTCGATTTTTCAAGTTCATAGTCGTTCAGGCCATAGTACACTCTTACCTCTTTGAGATGTTTTATTGCCAATAATTGCTCAATAACGGCGTAAATGGAAAAGTTCCATTTGAGTGTGTCCTGCCAGTGGAACATGTTGCTCAAATCCAAAATGGCGATGATACTTGTTTCTTTGTTGGTTTCAAGTAATCTGATAAAATCACTGTATTTCATAAAAGTAATCCGTCATTTATCTTCGATATTTAGCTTGAACCTTCCACAATCGCAATTTCCTCTTCAGTCAATCCATTTCTCTGAGTAACCGATTCTGGTTGCCGAACCGAAGAAGCGTTGGAAAGCACCGGGGCGATACATCGTTGATCTTTTACATCACTCTACTGTGGAGGATGTGGCGCGGCATCTGGGTTGGGATACGGTTAAAGAGATTCATGTTCTCACGCTCCGCAGGAAGTATTTCAAACAAAAGCTCCGGCATCTGAAATACCTGGGAGTTGATGAAATCGCGGTACGGGAAGGCCATTCCTATCTGACCGTGGTGGTGGCTCTCGAGACCGGTGCAGTGGTCTGTGTCGCACCCGACCGCTTTCTTGAATTTTCCAAGCGGTGCATTCACAATCTCAAACATCGTTTTCACCGGGTACGAGCGGCTCGATGGTCTGAATCAGCCGGGGTGCCGAATAGGTGATGACACCCCAGACAATATCCAGGTCTATTCGGGCATAGTTGTGGACGAGTATATTTCGTATGCCAATCATCTCCCGCCAGGGGATGTCCGGGTGAGCCGCCCGGAATTCCGGAGATATTTTTCCCGTTGCTTCACCCATGACCGTGATTGCCCAGAAAGCCGAGTACTGTTTTTCCTCGTTGGCATAGAAATCCTCACGAGATACATCGGTGAAACGGTTCACGAGTTTTCGAGCCTCGGTAAGTATATCGAGCAGGTATCCTTCATCTTTCCACATAGATCACCTGTGAGTTCCGAAGGATGTGCGCCCGTTTGATGTAGTTCTCGCTTCGTTCGAGATTACCCCGTTCAACCACGTCTACCGGCCGATTCACGAGTCTTGATAGCTCCTCCTGCAGGTCGAGAATGCCCGGCCAGCCGGGTTTACGCCCTTTGTGGAACGATACGAGGAAATCGACATCGCTCCCCGGGCTAAAATCATCCCGCAGGACAGAACCGAACACTGCCAGTTCGCGGATGCCCCATTTCCGGCAAAAGGATATCAGGCGATCTTCTGCAATCAGTTCATCGGTTTTCATGAAATTCTCAAATGGTTATCTTTTTACTAATGACTTCCACGTTGTATATCATTGTGGAAATAAATAATATTACCAATTCAAAGTCAATCACTTTTCAAAAATTGAAGAATAAAAAAACCGCCAAACTTGGTTCCGGTCTGGCGGTCGATAGCGTTTCTCCTTTTAAAGAGAAAATAACAATTCGGTACTATTATCGTACCATCTTCGTCAATCCTCCTCGAACAGGTGGATCGTGGCGTCAGGGCTTTGCTCGTTCTGTTTCTCCGGATTCTGGAACACGGCGATCTGCACCTTGCCGAAAACGCCGAGATCAAGCGGGCCGGTCAGGTAGTCCTTGCCTTGTTTGTCCGACTTCTTCCATAACGCACCGATTTTTTTCAAAGCCATTGTGTCCTCCTCTTTTTAAGATGTGCCACCCGGCATGAGGATGGCGTGAAGTTTTATGTGTTTCTCCATCACCTGCAGGGGCGGCGTTGACTTCAAAATCTCCGTGCAGGAATTGTAGAAACTCCACATATTCCTCGGTTCGAATTCCTCATAGGACGGGTGCAACCACTGCCTTTTGAGAACCGGCAGCTGCCGCAGTGTGATGATGTTGTTGCCAAACAACAGTCCCATCGTTCGGAACGCCTCATCGTTTCCGAGTTCCCTGCTTTTGAGAACCTCAGCATCCTCACATATCCGGTCAAAATTGTGCTGCGAGCGGTAGAGGGTGGCGATCACCGTTTCCTCAAGGGCTGTCCAGACATTGGCGGTATGTTTTCTCAGAACCGTAATCTCGCCGGTCAAGGCCAGATTGTCGCAGACAAAAACAGTGGCCCCGATAGCGATCCCGATGGCCATTGACTTGTCGTAGCTATTGCGGAACCCGATGGACAGGCCCATTTCTTGATTGTCTTTGGCATAGGTCTGGACGGCAAACATCTGCTTACCTTGCCGGGCCAGTCCGTATTGTTCTTTTGCCAGAGTATAGTCCCGCAACAAATCCTGTCCGATGGTCACCAGGGTGTTGGCCAAAACAAAATGAGAAACCGGCTGGTAGCTGTTCGTGGCTTCGGGAACCGGTATCGCCTCAAGTTCATCCCTGCCGACACACTTCCCGCCATTGGTGTGAATCATCAAGCCATTCATGTGCAACTCCTCCTTTCTAACAGTTACAATCGTGTCGATTTTTCGATGGTCGTTTCGCTGATTGACTTCTCTTTCCTGTACCATTCTTTATGAGTTTACCTTTCTTACGAAGATGTTTTATGTTTTTAAAGAGCGTTTTTTAGTCTTACATTTTATCATATCACGAAAAACAGTTGGTTTTTACGATACCGTTGTCTATTATCATCTTGAAATACTTATGTACTACCATGCAAGGCTGATAAAATGGTATTTATATAATATATTGTATGATAAGCGATTGTATTTGCTTCGTTTAGGTTCTTACCAATCGGTCGATGACCGCTTTTTTTAAATCCACTTTAGGGTCAAGTCCACAAATTGCTCGAAGATGTCCTGTTTAGTTCCCCTGAGAGGACTTTGATAGATCTGTGTTCTTTTACATACTTCCCATTCCTGCCTCTTACCGTAACGTTTATCCCCTTAACCACTGTTTAACTTGCCTTTTAATGCAATAATTCCCTGCTTTTTCTATTCTCTGCCTATGCTTAGTTTGAAATAATGATGTTGAGCAAAGGCATTCCAAATCAAGGGAGTGACAGAAAAACAAGCTATAATAAAAGCTTTAAGAAAAAAGCTGAGGGTTCTTCATTAACTGAAGAAGAGAAAAGAAAACTCCTCTTCGAAGTTTTTGATATTCTATTTGCAGTAAAGAAAGAAAAATCTTCCCCATCAGAGGGGGAGAAAGCCACATAATAAGAACAATACTGTCATAAGGTTTGTGGGTATTGACACCTTTCTCATACTGGAATACAATAATCCTAGAAAATCAATGAGTTGTTCCGTTTTTGTAATGCCGTCACATGGATTGAGCGGAACAACTCATAAAACATGTGGCGGCATTATAGTTATAGAAGCTGATCACTCCATATTCAGAAACGGGCCGGAATGGAGTGATTACATCAAATTTTAAAAAGGTCATAAAATCAAAAGCTCCTCTCATTAAAAAAGGTTTAGCTAAATAGGGACTAAGCCCTTTAAAACGAGAGGAAATAATATGAGAAATATTTCAACTGCTTCAAGTACTTTCAGTGTAGAAGAACAGTCTCAGATAATAAAACCGAAAAGGGCAGCAATTTATATTCGCTGCTCTTCTGATGAGGCTAAAAAAGAAGGTTACAGTCCTGAAACACAAAGAGAAAAAGTACAACAGAATATTAATGAAAATGGATGGCAGATTGATAACAATCATATTTATTCTGATATTGGTTTTTCTGGAAGTACAGACAATAGACCCGGATTACAACAGCTTTTGCAAGATGCAAGAAATAAAGAGTTTGATGTCATCGTTGTTTATAGAATGGATAGGTTTTTTAGAAATCTACGCTTATTACTGAACACCGTTGGTGAGTTGAGAGATTTAGGGATAGAGTTTAAATCTGTTACTGAACCATTTGATACATCAACTCCTACCGGCCGAGCAATGTTCGCAAATGTGGGGGTGTTCGCAGAGTGGATGAGAGAAATAGGATTGGAATCAAGAGACGAAGGTATGATAAAAGCGATGAAGGCGGGTAAATGGTTAGGAGGAACCCCACCATATGGTTATAAATTTAACAAAAATACACAGAAATTGGAAATTGATAAAGAAGAAGTCCCTGTAATTAAAATGATTTATAAGTGGCAGGTAGATGATAAATTAAGTGAGTATAAGATTCAGAAAAAAATAAATTCAATGGGAATTCCCACAAAATTTGATCGCTTAGGAAGGAGAAAAAAGACAGGGAGTAAAAACTGGTGGAACCGAAGAGCTATAGGAAGGATACTAAGAAATGAAATTTATACAGGGACTTTATATTACAGAAAGCAGAAACATCCTGCGAGAGTTAAAAGCGAAAACAATCTCAGGCCCAAAGAAGAGTGGATAAAAGTCGAAGATAAGAACCTACAGATTATCTCTCCGAAGATATTTGAGAAGGCTCAACAACAGCTAATAAAGAACAAGGAATTATCTTCCAGAAATACTAAACAAGTTTATGTTCTCCAGCACAAAATAATTTGTGGTCTTGATGGTTATCACTATCAGTGCGCTACTAGATATTATCATTCAAAAAAAACAGGGGATTCTCGAGAGACTAAATATTATTTCTGCACAGGGAATAGAAGTTATTTTAGCCCTAAAAAATGTCCTGCCCCCACGATAAGTGAATCTCGGATTCTTCCTCCTGTGTGGGATAAATTAAAAGAAATTCTTACCAACCCGGAAGTAATAATGAAAGAACTCGAGGATTACTTTAAACAAAAAGGTAAGAAAAACCAGATACAACAAAAATTGAATAGCATCGAAAATGCTCTAAATTCTTTTAAAATAAAACGGGAAAGATATGCCGAACTTTATGCTGAAGGCTCCATCACCAAAGATTTCTATGATAAAAAGATACAAGAATGTGAAAGAGAAATACAAGGATTACAGAAAGAAAATGAGAAACTCTCTTATCTCTTACTTACCGAAGAAGAAAGGCGAAAAAGAATAAAATCCGTAAAAGAGCTTTATTTACAACTGAAAGAAAGCCTCGAAAGTGCTGCATATGAGGTGAAAGTGGAAGTCCTCCAGCGATTAGTGGAGAAAATAGTTAAAACTGATAATAAACTAGATATAGAGCTTAAAATACCGTTTGACGAGAGCTATCTGAAGCCAACCTCTAAGTCTTTGACGGACAACAGGAGAATCTACTGTCGCCACAATAACACTAAAACCTTCAAAATATTCGTAAGTACCCTGATTCCTCCGCAGGAAGAAATACACAGAAAAGCCAAGATTTATCGGAACTTTTATGATAAAAACGGCAATCCAAAATCAAAAAGTAGGCATAAAATAGAGGGGAGATATACACTAACCTACCACCGCAACAAAATAATTGATGATGAGGTCAAAAAGAAGTTTGATGCAATAAAGAAACATTTAAAAAACGCTAACCCGTCAATCCAAGAGGAGCATACTAAAAGGAGGATAAGCTATTGGGTCCTCAATCGTTGCCTCTATACTTTAGAACCACACCGTAAGAGTTTGTGGGTCGGAATAACTGGCAGAAAAAAACTCCAGGGATATAGAAAATATTTTGACCACAATAAAACATACATCAGGATCACAAGGAATACGAATATTGAGAGTATTCTGGGATTGTGTTCATAAGCTCGGAAAGCTGTATACAATATCCTGACAACACTTTCAGGTTGAGTAGTGTGGAAAATTGAAAATTGTTAAGTAAGGGGCTTTTGTTATGATAAGTTAATGGATAACAAAGGGTTACTGTAATTTAATATTTATAGTTGCTGTAAGGACAATTGAAATTTCTATTACAAAACTTGCGAAAATAGGTTCAACCCTATTTTTCCTTAAAATAAGGCACAATTACTGGTGTCTTTTGAACGCTTAAGTTTATGAAATAAAAAACAATCCTAATACTATCAACCAAGTAATCACAAATATCAGAGGGAGAAATTGTGTCATATAAGACGGGCTCAGGAAAAGTTTTTGCTCGACAAGACTTTCCACCTCAACATAACACTGAAATCGATCTATCTCCCTATCGAGTTTAATCACCTGCTTTCTCCATTGCTGAATCCATTCAACGGCCCCTCGCAGGATAACAAACCAAAATACCGCTATCACCAATCCAAGGATTGCGACACTAATACTAATTGTAGTATTAAATCTTGTTTTGGTCGAGAATGTGGCAACAAAAACCGAAAAAAGGCCTATCTGAGCCAATAGATAAAAGTTCGACCTCGTCCAAAATTCGCATATATCTTGTTTGAAATGATCTGTTACAATTTTAAAGATTTCCACATCTTGAGAAAGCGGTGCATCTCTTTCTAGATTTTTATTACGATTCATTTACTCATCTCCTTTTTAGATTTTTTATTCAATTGTTAAAATACTAAATCAAAGTTATTTCGATCTATTCAGGCCTATTTACCACACTTTGATGGCAAATTCTTTAATTCATTTTTATAAAAACCAATTCGGTGACGAAATTCAACCGGTTTAGTTTTCTTCAAATAACTTCCGATGGTATCGGCAAATGCCATTAAAATGAATTCTAAATATATGTTTGAAAATTTCTTTTTGAAATTTTTATATTCTTTCTGAAAATTTTTGTTGTCCGGGGTGATAATATCGTGTATTAAACCATGATTTCTAACTATATCTGTAATGATTTTAAATTCTTTTTTGGAAAGATTGAAACGCCTTAATATTTTTTCTGCTTTTTTGCCCCCCTTTTGTTCGTGGCCGGGACAACACCTGACGCCATTCAGACTAATGATAGTTTCTTTTTTGGCAATATCGTGCAATAGCGCCGCAACTTTTAATATTTTTCTTCTTGAATTCCTGTCAATAATTTTATTTAATATTTCCTTGATTTCTTTTTTTGAATTATAAATGATTCTTTCTAGATTATCCAAAACAGAAAGGGAGTGTTCAAAAACAGGTTCTTCATTGTGCCAATTATTATTTTCGATAACTTTTTCAAGTTCATAAAACTCCGGCATTAATTTAGCTAATTTTCCGCTTTTTATATTTTTTCTATTCAATATCGAAATATTTTCTTTACCCATATGAATTTTATAAAATGTGAAAATTTTCTTCCACCCTCCTTCATGAAAACTTCAGCGAGCAGACAAAATGTGGTTCGAGACAATCCTTCGACAAGTTCAGGACAGGTTATTTTTATCAGGTTCTTTAGCAGTTTTTGCCTCGCAAGGCGAAACTATAATTCCAAGTTTTGCTATGAGTTAATCATAACTCATTGCATTAAATTGTACAATAAAAAGTCGGTGACCATCAATCAGGCATACCGACTTTTTTAAAAATGTTTTTATTTCATCAATAGCATTTTCATTGTTTTACTAAGTCCTTCTGTTTCCATACGATAGGAATAAACACCGCATGGAAAACCCGCAGCATCCCACATTACCAGATGTCTACCGGCTCCTCTTTGCTCGTTCACAAGGCTGATTACCTTCTGGCCGAGAGCATTAAAAACTTTCAAAGTGACATAAGAGTTTTTGGGGAGCACGGAGCTGTAAAACGGCAGTAATAGTCATTTCAAAGAAGCCTTTAGTTCCTCTATTAATTGGGAAGGAAAATAATGCATGAGAATACTAAGCTCTTTAATTTCGCAGGTTTCAGGATTTCCCTTCCTAATCATTAGGCACTCGCTAAAACCAGTTTGCTTGTATATCCAAATCGATCCCAAGTCTTCACC
>Ga0268279_1001745_pt1 | contig 11471 bp, 9 predicted proteins | sample saktaG_6_FD_190142 | JGI IMG/M metagenome (GOLD analysis project Ga0268279, IMG submission 190142) | Saline water microbial communities from Sakinaw Lake, British Columbia, Canada - sak_2010_1_5_80m | ecosystem: Environmental > Aquatic > Non-marine Saline and Alkaline > Saline ...
CTACTGTTCTATATCATCTGTTTTTATACTACTATAATCTATTGAAATTGAAAAGCCAGCCGCTTTGCGGCTGGCTTCTTTATTCTTAAATAAAGGTAGTTAACCTTTTCTAGGAAAAGGGATCACCTCCTTTAGTTTTTAGGGTCACCAGGTACCTCATGACAAGCGCGACACCTGGCCTCGTAACCTTCATTTTCCCCTCCAACCAGAATGAGGGGTCCTTCCTGCCACGGCACTGGCTTGCCATTTATCAGAAGCTGCGTCCGCGAGGCATCAGCACCACAGACTACGCAGATTGCGTGGAGAGTGGTCACATGGTCTGCTCGCGCCATTAACTGTGGCATTGGACCAAATGGCCGAGCCAGAGCGTCTATGTTCAACCCTACGGCAATGACACGAACACCGCGATTAGCTATTTCTTCGCAAACATCGACTAGTCCTCCCGCAAAGAACTGTGCTTCATCGATGCCCACAACTGTGGTCTCCGCATTCAGGAGATCTAAAATCTCTCCTGGATTATCCCTGTCTAAAGGGATTGCTTCACATTTTGATCCATCATGCGAAGCCACAATACCATAGCCATATCTTGAATCCATGGCTACCGTGAAAACCTGAGCAACTTGATTAGCAAATTGTGTACGCCTTAGCCGACGGAGAAGTTCTTCGGTTTTGCCAGAGAACATTCCTCCGCAAATTATCTCTACCCGTCCTAACATTGTTTTTCTCCTTCCTATGTTTATTCCAAAGAACTACAAAAAAAGCGTAATTACCTCATTTGACTGGTTAAATAATCGCAATAAAAACCTGACTTGTCAATAAAAAAACTCCATCTTAGGTTAAACAAAATCTTATATCATCTGTTTTTACCACTATAATCTATTGAAATTGAAAAGCCAGCCGCAAAAGCGGCTGGCCTTAAGTTTTTCTCATCCTTGGATATAGGGCGTCCCCTCCTTTAACGCCTGGATAAGCTTTTGCTGTTCCTGTCCAAGATAGCGGATGTGTTGACGAGCAAGCCAAGGCATTGTGTCAACAACCCAGCCAATCAAGGCTGAAGGATCTGTATACTCCATTTCCAGAACAACCTGATCTCCTTCGGCGTTAGTGATGGTCATTCTTACCTGACCATCACTAATTTTGAATATGAAGTTACCAGCCGGATCGGGATGAAACTTCCATTCAGGCCCAAAATCTTCTGGAACGCTGCCCCATCTCGCCAAGTTTTCCTGAACTGCTGGAATATGGCGCTCGTAGATTTGGCTATTTTGGGAAAGAACTGAGATATATCCCAATAGGCTGAGGCCAACTTCTTCTGCGACCATTCGGTGTACCCGAATGAGCGAGAGAACGTTAAATGGCCACCCGCTGTACATATCATTGCTTCGGATGACCCATGACGAGCTCAAGACTCCGGATTGAACACAGAAAGTTCCCAATGATACACAAGGCGCATCTTTCAACTCCTTCAAATCTGTTGGATCCAAAAGGACAACAGTTGCCCTTTTAGTATCCTGGGATTTTTTCAGCCGCTGGATCACCTCCTCCAGTTGATTATGGTTTCGCCAGTTTTGCATTCGCTGGCCATAACGATAATCAATTCCCTGTGGTGGGGGTTCGGAAGAAATGAAGTCTTGGTAGTATACCTCAAAATCCTCAGGAGTGAAGTCAAATGGTAAACCAATGACTTCTTCTATTGGAACAGGCATTACTACTTTAACGTCAATGACGTGATTAAGCGTTTCTCCTTTTCGTGTTCGCCGTTCAGAACCGCATCTTGTTAGCAAGTCCTGAATTCGAATCCATGCATCAGCCAAATTCTGCACGGATAGTTGAACAAAACCTCCCCTTGATGGGAAGATCACCCTATCGGGAAGTTCAACAGGCGGGAATGCTACACCCAAACGTATCACATCCCTTTTCGGAAGATCAGAAAGGAATCGCGCAAGATCGGTCATCGGTACTGACCGACCATCAACAAATTCAATTTCCCGACGGAATCGGTTAATTGAGTCGCAATCAATGAGTTGGTCTAGTTTCCAACTCAACCGCGGTACACGATGGTCTGCAACACCTTCTTTCCATAAGGAAAGTATTGCTTCACCAGTCCGTGTGAGGTCATTCCCCCATACCACTATTGTAGTAATATGAGGAAGTTTGCCAAGACCTCGCAGTAACCAACTGATACCCAGTGGGGTACGCAGATTACCAATGGTACTTACACGAGAAAGTCCATGACCGCAACACATTTCATGAACATCATCCAGTAAGTCCCAAAGAACCAAAAGGGCGACGTCACCCTCTTTGTTTTGAATCCTCATCGCAGGAAGACATTCGTCCTCCCACGTTTTAATCTTAGTCATTATCCTTTCCTTTCCAGAACGCTAAGAGTTCCTCTGGTGATGCCGCCGGGGAAGTTAATGGAAAAAACGAAATCTGACACACAGGCAAACCAGCGTGAAGAACCAAGGGGACATTCCCCAGATTCACAAGCTCCAATACCAACCTTCCCTCCCAGTTTGCGTGAACCAGTCCCGCACTCGCAACTTGAAGTCCAAGCTGCGCCCAGTGTGATTTCCCATCAACTATTGCACAGAGGTTATTGGGCATTTTGATATACTCTTTGACAAACCCAACCACCACCTTTCCCGGCCGTAAAACCAGCCTTGATCTAATGAGACGTTTCTCACAACTATGTTTCCTTAAACTCCCCCCAAGGAAACTCTCGAATTGAACTGATAAGTCAACCACTTCTACCGCCCAAAGATTCTCCAAAATTCTATATTCTCCAAGTAGACAGAGATCTACAGACTCCGGATTAAATCTTTGGAGATCGAAGGGTCTTATTACCAGCTCTCCAGCGTGGATGTGTCTTAAGATATCCACATTCGACAAGACAGACATTTTGCACCTCCGTGCTTTGATTTAAAATGAACTAAAAACTATTAGAAAAACATTCCCTGTTTTTCCATATTTCGATTATAGTGCTCAAATTTCCCTATGTCAAACCAATACAAAACCCGGCTGATTTTAATCTAACGCCGGGTTTTGATTTTAAATTCACACCAATATGTGATATTAAAATGACTTTACTCAATTTCCACTCCCATTGCCCTTGCTGTCCCCTCAACAATACTCATCGCTTTCTCAATGTCATCTGTATTTAAGTCAGACAGCTTTTTTTCAGCAATTTCTCGTAATTGAGCGCTAGTAATTTTGCCCACTTTTCTTTGAAGCGGGTTTCCAGAAGCCCTTTCAATATTAGCCGCTCTTTTAATAAACTCAGATGTAAGCGGTTGTTTAGTAATAAAATCAAAAGTCCTATCTTCATACACCGTAATTTCAGCAGGAATAACCCATCCTTTTTGACTCTTGGTTCTGTCATTAAACATCTGGCAGAATTGCTGCATATTTACACCATGTGGGGCCAATATCGGACCTACTGGTGGTGCTGGCGTTGCTGTACCAGCTGGAATTTGTATTTTTATGATTGACTTTATCTTTTTTGCCATTTTAGAATATTAAATTAAAGCTTTTTTATTTGCAGGGAATCTAATTCAACTGGTGTATCGCGTCCAAACATATTTATTGAAACTTTAACCTTTCCCTTCTTCTCGTCTATCTCGGATACTTTGCCATCAAAATCCTTAAAAGGTCCATCAATAATTTTTACGGAATCTCCTGGTCGAAAATCAATTTTATACTCTGGCTCATCAACCCCCATTCTTTTTTGCAAGACATCAATTTCTTTTTTAGAAACAGGAATAGGTGTAATACCTGCTCCAACAAAACCAGTTACATTTGGCGTATTTCTAACAACATACCAAGAATCATCTGTAACAACCATTTCAACTAAAATATAACCTGGATAGATTCTTTCTTCCACAACCTTTCTCTTGTTTTTAGAAATCTTAATCTTTTTTTCCCTCGGCACTATTACATCAAAAATCTTATCTTCCATGCCCATTGATTCTATTCTTTGCTTTAAGTTTTTTGCAACCGCTTCTTCATATCCAGAATACGTATGAACTACATACCAATTTCTTTTTTGGGAAATCTGTTGTTTAGGCACTGCTTTTTATTACCGTTAAGTTTAAGTCAACAGCAATTAAATTAATTAAAAATTTATCTTAAAATCACTTTATTAATAAAAACGCTAAAGCCGAAATCCAATCCACCAAGAAAGATAGCTATTACCGCAGAAATAGCAATAACAATCACAGTATATTTCAGAGATTCGTTAAAACTAGGCCACTCAATTTTTTTAGCTTGAGCAATAACCTCTTTGAAAAAAGTTAAAATACCCTGCAAAAAATTGGTTAATGCCTTAAAAATTTTATTAATTTTTTGGTTTAAATGAAATTTCATCTTTCTAAAAAAGCCCTAAGGGCTTTTACCCTATAATACAAAAATTTTCTAAAATGTCAAACATCTAAGTTCTTCACTCCCTTAGCGTGGATGTTAATAAACTTTTTGCGTGGTATTACCTCAGCCCCCATCAATGTATCAAAAACCCTATCTGCTTCCGCGGTATTTTCAATGTTTACTTTGAGAAGAATTCTATTCTCTGGATTCATAGTTGTCTCCCATAGCTGTTCTGGGTTCATTTCACCAAGACCCTTATATCTCTGAAAATGGATATTCCCCTTCCCCTGTTTCTCCATTTTCTTGACAATTTTTTCCTTCTCTTCTTCTTTATAGGCATATTCTGTATATTTGCCTGATTGTATCTTATACAAAGGCGGTTGGGCAACATAAAGATAGCCTTTATCAATAATCTTTCTAAGATATCTAAAGAAAAAAGTCAAAAGCAATGTCCTAATATGCATGCCATCAACATCAGCATCTGCCATTATGATAACTTTATGGTAGCGTAAACGGCTAATATCAAATTCCTCGCCAATAGAAGTACCTAAAGCAATAACAAGCGATTTAATTTCATTTGAAGCCAAAATTCTATCTAATCTTGCTTTTTCAACATTTAAAATCTTACCTCTCTGAGGCAAAATAGCTTGAAACTTGCGATTTCTCGCCTGTTTAGCCGAACCACCGGCGCTTTGCCCCTCAACAATGTAAATCTCTGATTTTTCTGGACTATGACTAGAACAGTCTGCTAATTTCCCAGGTAATGCTAAAAAACGAGAAATACCTTCTTTAAAAATTGTTTGTCTCGCTTTTTTAGCAGCATTTCTTGCTTTTTGCGCCAAAAAACAACTTTCAATAATCGCTCTGGCATCTTTTTTATTCTGCTCTAAAAAGTCAGTAAAATGTTCAAACACTACTTCAGCAACAACTGCCCTAACTTCTGTATTTCCCAGCTTCTTTTTTGTTTGTCCTTCAAATTGCGGATTTTTTATTTTAACTGACACAATAACTGTAAGACCTTCTCTCACATCCTTGCCAGTCAGAGAATCATCATCATTCTTAAGAATTTTCTCCTTTTTCGCATATTCGTTAACACTTCTGGTTAACGCAGATCTAAGTCCCGTTAAATGAAAACCACCTTCTGGCGTAAAAACATTATTAGCAAAACTCTCTTCAAATGATTCAAACTCTTTTGTATAAAGCAAAGCCGTTTCTACCAGAACATCATTTTTCTTTTCAAAAGCATAGAAAATATTTTGATGGCGAGGTGTTCTTCCCCTGGTAAGATAATGCACATAGGAAATCAAGCCATTTTCAAAATAAAAAGTATAAGACCTTTTATTTTTGTCTCTTTTATCTAAAAAAATAATTTTGATGCCTTTTGTTAAAAATGCTTGCTGGCGTAAAAAATCAAGAATAGTTTTTGGCTTGAATTTTATTTCGTTAAAAATTTCTGGGTCTGGCTCAAAAGTAACAACACTTCCTCTTTTCTTTATTTTTGCGCCTTTTAAAAATTTTGTTTTTGCTTTGCCCCTAGAATATTCTTGAGAATATGATTGATTATTGCGATAAACATCAACTCTAACATATTCAGAAAGCGCGCAAACAGCGGCCAGCCCAACTCCATGCAATCCACCAGTGGTTGCGTATGCCTTGCCTCCAAATTTAGCCCCTGAGTGAAGAGTTGTCATTATGGTTTCTAATGCAGGTTTTTTTGTTTGCTTATGTATATCAATTGGAAAACCCCTGCCGTTATCCTCTACAGAAATACGCTTATTAGATAAAAGCGTAACAGTGATTGTGTTACAAAAACCCATAATTGCTTCATCTATAGCATTGCCGATAACCTCTTTTAAAAGGTGATGAACACCCTCTGGCCCAGTTGAACCAATATACATTCCAGGTCTTTTGCGTATTGGTTCAAGCCCTTTTAATACAAAAATATCCTTAGCTGTATAAGAAGCAACTTTTTCTTTTTCAACCCCTTCCTTAATCGTTGTTTTTCTCTTTGGCATAAATGTATATTAAGTTTCTAATTAGAAATCACTTTCTTACTTCCCATTCCAAGTTTTGCTCTAAAGCCTTAACAATTTTCCCATGAATGGTTTCTATCTCCTTGCTTTCTAATGTCCTGTCTTTTGCCTGGTAAACAATATGAAATGCAAAACTTTTTTTATCTCCATGAAGCTCATCTCCTTGATAAATATCAAATAAGTCAATATCTCGAACCAAACTTCCACCAATTCTATTCATGACATTAAAAACATCAACTACTTTTGTCTCTTTTGGAACCAAAATAGATAAATCACGCATAGCGCTAGGATATGGCGAAATCAATTGGTATTCATGCTCTTCTGATACTAACTTTTGCAAAGTGTCAAAATCAATATCAAATAAAACAACATCCCCTGTTATATCTAATTTTTTCAAGATTTTTGGCGATATTTGTCCCAAAAAGCCAACTTCTTTGTCATTAACTTTGATTTCCGCACTTTTGCCGATATCCCAAACACAGATCTTTGTCTGCTCCGGAGTTGGCTCATATTCATCGTACCAAACATTAGTAATGCCCATCTTATTTAGCAAGTCATCAATAACACCCTTAAGTTCATAAAACGACTGGTTTCCATCCTTGGTCCTTGCAATTAATCCCGATAAAAATCTTTGTTCTATAACCGCCAACCCATTGCCCTGAACCACTGTCTGTGGTTTTGATTTTTGTTTTCGAAGATTTGTAGCTCTGCTAAATATTTTGCCCATCTCAAAAATCTTGAATTCACTGAAATAGTTAAAATTAGTTTCAACATTTCTCATTAAGTTCGGCACCAAGCTTGGACATAAGTATTGTTGGTTTGAACTTAAAGGATTTTCAATTTCTAAGAGCTTATCTATTTCGTAGCCAAAAGTTTTTGCCTGGGCCTCACTAATAAAAGAATAATTTAAAACTTCAGAAAATCTATTTTCTTGCAAAATATCTTTAGAAAACTCTTCCCAAAAAATGTTCATATTTTTTTCAGGAGGAATTAGACATATTTTAGGGGCAGCAACAGGGATTTTCTCATAGCCATAAATGCGGCCTATTTCCTCTATTAAGTCCTCTGGGATAGAAATATCTAATCTAGATGTTGGCACTTCCACAGCTATCTTCCCTGACACTGTTTTAGACGCAATAAGTTTAAATCCTAATTTAGTAAGAATATTTTTTATTTGTTTTAAAGGAATCCTTCCACCTAATAATTTTTCAACATTATCTATGTCTAAAAATATCTTTTTTGGCTTAATTTTTTCTGGATAGAAATCAACTATGCCTTGTGCTATTTTTCCGCTTGCTAGCTCCTGAATCAACTTAGCTGCTCTATTAATCGCAGGTTCTGTAAGGTTAGCATCAATTCCATGCTCAAACCTCCATGAAGCATCTGTTTTTAATTTTAAAAATTGTGATGCCTTTCTAATAATCACTGGATTAAAATTGGCCGACTCCAGAACAATGGTCTTTGTTTGACTGTCAACGCCAGGCCCCTTGCCTCCTTTAATACCTGCAAGGGCAACAGGCCTTTTTGCATCAGCTATTACTAAAATGCTCTCATTTAATTTAAAATTCTGCTCATCCAATGTTGTTATTTTCTCGCCTTTTTCCGCAAATCTGACAATCAGTTTTTTATGTTCCAATTTGTCCAAATCAAAGATATGAAGCGGTTGGCCTGTTTCTAACATCACATAATTTGCAATATCAACAACATTATTAATGGACTGCAATCCACAAATCTCTAATTTTTTCTTTAACCAGTCAGGCGAATCATCAACTTTGATATCTGTAATCACTCTTGCGCTATAGCGCGGACATGCTTCTTTATCCCGCACCTCAATAGATACAATGTCTTTTGCCAATAACTTGCTATTTTCCCTTATTTTAAAATCAGGCAAGCGAAGTTTATAATCCATAATAGCTGCCATTTCTCTAGCAATACCAATATGAGAGGAACAATCACATACCCTATTGGATGTTATATCAATATCCAAAACAAAGTCCTTATTTATCTTTTTGATGCTTTCAACTTCAAAACTCTTTAAACTCAAAATACTAATCAAATCTTTTGCTGATGGTAGTTCCTTATCCAAATATTCCTGAAGCCAGTTATAGGAAAATTTCATAATAATTAAAACTGTTTTAAAAATCTTAAGTCTCCGCTATGGAATAAACGAATTTCCGGTATCTTATACCTCATCATTGTAAGGCGGTCTATTCCAAACCCAAAAGCAAAACCTTGCCATTCCTTAGAATCTAAACCAACATTTTTCAAAACATTAGGATTAACCATTCCTGCTCCAGCCATTTCCAGCCAACCGGTCTGGGAACAAACCGAACACCCCTTGCCTTCACAAGCAGTGCATCCCATATCAATTTCAAAAGATGGTTCTGTGAAAGGAAAATAACTTGGACGCAAGCGAATAGAAACATTTTTTTTGAAAAATCTCTTTAAAAACTCATAAATAATTGCCTTAAAATTTGAGACCGATATATCTCTGTCTATCATTAACCCTTCGAGTTGATAAAGCTGAAACTCATGTGAAGCATCTGTTGCTTCATGTCGAAAAACTTTGCCAGGAGCAATAATTTTTAAAGGTGGTTTGTGTTTTTCCATATACCTTATCTGAACAGGCGAAGTATGAGTGCGCAAAAGCAGATCTGATTTTCTCGGTTTAAGCCAGAAAGTGTCCCACATATCACGGGCAGGATGATGTTTAGGCATGTTCAAGGCATCAAAATTATACCAATCATTTTCTACTTCCGGCCCCTGAGCAACTTCAAAACCCATTTCCTGGAAAATTATCATTATCTCTCTCTTCACAATAGTTAAAGGATGTAAATGCCCCATTTGCTCTTTATGCCCCGGAGCTGTAACATCAAACCATGTTTTTTGTTCAACACTATTTGATATCTCCAATTGTTCTTGTTTTTTCTTAAATTCTAATTGTAAAAAAGATTTTAAAGAGTTTAACTCCTTCCGAACAGATATTCTTTGTTTCGGAGCAGCATTTTTGAGTTTCTTGAAAATTAAAGATACTTGGCCTTTTTTACCCAAGTATTCTTTAAAAACCTTGTTTAGTTCATTCAAGTTTTTTGCTTTTTTAATCTCTTGTTCTGCTTGATTCCTGAGATTTTTCAAATCAATATCATTCATAATTTTCTTAATTTTCTGTCTTAATTTTACCAAAACTTAGGTGAATAGTAAAGGGTTTAAAAAAAGAGACAAACGCTTAACATCAAACAATAGAACGGCGGGACAGAAAGAAAAATTTTACTGCTTCAACTAGGATTAGCTCTATAAAAACAAGACCAAAAAGTAATGCCCAGTCAAAAGCATGCAATGGAACTGTTTTTAATATTGTCTGTAATACAGGCAGATATGTGCTGGCTATCAAGATAATACCAGCGAAAAAAATTGCAAAAAGTAACAACTTATTATTAAAAAAATTAATGTTCCAAATATTCTTTCTCAGGCTCTTACAGCTTAAAGCCGCGAAAACTGTATCTAAACTTAACCCTGCAAACATCATCGTTCGAATATAACCAAAATCATTAGTTCGTGATAAAAGCCATATAAAAAGCGCAAAAAGAAGTATATCGTCAATAATTCCAATAGCAAAAACTAGAACTTTCATTTCAGAAGTAAAAATAGATGTTTCTTTTTTAATAGGCTTTCTCTGCATTACATCTCCCTCTTTTGGCTCAAAACAAAGAGCAATATCTGGTAAACCATCTTCAATTAAGTTTGTCCATAAAATCTGAATCGGCAAAATAGGCAATGGCAGTCTCAAAAGAAAACAACCACCAATCAAAATTAACTCTGTTAAAACATCAGAGAGAAGATATGTTACAACCTTTCTAATATTATCCATAACAGCCCTACCCTCGCCTATTGCCTTAACAATAACATCAAAAGAATTAGAAAGAAGTATTAAATCAGAGACACCTTTTGTCACATCGCTGCCTGAGTTCAGGGCAATACCAATATCCGCCTTTTTCAATGCTGGAGCATCATTAATGCCATCACCAGTCATGGCTACAACTTCTCCTTTTTTTTGAAGCATCTGCATAATCCTTAATTTATGTCTTGGCTCAACCCTTGCATAAACATCAATCTCCTCAACCCTTTGTTCAAATTCTTGCTCAGAAAGCTCATCTAATTCTTTACCTTCAATAATATTTTTCTCGTCAGGACTAAAACCAACCTTATTGGCAATAGCGCTAACTGTAAGTTTATGGTCTCCGCTTGCTAAAATTGGTCGAATGCCCGCCCGACGGCATAAATAAATAGAGTCCTTAACATCTTTGCGCAAAGGGTCTTCAATTACAAAAAAGCCAGCAAAAACAAGATTTCTTTTTTTCAAGTTTTCCTTTAATAGTTTTTCAGCGTTGTTTGTAGTATAATTTTCGTCAATCCCATAAGCAACAGCCACTACTCTTAATCCTTTTTGTGTTAGGGCTTCCAATTTTTGTTCAATAACCCTTCTCTCATAAGAACCCATTTCTTTTTTCTCGTCTAATAATTGGAAATGACTTGAAAAAGATAATATTTTTTCTGGCATCCCGGAGAGATAAGAAAATGTTTTGTTCTGTTCCACAAAAATTCTTGAAATATATTTGTTCTGGGAATCAAATGGAACAAAAGCTATGTCTTTAATATTCTCTTCAATCTTTTCTTTTGAAAAACCAGCTTTTATGCCTGCGTCTAAAACAGCCGCGCTGGTAGGTGCTCCTCTTGTCACTAATCCATTATCTGTTTTTTCAACAAAGGCCTTATTGGCTAATAGTCCTATTCTTAAAGCGATTTCTTCTGTTTTTACGTCTTTGATTTCATTTAATATTTGAGATGGGGTTAAAACTTCACGAACCTTCATTTCCCCCAAAGTAAGGGTGCCTGTTTTATCAAAAGCAATCACTGAAACACTTCCAAGCGTTTCAGTAGCTGCCAATTTTTTAACTAATCCTTTTTGATTAAAAATTCTTTTTGAAGCAATAGCAAGAATAATAGTTACGGCAAGAGGAAGCCCTTCAGGAATAGCAGAAACAGCAATAGCCAAAACATTTATAAAAGTAGTCCATA
>Ga0268279_1001747_pt1 | contig 11460 bp, 19 predicted proteins | sample saktaG_6_FD_190142 | JGI IMG/M metagenome (GOLD analysis project Ga0268279, IMG submission 190142) | Saline water microbial communities from Sakinaw Lake, British Columbia, Canada - sak_2010_1_5_80m | ecosystem: Environmental > Aquatic > Non-marine Saline and Alkaline > Saline ...
ACTTTTTCACATCACATTAAATCTATTAATACCTAATATCCTCTTGCTTTTAAAATTAATTAAAAATTTGGATTATTATTAATTTAAAAAAATATATAAATCTTAAATTTTTTTAATATTAAATTTTTTGAGCTTCCTTAAAATAATAAAATAATAAATCAAACTAATATATCTTTTAGATTTTTTATTTTTTCGTATTTTAAATACTAAATCAATTGTATCTATTAAAATATGAAACACAGATCCAATAAAAACATAGATTAAAAATTTAAGGAAATGGCTAAGGATTAGGATTAGAATTAAAAATTCAATTGTATGAAAAATCATTAATTTTTTTCTATTTTTTTTAGATTTATTATTTTTTGCATATAGATATGCTTTTTTTAAATTAAAATTTTTAAAATTAAATATAAACCAAAAATAATGATCAGAATCAATTAATATTGAAGATGCAAAGATTAGACTTAACCCTAAAAAACTTATCTGAGGAATTATAAAAAATAAAATAACGCAAAAAAGAATGCCAATTATGAAATGATCTTTTGGATACATTTTAATTCTTTAAAATCTTTTTAACTATCTCTGAAAACGCAGGCCTAGTTATAAAAACTCCTGCGGAAATCCCAATAATTGTGGTTATTGCAAATCCCTTTAATAATCCGGCTCCAATCCATAATAGGGGTATTAATGCGAAAAAAGTAGTCATATATGTCCCCAAAATAATAAAAAAGGCTCTTTTAATTCTTCTTTTAAAAGAAAATCCTTCGCTCATCTGAGATTCATCTAGAATAATTATTTGAGAATCAACCCCAGTTCCAATCGTCGCAATAATCCCTGCAATAGCTGGAAGATCTAAATTCCTCTGAAATAATGCTGATACTCCTAAAATAATTAAGACTTCACATAGGCTTGTTAATAAAACTGCAAAAGAAAGTTTTATTTTTTTATATCTTAAAAAAATAATTATCCCTACAATAATTATTGCAAAGAATCCCGCAATTAAAATAGTATTTGTGAATTTCTCTCCTAATAATGGTGAAATAGTGTCTAATTTTTCTATTTTTAATTTGAAAGGTAAACTTCCGGTTATTAAAACTGTTTGTAATTGCTTCATTTCTGAGACTGCATGATCATATGCTTCTGCATTTGTAGAACCTGTTCCAGAACCGCTTATAGAAATCTGAGTAGTTTTACTTCCTTGTAAATTTTTAGATATAAATAAAGAACTAACCAAATTATCATCTAAGTATAAATCCAATTTTTTATCTAAATACTGGGGATCTGAAGAATTAATACCTAATTCACTGGTTATTTCTGCGTGTCTTTCTGCAGCTTCTTTACTTAATGAAATTGGAAATCTAAAATTGCAGATTTCTTGATTATTATAATTATCACAAGAATAAATTCCAGATTGCTCTCCAGTTCTTCCGACATAAGTTATATCTTTATCCCCCCCATTAAAAACAGTTTTATTGCCGATTTTTGCTTCGAATATTCCTTGCTTTGCAATTAAATTCTCTAAATCTTTGGGTGTTGATCCAGCAATTTCAACCAACATATATTTTTTTCCTTCTAAATCAGAAACTGGCCTTATTTGAATATCCTTTAATCCATAAACATTAAATCTTTCATTTGCTACTGCAATTAAATCATTTAATTCTGAACTTGTTAAATCTTCCTCAGTAGAAACTAAGGCCCTTGCTCCCCCACTTAAATCTAATCCAGTCTTTATTCTCGTAGATTTAATTTCTTCAACATTAATTGAAGGAGTTTGATTTGTAAAAATAACTATTTCATTTTCTTTGGTTTTTATAATTAATTTTATTTTCTCTTTCGAAGGAAAATTAGAATTAATTACATTGAAATAATCTTCTAAGGAATTTATTTTTTCGCTGTTAATTTGTATGATTATTTGATTCTCTCTTAATCCTTGTTTATATTCGCTAGAATTTTCTTGTATTGAATTAATTTTGACCCCTTTATCAAAATTTAATGGAAAAATGATTAATAAAGACCCCATTACTATAAATATTAATAGCCAAATTTTCCAACTTAATTTCATTTTGCTTTTTCTTTTGCCTCCAAATACCATTTTAATATTGATGCATTTGTAATCCAAGTATTTATAATATCAAAACTTAACCCAATAATCAAAATAGTGAAAATTTGCCTTAACACTTCTGAAAAAGAACTAGTAATTATTAATGCAGCAGTTATTGCCAAAATAGAGGTAATGCCCATAGTCAATCCAGTTTTAAGGGCATTCTTCAACTTATGATTTATATCTCCATGTCTTTTTAATAATCTTGCTGTCAACATAATGTCTGTATCAACACTGTAACCAATTAACATTAAAAATGCAATAATTCCTGCGCCAGAAAGTTTAATTCCTAATAAATCTACTACTGCAAGGGACATTATGATATCTGCAAAAGCAGAAATTACAACTGCTGCACTAGGAATATTTATTTTTAGAAAAATCAAAACACTCAAAATTAAAAAAATTGCGCTAATACCCATTGCAATATTTATCTTAAATGCCCCTGAAAAAAATAAGATCACTGGCAAAAGGATTATAAAAAGAAAAAATAATTTCAATTTCCAAGATTTTCCAAAGATGAATAAAACTACTACCGACATAAAACTAAAAGATAAAACAATTGCATAAATTAATTGATTATAAAAACTTTTTCCAAGAGTTGATCCTGTTGAAACAATATCAAAATTTTTTCCTTTAATTAAATCATATTTTAAATGGTCTTCCAAAATATTGATCAAAGAATCGTATTCTAAAGAATCTGGATTTTCTGAAGGGATTTCTACCACAACTGCGGTTTGTTTTCCTGTTCCAAATTCAGAAATTTCTTTTAAACTAAAATCTTCAAAATTAATAGAAAGCTTTTCTTCTAAACTTTTCAGATTTATTATTTGTTCTGGAAAAATTGTAATTGTTATTCCACCTTTCAAAGAAACATCTTTTAAAATAAAATCATGATTTTTATTATAAAAATAACCAAGATAAACTAAAGATAAAACAAGCAAAATTGCAGGAATTAAAAGTAGAAATTTATAATTCTTATTATACAATTCTTTAATTTTATTCTTTAATTTTGCCATTTTTTAATTGAATTAAATTCTATTTTCTTATTATTTTTTGGAGAAATAAGTTTAAAAACTTATTTGAAAAAGATTTTATAAATTCAAAATCTTTAAATAACTTTAAAAATATAACTATATATCTTAAAAAATAGCAAAAAGGAGGAAATATGTTAAATAAAATAATAGATCATCACAAGCACCCCATAACTTTTTGGTTTCATATGCTTGGTTTTATAATTTTAATCTTTGGATTGTGGACCCATAAGCTTGGATTAATTTTCTTAGCAATATTGTTCTGCATACTTGGGCATTTATTCCATTGTGATAAAAAAAATCTAAAAATTTCTAAAAAACCACTTAAAAAGAAAAGATAAAATTAAATTGAACTTACTATAATTTTTTCTTGATTTTTATTATTGTAAAATATGCGCGGGCCGGGAATTGAACCCGGGTCAATTGCTTGGAAGGCAATGATTCTACCACTAAACTACCCACGCAAAATTTAAATTATTTTTTTATTTTTATTGTTGATACAAATCCCACATACTTTCTTAAAAAATCTTCTTTAAATATTTTTCTTAGTTACTTTAAATTTATTTATTAAAAAATTGGAATTTGCCCCCTTATATTTTTTGACTTCTTTGGAGAGTACACCATTATGCAGAGGATAGGATTCGAACCTACGAAGGCACTAAGCCACAGGATCTTGAGTCCTGCCCTTTTGACCACTCAGGAACCTCTGCAAGTAATCTTGGGAACTTATTTAACCCCATTAAAATAAAAAAGGATTATTCCATATAAAAAACTTTATAAATCCCTAATTTCAAGGTTATTTGAAGACAATCATAATAGTTAGGAAACACCTGATACCATTCCGAACTCAGAAGTTAAGCTGACTATGTTATTGGTGTTAGTTTCTGAAGAGAAGCCAAGCCTATAAGTTGTCTTCGCTTAAAAAATTAGATAAATATTCAAAAATTATATAAAATAAAATGATTATTCCAATTCGATGCATCTCTTGCGGCAAACCTATTGCCCATTTATGGGAAGAATTCAAAAGGAGAGAGGAAAATGGGGAAGATTCCAAAAAACTTTTAGAAGAATTGGGCTTGAAAAGATATTGCTGTAGGGCAATGTTTTTAGGACAAGTAGATAATTTAGAATTAATTAATAAATTTAAAAAATTTTAATTTAAAATATAATTTTTAAATTTGGGATTCACTTTGCATTTTATTACTTCTACTTATATTATTTCGATTCTTTCAGAAATTTTAAATAGTTTGAAAAAGACTTTATTTAATGAAGAATAAACTTTCTAAACAAGAGATTGAAAAAAAAATAAAGGCAATTTTTTCGAATGTTCCAAGCCCTAAAATGATTAAAAAAGCTAAAAGACTTGCTATGTCTAAGAATATAAAAATAAAGGAATTGAGAAAAAAAATCTGTAAAAAATGCTATTCCTTTTTTGATTCAGAAAATTGTCAAATTAGAATTAAAAAAAATCTTAAAATAATTAAATGTAAAAATTGTGGAAATATTTCAAGATATAAATTAAAATAAATAAAAATGAAAAAATTCCCGAAACTTTCTGGAAAATTGATTCTTGCACCAATGCATAATATCACTAATCTGGCATTTAGAATTATGTGTAAAAAATATGGGGCTAGCTTGGTTTTTACTGAATTAATTTCTGCTAATGCCTTAGCAAGAAACAATCAATCTGTTTTAAAATTAGCTAAAACAAATATAAAAGAAAAACCAAATGCTATTCAATTATTTGGCCAAGACTCTCGAAATATTGTTAAAGCTGCTCAAAGTATAGAAAAAAATTTTGATATTATTGATTTTAATTTGGGTTGTCCTTCTTTAAAAATCAAAAAACAAGGGTGTGGGGGCGCCTTATTAAAAAGAAAAAACAAAATTGCTAAGATTGTAAAAGAATTGTCTAGTTCCATTAAAAAACCAATTACTATAAAAACAAGGATTGGATGGGATAAAAATAATGCTATAAAAATAGCAAGAATTTGTGAAGCAAATAATGCGAGTGCCATAACAATACATGCTAGAACTGTTGAGCAAGGTTATTCAAAAAAAGCAGATTGGGAAATTATTAGAAAAATAAAAGAGGTTATTAAAATTCCGATTATTGGTAATGGGGATATTGTTAATGGAAAAATTGCCAAAAAAAGATTAGAACAAACAAATTGTGATTATCTTATGATTGGAAGGGCAGCAATTGGAAATCCTTTTATTTTTAAACAAATAAATGAATATTTAAAAACAGGGAAAGAAATTAAACAATCCAAAGAAGATAAAATTAAAGATTATTTTAAATATATTGAATTAACAAAAAAATATGATTGCTTTTCGATTAAAGATGCTAAATATAACGCCCAAAATTTTACTCGAGGACTTCCCAGAAGTGCAGAATTAAGAAAAAAATTAAATAAAATAAAAGACTTCCATGAAATTGACGCATTATTAAAAAAATATTTAAAAGAAAATCAAAGGATTACTTTGTTTTAACTAATTAGGCACAACAAACAAAAGATTTAAATATGCTAATCTTATAATTTTTATTATTAATATAATTAAATGGCATTTAAAAAAAATAATGGGTCTATGGAAGAAATTTTTGGCATGCTTAATCTTGTTCGAGAAAAGATAAAAGAAGATTATCCAAGCAAATTAAAAAGCAAAAATAATCATCAAATCTTAGAATATTCTAATTTGGAATCATCTCCGGGGAAATTTGACTATTCTTGCCTTTTTCTGGGTAAGCCAGAATATTCTCTTTATGAGTCTATAAAAATGTCTAATCAAGATATGGGGGACATTTTTGTTCTTTGGGATTGGGATTTTAATTTTAATTTAGAAAAATTTTCTGAAAACCCAGTTTTAGATTTAGAATCATTAAGAAAAAATAAACCAGACTTAATCTCAGAATTAATTAAAAAAGTTTTTTGTGCACCATTAATTTTGGCGCCTGGAAAAACTTCTAAAAAAAATATTGAATTAGGGAATCATTCTTGGGTCTCAAAAATCATAATGGGCCCTAGCCATCAAGGTTTTAATATTAATTATTCTCTAGATATAGCTGATTCTCAAAAGGAAACTTTAAGAAATATTGACTTTTCTGGAAGAATTTGGTCAAAAACAAAAAATTAATTTAAATTTAGGGCAAAATTTATAAACAATCTCTAAATTATTTATTAAAATGAAAAAATGTCTTTATTGTAAATCTGAATTGCCTCAAGAAAGTCTCTTGGATTTTTGTGAAAATTGTGGGAAACATGTCTTTGGTGAAAAAATGTTTAAGGCAATTGTAAAAAATATGGATGAAGCAAAAGAAAGGGGAGATTTAAATCAAGGAGCCCATTAGGTTTTATAATTAAAATCGCTGATTTGTATGCTCTTTCAGAATAAAAATTAAAGAAAAGTTTTTTAAATGCCTTATTTTTATGGATTTATTATAGAATGATAAAAAGAAAGAAAGAAAGAACTCATGGAAAAATTCCGCTTAGTAGATACTTCCAAGAATTTAAAAACAATGATAATGTGTCTATTATTAGAGAACATGCCGAACAACCCAAATTTCCAAAAAGATTACAAGGAAGAACCGGGGTTATTATTGGGAAAAGGGGACGATCCTATATACTAAAATTAAAAGATTCAAATAAGGAAAAGACATTTATAATTCACCCAGTTCATTTAAAAAAACTTAAATAAAAGATGATTATCGAAAAAACACCACTAAATTTGAATGAGGTAAAAGAAATTATGAAAAATTTGCCCGATGATGAAAAAAAACAGGCTATTGAACTTTACCTTAAAAAATTTTTAAAAACAAATTCTAAGAATGCAATAAAAATAGCACAAGAAATAGAAAAATTAGATTTATTAAAAATCAAAAAAAGTCATATTGTTAAAATTATTGATTTGATGCCAAAAGATGCCTCGGATTTGAACAAAATTTTTGATGATATCAGTTTAAATGAGGATGAAACAAATAAAATACTTAAGATTATTAAAGAAACCAAATAATGAAAATGAAGCAAAAAGAAGAATACACCATTATCTTAGACTATCTGCCTTATGGCTATCCTTTAGAGAAAAAAATGATGCCTATTGCCCAGGCTATTGGAATTAAAACAAAAGTTTTATTAGAATTAATTCCTAGAAAAGATGTGAAATTAGAAATTAATGAGAAAGTATATATTGGCCCTGATAAAAGGGAAAAAATATATTATATTCTTGGTAAATTGAAAAAAGATAGAATTACCGAGACTACTAAAGAAAATTTGCAAGAATTCATTGATAAAGAATTTGAAAATGATGAAAAAAAATTCATTGATTTTTTCAATTGCTCCAATGCAATAAATACAAGACTTCATCAATTTGAATTAATTCCAGGTTTTGGAAAAAAACACACCGAGGCAATTCTAAAAGAAAGAGGGATAAAACCTTTTGAATCTATAGAAGATTTAAAAAAAAGAGTTACTAATTTACCAGATCCTAAAAAAGCTATAAAAAAGAGAATAATTAAAGAAATAATTGGAGAAGAAAGATACAACCTATTTACAGAATAAAATGAAAGAAGAAATACAAGAAAAAAATAAATTTGAAATACAAAATAATAAAAAATTTTCAATTAAAAGAATTGTTCAATCAGATATTCCTACAAATAAAAAGATTCTTGTTGGTCTAACCTATATTAAAGGGATTTCTTGGGCATTTTCAAATGCAATATGTAAAATTTTAAACTTAAATCCTACAGAAAAAATAGAAAGTCTTAATAAACAAAATATTGAAAAAATAGAAAACTTTCTGAAAAAAACAGATTCAAAAATTCCGAAATATTTACTAAATAGAAGGAAAGATTTTGAAACTGGAGAAGATTCTCATTTAATTGGAAATGATTTAAATATGAAAAAAGAATTTGATATAAGAAGATTAAAAAAAATTAGATCCTATCGAGGATTAAGACATGCTTTTGGGCATCCTTCAAGAGGTCAAAGAACAAAAAGTAATTTTAGATCTAAAGGAAAGAAAAAAACTGTGGGTGTTAAGACAAAAAAACGAGGAAAATAAAAAATAATTAAAATGGAAAAAAAATATTCGCGACCTAAAAGGCCCTTTGACAAAATAAGAATTGAAGAAGAAAATGTAATTAAAGAAAAATATGGTTTAAAAAATAAAAAAGAAATCTGGAAAGCCGATGCAGCCATTAAAAAAATAAGAAATCAGGCAAAAACTCTAATTACAAAATCAGATGAAGAAAAAGAATTATTTGTTAAAAAATTGCAAAAAAAAGGTTTCCCTGTAAATAATCTCGCAGAAGTCTTAGGATTAGATAAAACTAATTGGTTAAAAAGACGATTACAAACAATTGTCTTTAATAAAAAATTGGCGAAAACTATGAAACAAGCTAGACAATTTATTACCCATAAAAAAATCCTAATAGAAGATAAAATAACCAATAAACCGTCTTATCAAGTTTCTTTAGAAAAAGAGCCATCAATTAAATTAAATCTAACGCTGCGAACTATAAAGAAAAAATTTGCGCCTGAAATAATAAAAAAAAATACTATAGAAGGTGAAGCATTATAAAGAAAAAATGGAATCAGAAATTAAAAAAAAGAAAGAACGGATTGCAATATTAAATATTTATACCACATTTAATAATACAATTATGAATTTAACAGATCTTACAGGAAATACTCTTGTAAAATTTAGTGGAGGGCAATCGACTAAACAAGATAGGTTAAAGGCAAACCCCACAATTGCAATGTTTATTGTTCAAAAAATAATTGAAGAAGCAAAAGATAATGGAATTACTGGATTTTATGTTAGAATTCGTTCTAGAACTGGGCAAGCAAATCCTGGCCCCGGGGCCCATTCTGCAATAAAATCTTTACTTAGGGCCGGATTTAAAATTTTGAATATAACTGATAATACCAAAACTCCAAGGGGCGGACCAAAAAAGAAAGGGGGTAGAAGGGGGAGAAGGCCTTAAACTTATTTTAATTAAATTTAAAAACAATCATTTCAAAAATATATTATGATAAAGATAACAGAATATAATCAAGAAAAACAAGAACTTGAATTCATTACAGATATGCCTATTAATCTCGCGAATGCTATTCGGAGAAGTGTTTTAGAAATACCAATAATGGCTATTGAAGAAGTTGAAATCTTTAAAAATGATTCTGCATTGTATGATGAAATAATTGCACATCGTCTTGGTTTAATTCCTATTAAAACAAATAAAACTTCAAAAGAAATTCAATTTAAACTTGTAGAAAAGGGTCCGAAAACTGTTTATTCTACAGATTTAAGCCCAAAAACCGGAACAAAATACAAATTACCAATTGTCATTTTAGGAGAAAAACAGGAAATTGAAATGATTGCAACTGCAAAATTAGGAAAAGGAATTTCGCATATAAAATTTTCTCCGGGTTTAATTTATTATAGGCATAACATAGATCCTCAGATTTTAGATTTTATTGATGTTGATCGTAGAGGTTTAGTCAAATATAATGAAGAAGAAATAAAAAATAAAAATTTATCAGAGGAATTAATACAAAAAATTAAAAAATTAAAGGAAATAAAAGAATTAATTTTTAATATTGAATCTTGGGGACAACTTGAAGTTAGAGATGTTTTTATTAAATCTATTGAAATTTTAAATCAAAACTTAAAGGAATTGGGAAATAAATTAATAAAGTAATTATATGAGTGGGGATGCCGGAGCGGTCAAACGGGGTGCGTTAAGGGCGCACTGGCTTAGTGCCTACAGGGGTTCGAATCCTCTTCTCCACATAAATTTCTTTAAAATATTTAATGATTAGCAAAACAAAAATTAATAAAAGAATTAAAAGGAAAAAGAATCCTTCCATAGTAGAAACTCTGCTTCTTGCAAAAAAAAATAATCATTTAGAATTAGCAAAACAATTATCTGCTCCAACAAAAAAACAAAAAGTTTTTAATTTAGATTTTATCGATAAATTAAAAGAAAAAAAAATATTAGTTGTGGGAAAAATTCTTGGAGAAGGTCAAATTAATAAAAAAATTTCGCTTATTGCTATTAATTTTTCAGAAAGTGCAATAGAAAAATTAAAAGAAAAAAAATGTGAGATTAAAACTATTTTTGAAGAACTTAAAATTAACCCTAAATTAAAAGATACAAAAATAATAAAATGAATAAAATAATCATTAATGCCGAATTAATAAATTATGGAAGATTATGCAGTTATATTGCAAAAAAAGCATTAGAAGGTAATGAAATAATTGTTTTAAATTCTGAAAAAGTTTTAATCAGTGGAAATAAAAAAGATATTATCAAAAAGTATGGCGCCCTTAAGAAAAAAGGTGGAAGATCTTTAAAAGGACCGAAAATTTCACGAATTCCTTTTAAATTTTTGAAAAGGGGTATTCGTGGAATGCTCCCAGATCATCGAAAAGGCATTGGAAAGATTGCTTTTTCAAAAATAAGATGTTATAATGGAATACCTGAAAAATTTAAAATGGAAAAAACAATAAAAATTAAAATTAAAGAATATAATAAATGCATCACTCTTAAAGAACTCTTAGATAATCTATAAAATGAAAAAACAATTAACAATTTCTGGGAAAAGAAAAACTGCAATAGCTAAAGCAACAATTGAGGAAGGAACTTGCAAAATATTTATTAATAAAATTCCTTATGAAAATCTAGAATTTTTTTGGAGATTGACAATTAAAGAACCATTAGAAATTACGAAAAAAATTCTAGGAAATTTTAAATTTGATATTAAAATTAATGTAAAGGGTGGTGGAATTGAAAGTCAAATTTTTGCTTCTAGACTTGCAATTGCAAGAGCCTTGGTAAAATTTACCAATTCTAAAGAATTAAAAAATGCCTTTGTGAAATATGATAAAAATTTATTAGTTGCCGATACTAGAAGAAAAGAGGCCTATAAGCCAGGTGATAGTAAGGCTAGAAAAAAAAGACAAAAATCTTTTAGATAAAACATAAATAAAAAAATGAGGGAAATAAATGTTTAGTTCAATAATCCAAAGTATATTCATAGATTTTTTTCAAAGTATATTCAATTCTATTCCCCAACTTTATAAACCCTTCATCAGTTTATTTTTTTATACAATTTTTATATCATTATATTCTATTTTTATTTGGAAATTTTATAAATTCCTTGCAAAGAGAGATATTTTAGAATTAAATTTGAAAAAATATAAACATTCAAAACATCCCAAATTAGAAACGATTTTTGCAATGGCTCTATATACTATTGAATATATTGTAATTCTTCCATTTTTAGTTTTATTTTGGTTTGTAATTTTAGCATTATTTTTATTGGTTTT
>Ga0268279_1001755_pt1 | contig 11436 bp, 8 predicted proteins | sample saktaG_6_FD_190142 | JGI IMG/M metagenome (GOLD analysis project Ga0268279, IMG submission 190142) | Saline water microbial communities from Sakinaw Lake, British Columbia, Canada - sak_2010_1_5_80m | ecosystem: Environmental > Aquatic > Non-marine Saline and Alkaline > Saline ...
TGGGGGTAAGTATAATACTACTGGTCGTCCGTTGACGAAAATAATTGGTGATTTTATCAAGCCAATTCAATAAGGTCTTACGGAAATCCGGAAACAAACCATGACTCTCTGCAATGAGAAGCCATTTTTGTATCCGTTGCGTTGCCTTTTCCTTTGTTGAGTGACTCTCAAAGATACGGCGCAAGCATTCTTTAAGACGATGAGCCATCTTCAATATTGGGCACGTCTCATATATCTTGACAAGATTCTCCTGTTGATTATCCGTCAGGTTATCTTGGTTCTTTAACAGTGCATAGTGTGAACCTTTTAATGCTTCTGGATGTCGCTCTTTCTCTTTGTTCTTCAGATTCTTCAATTCCGTATTGATTGCTTTGGCTACATGGAAACGATCAATTGTGATGACAGCATTGGGTAAGAGTTCATTACATACATCAGCATAAGGTTCCCACATATCTATGGCTACTTCGGTAATTTGATTACGTTCGACTGATGTAAGCTGTTCCAGTCGTTGGCGTAGTTTTTCTTTAGTTCGTTTCTCAATTACATCGACGACTTCACTTGTGTCCAGATTACTGTCCAGATTACTAAGGATTAATGCAAAATCCTGTTTGCCTTTGCGCAGGGATATTTCATCAATGCCCAGTCGCTTTAAGTTTACAAATGGATTAGCAGGTATATAGCTTTTGGCTTCTGTGAGAAAGATGCTTTCAACCTGTTCGTATGTAAGACTTTCAAAACGCATGACCGCAGTAATATTATTTTCTTTAACCTGATGGAATATACGTGCTTGATACCTGTTGGTGTAATCTCTATGTTCCTTAACAAAACCCAAGTGTTCTGAGAATGGATCGTTGCATTTGGGGGTAACCATAGGGCATAAGAATCGCCGTCGAGTGAAACGTAGGTAACATGCTTTTCCACTAATAGGCAGGTCACGCACTATTCGTGGATGGTTCTCATGTAAATCTGAGGAATACGTTTTGCATCGAGGACATTTTGCACCTTTCATAATGGATTGAATATCCAGTGTTATTTGTTCATCACTGGTCTCAATGCCAACTACTTCATAGTTAGGTATGTCAAGAATCTGAGTTAATATCTCATACATTATGATATATCCTGAAAGCAGAAAGTGTTAATAATAGGCTATGGAATGACCTGAATTGCCTATGCAAGAATTATTCCCACACTTTACACGGAAGAACCATATTTTTTAATTATATTCACAGTTTACCTCCCGGAACCCAAATATTTATGCTTTCGATATTTATATTATTTATAGGGGAGGCAATTATATCAGTAAAATTGTCAAACTGTAATGTTCATTTTCTAACATCGGGATTCACAAAAATGTCCAATATGTTACTTTATAGCGCAAGGAACATAGAAAGCCTTATTTGGTCTGCATTCAGGCCATCTGAACAACTGCTTAGAAAGTAAGGAAAAGGAACGTTTTCTTTACCAAAAACTTTTCCCTTGAAATATATTCATTTTCGGTGGTATTATGGTAAATAAATCCGGTCAATATTTCTATGTTAAATAAATTACTGAATAACAAGAGTTTCTTTACCACAGGAGTTATGTAATGCTTATCGGCTATGCGCGTGTTTCAACACATGACCAGAATCTTGACCTGCAGAAGGATGCTCTTGAAAAAGCAGGATGTGAAAGAATTTATGTAGAGCAAATGTCAGGTGGCTCATCCAACAGACCGGAATTAAAACGAGCCATGGATATTCTAAGGGAAGGGGATTCCCTTGTTGTCTGGCGTTTAGATAGATTAGGCAGGTCCCTTAAGCATCTTATTGAGTTGATAACGGAACTTGAGGAAAGGAATGTTGGCTTCAAAAGCCTGACGGAGTCCATTGATACAACCACTTCAGGAGGAAAGCTTATCTTTCATATCTTTGGTGCTCTCGCCGAATTTGAGCGTAATCTTATCAGAGAGAGAACCAATGCTGGATTATCCGCTGCCAGGGCAAGGGGGCGTAAAGGTGGAAGACCACCGGTTCTTGACAGCGGGAGGAGAGAAGTGGCAATCCAGCTATATAATGAGAAGAAGCATACGGTTAAAGAGATATGCCAGGTCATGGGTATATCCAAACCTACTCTTTACAGCTATATTGAGAAAGCCAAATCTCAATAACCATAGCAAGGGAACTCCCACTGGAGCAGTATGTTGACATTATGGATAACCGAGCTTCGGGAAAGCTATATTTCCTTTTTTGCTTATCATATCAAGATTGGCACAAAAGGCTGAATCTGATATTTTCCAAAATTTAAAAGGAGGATTGCTTTATGATAAAGATAGCTACTATTGTTTTATTATCCCTTTCACTTATGTTGGTTATCGGATGTAATAGAGGCAAGGTTAATGACCTTGAAATAGCAAGACAGGAGCTAGAGGAACATGCATACAGCAAGTCTGAAATAATGCTCGAAAGGCTGGTCGAAAAACAGCCAGAAAATATAGAGGCATGGTGCCTTTTGGCTGCGACCTATAACCGTCAGGATAAAGCAAAGGATCTGGAAACAGCAGTAAATAAATTGCGGGAAATGGGCAAACCAGCCATGGATAAGCTTGTTGATATAATAAGACATGAAAGGAATATGGCAGAAGACATGGCGAAGGTGCTGACATTAGTTGGGAAATCAGCTATTGATACACTTGTATCTGCATTGGGAGATACTGCAGGTCATGTTCGGGAAAATGCCATCGAGATTTTGACGAAGATGGGAACTGACTCAAGAGAACAACTGATTAGCGCCCTGGATTCCTCTAATGTACTCATCAGGGGAGGAACTGCCAGAACATTGGGTAACATAGGGCATAAGTCAGCTATGGAATCATTGATGAAAAAGTTAGATGATACAGCTCCCCTGGTTAGGATAGAATCTGCAATAGCTCTTTATAAGCTCGGGGATAAGAGCCATGAGAATATAATTAATGATGGTCTGAAGTCGGACCTGACTGAAGTACGTCGTATAGCTGCGATCGCCATACGTGATATAGTGGAAAATCCATCTATTAAGCCATTGATTGAAGCTGTAAGAGATAGTGACATGCAAGTGCGTGCTGCTGTTGTCCGTGCTTTAGGAAAAGCGAAGGATAAGATAGCGATAGCACCTTTGATAGAGGCAATAAAGTCAAAGGATAGCGACATTAGTAATGCTGCTTCCGAATCATTGAAAGAAATAGGTGAACCAGCTGTTATGCCATTGTTGGATCTAGTCAAGCAGGAACAGGATATAGCCATGCTCCGCAAAGCAATTCAGACGCTTGGAGATATAGGCGATGAGCGTGCCATAGAACCCCTGGAGAAGATATATGCCGAGAGCAAAAATTCGCTTATCAGACAGGAAGCTGCTGTTGCTCTTAACAAAATTTAGTCTTTGTATCATTAGCAAAGGTTCACTAATTTGCCAGTAGATTCTGAATAGAAGGTAAAGAGAGGTGCAAAGACTATGAAGGCGCCGCTAATAGCGTTTTTCATTCTGGAGATTCTCTTCTTTATCGTAGGTTTGTCCAATATTTTCGTTTTCAAAATATCGCGGAAAGCCTTTGTGCTTTTCTCACCTTTGATAGTTACCGGTATATTGGGCTTGATTTTGCTCGTTCTGACCATGAGATACCAGGTTTCTGGCACTCTGAGAGTTTTTCTGCTACTTGCTGGAACTGCGCCGAGTGCAATGTTCATAAGCATTTTGTTACACAACCTTATTTCCGGTGCGATTATGAAGATCACTGGCGGAGATTTTGAAGATGCAATTTTCTTCATACTTGCCATATTTGTATGTCCTGCGGCTTTTATTGCGGGCACAGTCGGGACGATTGTTTTAATGATCAAAAACGCGATTGTCAGATAGAGTATGGAGGAAAGAAAAACGAAAGGAATAAGAAGCTAAAGTGATTTCCACAGCTCCGGTGTTTGACTATACCGAGAACCTGATGTAAATCAAGAACCTTCCGTACTTGATTTTAGTCGAGCCAGATGGATTTTTAGAGTTCTGGATTATTGACATAGCAAGTAGGTTCTCGCATGACTTCATTCCAATATAACGTCCTCATTTCGTCATATGTTATAATGCCTTTGTGCCACATCCGTTGGAAAAGCCCACTTTGTCGCCAATATTGAAAAGTTTTATATATTATGTTCTGCGATCCCTGGCTATTTGGAATTTTATCCCATTTAAAGTCATTATGAAGGGCATGCATTATGGTTTCCATGATCCTTCGATTGTCAATTTGTGTTTGCTCACACTCTTTATCTGAAAAACCTGAAGGAAGCAATGGCTCAATTTTCTTCCAGAGCGTGTCTGAAATTCCACATGATTCTTCTTTTGGTAACACTGCACCTTCTCATCTCCTTTCGGTATTCACTGACTATTCTTGATCGCCGACCATGTAGATATTAACTTATCCTGAGGATTGACAGCTTGCTGAGGTATTTTTGGCGATTTGCCATCTGGTGGTGTATATTCCTCCACATTTCTAAGAAATCCACCATTCCACCCACCGAAAACGTAGATTTTGCCATTCATAACACCACTGCTAATGTCACATCTCGCAGTCGGCATATCAGCACATTCCCTCCATGTATCTGTCAAGGGGTCGTATTCCTCCACAGATGCGGAGTAAGTCAACAAATTTAACGCTCCGCCGATAGAATATATTTTGCCATTTAAAACACCAGCAGTACCACCCTGGACACCTAATGTTAGCGGATCTGACTTTTTCTCCAATTGGTCTGTTACAGGATCATACTTTAGCAATATGGGTTTTTTATTGATGTCAGAACCAATGATATATATTTTACCATCGACGACACCGGATCCCTTCAATTTGCGTAGCTCTGGCATTTTCGGCATTTCTTCCCATTTATCCGTTTCGGGATCATATACTTCCAAAGAGTCCACAAAAACTGCATCCCCATGAGGAACTGAGCCATTCAATCCTCCGATGGCGTATATCTTATTATCTACTACGCAGGCATTTAGACTGTGTCGTGGGGTAGGCATGTCCGCTTTCTTTGTCCATGTGTTTGTTGCGGGGTCATACTCCTCCATCGCTGATAAAACGGATGGTCCCCAATTATCTTGCGTGCCGCCCATAACATACACCTTTCCATTAACGGCACATGCAGAAAGCCTGAATCTCGGTGTGGGCATATCTGCTCTTATTTCCCAGGAATCTGTTTCGGGGTGATATTCCCTCGTTGTTTTCTGGCAAATATTATCGGGCGTTCTGCCACCAATTACGTATATTTTGTCACCTACAGCGGCAGCGGCTGAAGCCCAGATAGGTTCGACCGCCAAATCCCTCTTAGTCCATGTATCACCGGCGATGCTAACATTGGTTATGTTTAGAACACAAAATAATGTCAAGCTAGTAAGTAAAAAAATGTGATATTGCCTCATGGTAAATTTCCTCCCTTTGTATCTTCACATTGAATATAGCTTGCGTATGAGTTCTTCTGTCAAGGATGGGGTTCATTTTGATGTCTTCATCTGTCCCCAGGTATTAGCAAGATTGTGTTTAGATGAAACGCCCGTTATAACATCCATATCAGGAACGCTATCTCCGGTTATAGTCAGATTGTCAAAGTGAACTTCATGGCTCAATTTTCTTCCAGAGCGTGTCTGAGATTCCACATGATTTTTCTTCTTTTGATAACACTGCACCTTCTCATCTCCTCTCGAGATTCACAGACAATTCTTAATTGCCGACCATGTGGATATTAACTTATCCTGAGGATTAATCGCTTGCTGGGTTCTCTCTGGCAACGTTCCATCTGGTGGTGTATATTCCTCTACAGCACCAACGAACCCACCATTCCACCCACCAAAAACGTAAATTTTATCATTCATGACAGCACTGCTAATGTCACATCTCGCAGTCGGCATATCAGCACATTCCCTCCATGTGTCTGTCAAGGGGTCGTATTCCTCCACAGATGTGGAATAAACCCAATTGAACACTCCACCGATAGCATATATCTTGCCATTCAGAACATTGGCGGTACCGTTAAAACGTTTTGACATACTTGCTTTATCTTCCCACTGGTCTATTACAGGATCATACTTCAGCATCGAAGATTTTTTATTGTCATCAAGGCCAATAATATATATTTTGCCGTCCACAACACCGGAACTATGTAATCTAAACATTTCTGGCATTTTCGCCTTTATCTCCCATTTATCCGTTTCAGGATCATATACTTCCACAGCATTTATAAAGAAGGTGCCCCCATCTGGAACAGATCCCTTTGTTCCCCCCATTGCGTATATCTTGTTATCTACTACGCAGGTGGCTAGACTATGCCTTGGGGTAGGCATGTCCGCCTTTTTAGTCCATGCATCCGTTGCCGGGTCATACTCCTCTACTGCCGACAAGACACCCTGCCCATGATTATCCATCGTGCCACCAATAACGTATATTTTTCCATTGACGACGGATGCTGAAAGCCTTATTCTATCGGTGGGTATATTTGCTTCTGTCTCCCATGTATCCGTTTCAGGATCATATACCCTTGTTGTGTTCGGTGTTAATCCACAACTAATGACGTATATTTTGTCGCCCACAGCAGCAGCGGTAGAAGAAAAGGTGGTTTGGTTAACATTCCTTTTCTTAGCCCATTTATCATTGGCAATTGTAACATTGGCTATGTTTAGAACACAAAATAATATCAAGCATGTAAGTAAAGTAATGTGATATTGTCTCATGGTAAATTTCCTCCCTATTTGGATTTGGCACTGAATTCATGCATTTAGATAAATGACTTGATGTCCAGCAAAAATATTAAAGGAGCATCATTTTATCAGTTCAATAAGGCAAGTTTTGTGCCAGAGCATAAAAAGGTCTCGTAAAACCTCATACAAAGAGGGTTCAAGCGTATCATCATTAAAATATGGTGATATGCCAGAGTGTATCTTAGGGATACAGTTTATTTCTTGGCGAGAAACAGATTTATTAGTGATTGCTTTACTTTGGAAAGGTGTATCTTATGGATACATGATGAGTATCATCGGGATACAGTCTATTCGATGTCCAAGCGCTTCATCATGCGTATGAGGTTTGGTCGGTGGACACCAAGTATTTGAGCCGCCTCGGAATGGTTTCCATTGCATTGTCTCAAGGCATCCTCAATCAAATGTCGCTGTAATTGTTCAATAGATTCGGAAAGAGTCATGTGCCCTGAACCTATCTTCATCAGCGATTCTTTCTGGCTAATCTGAGCAGGAAAATGACGGACTTGGATTGTATTACCTTCATCTGCAAGGGCTACCGCTGAAGCAACTGCCAGATGAAGCTGTCTTACATTGCCGGGCCAAGAGTAATCCAGAAACATTCTGGTAGCTTCCGGTGTAAAACCATTCAGCTTTTTGCCTGTCTTTTTTAGATATTCATCCAGAAAATATTCTGCCAAAAGCTTTATATCTTCAGGTCGTTCTCGCAATGGTGGGATATGGATGATGAACCCAAATCGGAAAAACAGGTCTTCACGGAACAGGTTTGCCTTGATCCTTTCCTCAAGATTCTGGTTGGTCATGGCTATAGCCTGAACATCCACAGGTCTGGCTTTGCTATCACCAACAGGGATAACTGACCTTTCCTCAAACACCCTTAACAGATGCGACTGCGCATCTTCGGGCATATCACCTATTTCATCCAAAAGGAGAGTTCCACCTGATGCCTCCTCAAATAAGCCTTTTCTATTCTCAAGTGCCCCGGTGAATGCACCTTTGCGATAGCCAAAAAGGGTGCTTGCAACAAGCTCACCGGGTATTGCCGCGCAGTTTAAAATGCGGAGAGGACCATTGCTTCGGGAACTGTTGTTATGTATTGCCTTTGCCACCAATTCCTTGCCCGTACCTGTCTCACCGGTTATAAGTATGGGCATCCCAAAATCAACGGCCCTTGCCATTAGTTCGCGCACCCGCATCATCCCCGATGATTTCCCCTTTATGTTTTCAAAGCTGTATTTATGTCCCATTTCCTGCCTTAGGTATTCCACTTCTGTCTGCAGGGAGACAATATCAGGATCAGATTGGATGTCCAATTTAATTTTCGCTGGCTCAGAATAATTAAGGTCGCGGTCAATAGCCTGTAACTCAAATATATATGTTCCGGGCTTTTCGGGTATCCAGTCAAAGGTTGTTTCTTTCGTGGTTTTGCGCCAATCTTTGTCTATCTCTTTAATGCGACAGCGGTATTGACGTTTCTCTGGAATGGTTTTGAAATCAATAGAGCTGTATTCAATTGTGATACGTGTTCCCATGATTATAGGGGGGATAGCAGAAAGGTCTTGATAGGTCTGATCTGTAGTTACTGAAACGATATAAGCTTTGGGACGACTGGAACTCCTGCGATAGCGTGTCAATCCGCCGTCCTGTGTTCCAAACCAGTATGAGCCGTCTGAATCTCTGGTAATCGCCATAACTGTGTTACCAGCCAACCCATCTCGTATATCCAGAGATGACCATGCTGTTCCATCATACATAGAGACACCGTGACTGTCAGTACCAAACAATACCAATTCATCACTATGGCTTGATCCAATATACTTTATTTTATATGGATAGATCGCTCTAATAAACTTTTCCGCCAGTCCATCCTTTCGTGTGAATTTCTGGAATTTTCTTCCATCGTATTCAATGAGACCAGTATTTTGCGCAGTCCAGATCATCTCATTTTTATCATGGTGAAATGCGGCCATCATCTTTTTCCGACCATCATCTGAATCATGAAAGTTAATAAAACGGCTTCCATCATAACTCGTTATTTCAAATGCCAATAAGTCAAAAGTTCTCGAAGTAAACCACATTACGCCATCGCTATCGCAGCAAATGATATGAACATCATCGTTTGCCAATCCATCCTCGGTGGTAATTGTCTTCAGAAACTCACCGTTCCTGGTATCATAGCGGGAAACTCCTTTGTCAGTGCCGAACCATATTATACTGTGGTCATCACCATAGATAGTATAAACGTTATTGCTTACCAGTCCATCATCAACAGTCAGTGGCTTTAAGCATTTTCCTTTTACAGTATCGTAACGGGATATCCCTTCACCAACTAACCATCTATTACCACTCCCGAACCACATTATCCCCTCTGAACCAAAATAAATTGAGGTAATGGAATTACCTGCCAGGCCATCTTCCATAGTTATAGGAGCGAGAAACTCCTGGGTCTTTATATTGTATCGAGAAACACCATTATTCAACGTCCCAATCCATAAAATGCCATCGTCTGAGAGATGAAGGGATAAGATATTATTACCAGACAAGCCATCTTTTGTGGAAAATGACACAAAGCTATTTGGGTCATATCTGGAAAGCCCTCCCCGCTGATTTGACTCCATAATACTGCCGGATGCGACCCATATTGCTCCATCTTCCTCAACATATAGATCCTTTACCACCTCGCTCAGTAGTCCGTCCTGAAGGGAGAAGTTTATAAGTCCCTGATGGTCATAGCGTGAAATACCGCCTCCCCACATTCCAAGACAGACTGATTTATCCGGAGAGTTTTGGATGCTCATAACCCAATTGTGCGGCAGTCCATTATCAGTGGTAAGATTAATGTATTGCTTTCCATCATAGCCAAATGCTCCTAAACCAAATGAGCCGTGCCAGAATTGTCCATCCTGAGTGTAGCAAAATAATCCTCTGTTGCTGGTCATTATTTTGTCTGGAAATTCTGATAACCTTTCATATTCTTTCAGAAGAAACTCATTAATAGGGAAATTGTCAAAATTTTTGCCGTCATATCTCGAGAACCCATTATTTGAAAATACGTTGTCTGTTATAAAAATAATTGTATCATTTGGGCTGGTGATAATGGCACGAACGGAATTATTCATCAATCCGTCTTTTGCGGTTAAGTTTTTCAGGAACCTTTTTTCCTTGGGGTCATATATATAGACTCCGTTATGCGTTCCGAAATACATTAAACCTTTGGAGTCTTGCCCAATGGAAAAGACATATTCTCTCGTCATCGTCCCTTTTTTGTCGGCCAACTGTGTGAATTTTTTTCCATCATATCTATATGCTCCGTTTCTATATATCCCAAACCACATTATTCCATCACAATCAGTGTATATCATCCAAACAGAACAAATAATCGGCAGACCATCTTCAGATGAAAAGCTAATGAAATCCTTTCCGTCATATCTTGAGATACCTCCTCCGTCAGTGCCAAGCCACATGAATCCATCGGGAGCAATATGAATTCTGTTTACTGTGTTATGTGCCAGTCCATCAAGGGTGCTATAATGCCTCCATACGCCTTTTTTGAATGGAGCAAAACGGAAATCTATGTCCTTAAGCGTTTTGCTTGACTCCACATGAAGAGTATCAACTTTTTCCAGTTCCCTTGTTTTGTCGTTCCCTCTTTTTTGGTAACAGACATATCCCCTTGATGTATAACACCTTACCTGATAGTCTCCGGGAGTCAGGTTGGCAAAACTGTATCTTCCGCTTTCATCACTCAGAGTAGTAGCAACTACTTTCCCGGATTGGACTGCTTGCAGGACGACAGAAACATGCGGGGTTATATTATCTAACATCAATATTTTTCCCTCGATGCATGTCTTTCCTTCACTGATGTTTTGTATTGTATGTTTTTTTTCTTGGTTCATGGTTATCTTTTTTTGCAACACTATTCTGCGATGAATCTGCTAAACTAAGACACTGACATTCTACAAAACATATTCTGTTGTGTCAAAAGAAATATTACTTGCCTTTTATGGTAACTTTTACCTTCTTGTTTGCTCATTTCCATCCACATACCCTGAAAGCAGATAAGCCCTTTTGATTTTCATTGACACCCCGCACAATTTAACGCCCAATAATGTCAATGATGCAGAGCAGTTGTAGATGCTTTATCCATAGGGATCTACAAAGACGCCTTTTTAAGAAAAAAACCATGCCGGGATTTTGCCAAATTTACCGTTTTCCCGGCTTGAATCAGGTTGATTTTGTGAAATTTCGGAGTATATCCGGCATGGAAATGGCATGGATTGAAAATAATGGTACCTTTGATGTGAAATAAAAAGTAAAACCAAAACAATGTTGTTTCGTCAAAATAATGAAAAATAAATGCTGAATCCAACTCTTTCAGGAGGACGAAACAATGTATATAGACACTGAAACCCTAGTAACTGCAATATACTTCATTGTTGATAATTGGTATCTCACTGAAGGGCATAATTATCTGAAACACAAACCTGGCAGGAAACCAGTATTCACCGACAGTGAGATGATAACATTCATAATCCTGAAAGAGTTCCTGCAATATAAATCAGAACGCAAGTTTCTGGGATTCATGCACGGCAACCATTTAGATATGTTCCCAGACATGGTTGATCAAAGTCAGTTCAATAGGCGTAGCCGTGCATTGCGCCTGATAGTAGATAAGCTGAGAAGCCATTT
>Ga0268279_1001758_pt1 | contig 11430 bp, 11 predicted proteins | sample saktaG_6_FD_190142 | JGI IMG/M metagenome (GOLD analysis project Ga0268279, IMG submission 190142) | Saline water microbial communities from Sakinaw Lake, British Columbia, Canada - sak_2010_1_5_80m | ecosystem: Environmental > Aquatic > Non-marine Saline and Alkaline > Saline ...
CTTGACAGGGAACACCCCGATTGGATTCTGAGAGTAACTGGCACCCGTACTCATGTGGGCCGCAGAGCAGGCTACAAAAATGGGCTACTCAATCTTGGCAATCTAGAGGCACTTCAGTGGTTAACTGACCACATATCAACGATGATTGAAAGCGAGGGAATCAGTATCTATCGTCAGGATTTCAACATGGACCCTCTCCCTTACTGGCGTGCCGCCGACGAACCTGACCGGCAGGGTATTACCGAGATTCGCTTCATTGAAGGCTTGTATGCCTTCTGGGATGAGCTTCTAGCCAGACACCCCGGTTTGATAATCGACAACTGTGCCAGTGGCGGGCGCCGTCTTGATTTAGAGACTACCTCTCGAAGCATCCCTCTTTGGCGCACAGATTACCTCCAAGAACCTGCCTCCCAATGTCACACTTATGGGCTCAATCTTTATCTGCCCTGTAGCAGCACCGGCTCTCGCGAGCCGGATATCTATGATTTCCGCAGCGCTTTGAGCGGGGGTATAGCCCTCGGTTGGAACCCATACGCAGCAGATTTCCCTGTGGAACCGGCTAGACGTCTGATTGATGAATTCAAGCGGTTGAGACCCTTCTTCTATGGCGACTTTTACCCCCTTACAGCTTACAGCATCAGCGATGACGTCTGGATGGCTTATCAGTTCCACCGCGAGGACCTAAAACAGGGAATGTTCCTCGCCTTTCGCCGTCCAAACAGCTCTGATTTGACTGCCCGTCTCAAGTTGAGAGGCCTCTTGCTGTCGGCCCGCTATGAACTCAACTTCGAGGATGCCGGCAAAAAACAGACCTTTACGGGAGAAGCACTCGCCGCAGGAATCGATATAACCATAGAGCAGGCACGAGGCTCACTGCTTGTCACCTATGGTGAGTGCCCTTAGCCTCGAACAATTTAGCGCGATGTAATCTTTGTGCTCAACACTATTCAATCTGAACCGAAAAACGTGAAAACGGGGGCACCGCCCTTCCTGGCCTTCTCGTATATAACCTCAGCGCAAACCAAATCCTGAATGGCCAGCCCGGTTGAATCGAAGATGGTCACCTCGTCATCGTTCTCGCGGCCCTTCTTCATGTTGGCGGCTATCTCGCCTATAGTTCCGTATATCTGCTCAATTCTGAGCTTACCTTCCGATAACGGAACATTGATTTCACCGCTATGAGATGCCTGCTCAATGTCGTCAATTACAACCTTAGCACCTACCAACAGACTTGACTCAAGCTCCTGTTTACCCTTCGCGTCCGCCCCGATAGCATTAATATGGGTGCCCGGCTTGATATGATGCTTCCTGACAACCGGTTCTCTGGAAGGAGTAGTCGTAACCACAATATCAGCGTCCGCAGCAGCCTCGATAGTGTCAACCGTATGCGTGTTTATCCCTAATTCTGCAGCCATTCCCCGGGCACACTCCTGACCGACCTGCCCGCGCTGGTCAAATACCTTTACTTCTTTAATGCCGGGCAACACCTTACTAATGGCAAGCAGTTGTGTCCTAGCCTGCATACCAGCCCCTATCAGTCCGATAACAGATGAATCACTCCTTGCCAGGTACTTGACAGCGACAGCACCGGCTGCCCCTGTTCTTATGCTCGTAACGTATTCACCATTCATGATAGCAAGAGGACGACCTGTCTTGGGGTCACTCAAGATAATTGTCGCCAGTACTGTTGGTAGATTGTACCTGTGGTTATTAGGATACCCGCTGGTCCATTTTATACCAGCAACTCCATCAATATAGGCAGGCATGGCCCTAAAGTCACCCGTATACTCTGGCATATCCAGATATAATTTAGGCGGCATAACAGCCTTATCTTGAGCCTTAAGCCTGAAGGCACGCTCGACCGCGGCTATCGCTTCTACAACACTCAAAAGTTGTTCGGTCTCTCTCCGGCCTAATATAATTATTTCGTCCTTGCCCATTGACTTATTCATATACACCCCCCTATTTGCCGTATTTGGCTAAGAGAAAATATTATAACGCTGTGACACAGTTCATTCAACTCTATATTTTTGCAGAGGGTGACCGGCGGATAATCAATCCCCATTGACTTCAATGCATCAATCTACTAATATTTATGGTAGTTTCAATAAAGCTTAAAATTCCTACCTGCGGTAAGACCGAATAGAACGGAGAGCAAGATGTTACAAACCGGCAGGGCCAGGGCAGTTCCCGCACAAGTTAGTGAGGAAACACTCCAAGCAGACCTAGAAAATTACAGGCAGAAGACCCTGCAACTCGGCGCCTCACAGGCTGTGATTATACCGGCCCAGTGGGTTGAGGTAGACGAGCGGGTGAGGCTCAAATGTGCGATACCCCCTTGTCCTAATTACGGTCGATGTGGCCATTGTCCACCCTATACCCCGGAACCGGAGTTCATGCGTAAAGCACTTAGCCGGTTCAGCCGGGCAGTACTATTCAAAAATGATGTCCCCGTTGAAGATTTCACCGATATTACCCGATATTATCCTCATGGGAGAAAGCATCAAAGGAAAACCGATGAAATTGCTGCCAAGATTGAGAGCTTGGCTTTTGCTGATGGCTACCGCTTTGCCGTGGGCTTTGGTGCTGGCGGCTGTCGGGATACGCTATGTAATGGGGGATTATGCCAGATGCTGGATAGTGGGAGGTGCCAATTTATATTAATCGCTCGCCCATCAATGGAGGCGGTAGGCATTGATGTTTGTGGCCTGGTTACCAAGGTTGGTTGGAAGATATACCCCATTTATAAGAGCGTTGACCCTAAGTTAGTTCCCGGTGCCGTATCAGTAGGAATTGTTTTTATCTACTAGTTCTTGTGCTTTACGGTACGGGTAGGAAATAGATAGAAAAAAGGAGTTGCTGATGGCCAAGGATATTATTGACTTACTGGATGACTACATTCCGGAAAATGACCAGAAAAAATGGGCAAAGCTATCAAGTACGGTAGAATCACGCCGCCTTGAGCTTTTGCTTCTTAAAGAGATACTATTAGAGCTGAGGGAAATGAATAAGGCCGGGCGAGTTTAGCGTGTCTGAGTTAGAAATTTTGAATTTTATCTATAGGAGAGCAGCTTTGTGTCAATGATGTCTAGACTTTCTTTATTTCCGCTAACCGCCGAGGTGAGCGACCGAGGTCACCTTATAATCAGTGGCTGTGATACTGTAGAGCTAGCCGACAGGTTCGGCACGCCCTTATATCTCTTCGATGAATCCAGCCTGCGCAGTAAGTGCGCCGAGTTCAAGGCTGAATTCGGCCAGCGCTATGCCGACACCACCATTATTTATGCCTGCAAAGCCTTTATAAACAGGGCACTGGCATTTATCTTCAAGGAGGAGGGGCTGGGGCTGGATGTCATCTCTGGCGGAGAGCTCCATATTGCCCAATTGGCTGGTTTCCCTATGGATACAGTCTATTTCCACGGGAATAATAAATCAGCCGAGGAAATCAGGCTAGCCCTGAAGTACCACGCTGGTCGCATCGTGGTGGACAATTTTCATGAGCTTAAAATGTTGAGTGAACTAGCCAGGGAACTCAAGGCTAATCCTGATATATTGCTGCGCTTGTCTCCAGGGATAGACCCCCATACTCATAAGTATGTGACCACTGGCATTGTTGACAGCAAGTTCGGTTTCCCATTAGCTAGAGCGGAGGAGGCAGTGGCTCAAGCTATGTCAGCGCCCAGCCTGAACCTGCTAGGTCTGCATTTTCACCTGGGTTCTCTCATCTTTGAGACTGAGCCGTATCAGGAGGCTATCGGGTTTGTGGTTGACTTCGCTACTGAAATGAAGCGGAAATATAACTTCCAGCTCAGGGAGTTGAATATTGGCGGTGGGTTTGCTATACAGTATACTCTGGATTCTCCATCTCCACCTATTTCTGCTTATGCTGAGGCAATAACATCTAAGATTATCAGTAAGTGCCGCGAGCTAAAGCTGGCACCACCGCAGCTTATCGTCGAGCCGGGGAGAGCCGTAGTGGGACAGGCCGGGGTGGCACTTTACCGGGTGGGGGCAGTGAAGGATATACCAGGGGTCAGGCGCTATGTTTCGGTAGATGGTGGTATGGCTGACAATATCCGCCCTGCCCTTTACGGCTCTGAATACGAGGCAGTGGTAGCTAACAAGATGTCGGAAAAGGAAGCAGGGAAGGTTACTATTGCTGGTAAGTTCTGCGAGTCGGGTGATATACTGGTTAGGGATATCAGTCTGCCCCCGGTTGCAGCCGGTGATATTATAGCTATACCTGACTGTGGCGCTTATTGTCTGCCCATGGCCAGTAATTATAATAGCTCGCTTAAGCCGGCTATTGTTCTGGTTAAGGAGGGTAAGGCACATCTCATCCGGCGCCGGGAGACCTATGGCGACCTGACTGGGTGTGATTTAGTTTAGAGAGGGCTTTAGGATATGTGGCAGGTAGTTGGACAGACCAGGGCGGTCTCCTTACTCAGGACAAGTCTGGAGAGAAAGGTAGTGGCTCACGCCTACCTTTTTGTCGGTCCCCATCATGTGGGTAAGATGACACTGGCGCTAAATCTGGCTCAAGCGCTCAACTGTGAGGCAGCCGAGCCTCCCTGTGGTGAGTGCCCATCGTGCCAGAAAATAGCCTCAGCCAAGCATGCTGATATCCTGATTATAGGTTTAGCCATCAACGGGGATTCAACTGAAAGTAAATCTCGGGCAGAGATTAGCATCGACCAGATTAGACAAATGCAGCATTCAGCTAGCCTGCCACCCTTTGAGGGAAGATATAAAGTATTTATTATTGACGGGGCCGAGAAACTATCAAGTGGGGCAGCTAATTGCCTGCTCAAGACCCTGGAAGAGCCGGCAAGCAAGGTAATCTTCGTCTTACTAACCACAAATGAGAATCTCTTGCCAGCCACAGTGATTTCCCGCTGCCAGCGGCTGGAGTTATCCCCCCTGGCAACCACTGAGGTGGAGGCGGCTCTTACCAGCCGCGGGGGCATGGCGACACAAAGAGCCAAACTACTGGCTAGGCTTTCCCGTGGACGCCTGGGTTGGGCACTATCGGCAGCCCTTGATGATAGCTTGCTCCAGCAGCGTGATGAGAGGATGCAGGAGTTACTCAAGATTACCGATGTTGATTATGAGGAGAGTTTCGCTTATGCCGCTGGGCTGGCAGCTCAGTTTAGCCAGAGCAGGGAAGCAGTTCAGGAGGTACTGAATATGTGGCGTGACTGGTGGCGTGACCTCTTATTAGTTAAGATAGGCTGCAATGAAGCCATTACAAATGTTGACCTTGAAACCCCGCTGGTTGACAGCGCCAGGGGTTACCAGCTAGCTCAAATAAAGACTTTTATTAATAGCATTCAGGCAGCTGGGGAGCAGCTTAGGCAGAATGCAAATCCACAGCTAGTACTGGAGATGTTAATGCTCAATATACCCAGAAAGAAAGAGGGTGTTTCGGTAAATTATGGCTGATATTGTTGGGGTACGTTTCAAAAAAGCGGGCAGAGTATACTACTTTGACCCGGCTGGTCTTGACCTTAAGGTAGATGACTGTGTGGTAGTCAAGACAGCCCGTGGTCTTGAGCTAGGGTATGTGGTCACTCCTCCCGAACAGGTCCCGGACAACGAACTGGATAGGAAGTTGAAGACGGTGGTGCGCAAAGCAAAACCTGAAGATATTGAACATGCCCGGGAATTTGAGGAGAGGGAGAAAGAAGCCCTGGCTGAGTGCAGGAAGTTGATCGACAAGCTGAATCTGCCGATGAAGCTGCTTTCTGCTGAATACAATCTTGATGGCAGTCGCATTACCTTTTTCTTCAGCGCTGCTGAGAGGGTTGATTTCCGTGAGCTGGTCAGGGAATTAAGTAAACATTTCAAGATACGGGTGGAGCTACGGCAGGTAGGCTCCAGGGATGAGAGCAAGCTGATAGGCGGTTTTGGCAGGTGTGGTCGCCCACTATGCTGTATGAGTTACCTGAGCGAGTTTAGCCCTGTTTCTATTAGAATGGCCAAGGACCAGGGTTTATCCCTTAACCCGATGAGAATTTCAGGTGTTTGTGGCCGCTTGCTATGCTGCCTAGGCTATGAGGGTGAGCTATACCAGGCTATGAAGAAGAAACTGCCCAGAGAGAAGCAGCGAGTGTCTGTACCTATGGGCATAGCCAAGGTAGTTAGTGGTAACCCTCTGAAGGAGACAATACTGGTTGAGCTAGAAAGTGGGGCGAGAGTGGAAGTACCTCTCAGTGAGGTTACTATCATTGACAAGTAGTCAGTTTTCACTGGGGAGATATTTTTGCCACTCGCTGCGGGTTTGCCGGTAGTGGTAGGGGATGTAAAAAGAGATATTACCACGTGGAGGGGAAGGGCGGCAGAGTAATCTCATCCCGGCCTGCTCAGGGGTTTTGCCTGCCTTACGACGATTACAGGATACACAAGCGCTGACCACATTTTCCCAGGTTTGTTCACCACCTTTATATCGTGGTACGACATGGTCTAAGGTAAGCTGCCGGGTCTCCTTTCCACAATACTGACAGGTGTATTTATCACGGTTGAAAATCTCAAGGCGGGTCAGCTTCCTTCGTGGCCGGGGACGCTTAATCATATAAACTATTCTAATTACTGAAGGCAGGGGAAAGGCATAACTGGCTGAGTGGATAAACCCGGAGCCATTCTCTAACATCTCAGCCTTACCCCGATAAACCAATAATACTGCTCGCCGGGCGCGACATATATTAAGCGGTTCGTAGTTCTGATTTAGCACCAGGACAGGAAGATTTGTCATATCTAAGGCTTCTTTCTATATAGATACTGACTCATTTTACTAAAAAGCTTCTGGATATGCAAGCTTGAGCTTCTTAGCTCCGGCGCCCCTTCCTGCCAGTGCCAGCGCGAGGCGTTTTCCCCTGGACAGACCGTAAATCACCCCGGTAGTCAGGGGCAATAATATTAAAAGGCGTGCTGATTTTGATATCAACCAATCGGGAACTAACAGAAGCCTCAATTTCCTCTAAAATTTCTTGTAATGAGTAACGGGTGGTGATTACTGTCGGCAAACGGCCATTATAGCGGTAGTTAATAACCTGATAGAGCTTTTCTCGTGCCCAGGGTGTGGTTGACTGTTCACCAAAGTCATCCATGATGAGCAGCGGGGCTGTCTTCACTTTTTCAAAGAGCTGGTCATAAGATATTTTGCTCTCCGGGCTGAAGGTAGAGCGCAGGTGGTCAAGGAACTCAGGCACTACTATAAACAAAGACGGCCGGTTAGCTTGATAACGATAGTTGGTGATGGCCGCCGCCAGGTGGGTCTTGCCACAGCCGGTAACACCCATAAATACCAGCCAGCCCTCGGGTGACTTGGCAAAATCAAGGGCGAGGCGAAATGCCTGCTCCAGATTCTGGCGCTGCTCTGGCAGCAGATTAACCCGCCTCCAGTCAAACTTATCAAAGGTCATACCTTTTTGTAGTTTAAACTCCGGCCCCCAGCCATATTCCAGTAAGGCTTGCTTCTCCTCAACCTGATACAGATGACACAATTTAGGGTCAGTCAGGCGAGTATGTATCCGGCCTTCAAGCTGTTCAATGGGGATGATAGTCACAATCACAGTGGGCAGTTCACCGTTAAAGCGATAATTTAGCAACTGGTCCAACTTTTCCTTAACCCAGGGGGTGCTGGTCTGAGCACCTAAATCGTCCAAAACCAGTAGCGGGGCATTACGCACCTGGTCGAAGAACTCGCTATAGGGTATTTCGCTATTGGGACTGAATGCAGAGCGCAGGCGGTCCATAAGGTCAGGAGTAGAAATAAAAAGGGCGGGCTGCCCCTGGCTAACCCGCTCGTTGGCAATAGCCGCCGCCAGGTGTGTTTTACCACAGCCACTGGGACCAGCCAGGACTAACCAACCTTTAGGTTCAGTGGCAAAAGCCTTAGCCGCCTCATAAGTGCGCTGGAACTGTTCCTGATTTATAGGATTACCACTTCTCCCCTGGGGGAGTAGATTATCAAAGGTGAACCGGGTTAATGAGCCGAGGTTACTATACCGCAGTAAGTGAGTTTGGAGCCCCTTGTCTAACCCCTGCTGGGTGCAGCGGCAGGCAACAACCCGGCTAAAATCCGGCTTACCCGAAGGAAGGGGTGGATGAACAAATCCCGCCCCCTTACAGATAGCACAGCCTGAGCTGGGTAAAACTTCCTCGGCTTCCTCAGCGTCTGACCATGTGTCCATATTTGCCTTTGATGTATTTATCCGGGTCTGTCTTAGAATCTCGCCGATATGTTCCATCGCTCCTGCCTTCCGTTGACCAGCGCTCTAAAATTGCGGAAACATAGCCCCATTTACGTTTATTCTGGTTAACTGACTCCTTGATGGCATCCCTAATCCAGGTCTCAGGATACAGCTTCTCTGCCTCGCGCAGCTCCTCGGCAATCATTGGGGTTAGCATGCCGATGTTCTGTTCATACAGGGTGAAGAGGTCGGGCAGTTCCTCAGTCTCAACCTCAGCCGGCTGCCGGGTTTTCAGTCCACTCAAGACAAGCTCACCACTCTGAACCTTAGCCATAACCTGTCTATCAGACTTGGTGTTAAGAAAATAGATGTCCTCTGACACTCCATCTCTATCCAATACCATATGAAGGATAGTTCCCCGCTTGGTAGCCATCTCCAGAGCCTGACACAATGCCTCGCTAGGTGGCTTCGTTGCCTCCTTGAGGCTGCGCATCAGGCTGGTATTAGCTAAAAGTTCGCCCCGGGTAATGAAACGAGGGTAGCCCCGTTTCTGGTAAAGCGCTTGCAAAACGTGGAGGGTTACCTTTAGCTCAATAATATCGCTGATTTGGGGCAGTAAACCGCTGAAGAAAAGATTAGGTAAAGGGGTAAACTGCATCCTGGTTGGAAAACCACTAAACTGCTTCATAATAAACTTGGCTCTTCAATATTGGTAATATTTTCAAACTTAGCCAGATTGTGCCTGAAGCGCAATTTAATTTGACCAGTAGGGCCATTACGGTGTTTAGCAATTATAATATCGGCAATCCCTCTCGGGTATTCCGTATCCGGGTGCAGGTTTTGCCATTCCTCTCTGGTAACGTAGGCTTCATCCCGGTAGATAAACGTAACGACATCAGCATCCTGCTCAATACTGCCGCTTTCACGCAGGTCAGAGAGCTGGGGTATATGTGATGCCCGCCACTCTACAGCCCGGCTGAGCTGCGATATAGCTATCACCGGCACATTAAGCTCACGGGCCAGTGCCTTGAGAGAACGAGAGATATAGCTAATCTCCTGAACCCTGTTTTCTCTCCTGCCCTCCCCCTCCATCAATTGCAGATAATCAACAATAATGAGGTTGATACCACGCTCGAAATGGAGCCGACGGGCTTTACTTCGCATCTCTACCATCCGCAGTTGAGGTGAGTCATCAATATAGATGGGGGCCTCAGAAAGGATGCCGGTAGCCTCCATAATCCGTTTCTCTTCTTCTTCATCAAGGTGAACACCAAGACGAACCCGCCTTGAATTGACCTCAGATTCACTGGACAACATACGCAATACTAAGGACTCCCGCGCCATCTCCAGGCTGAACAGAGCCACGCAAGCCTGCTGTTCCACAGCTGCGTTTCGGGCAATGCTAAGGGCAAAGCTGGTTTTACCCATGCCAGGTCTGCCGGCAATAATAACCAGGTCAGAGGGCTGGAAGCCACCCAGAAATTCATCTAGACCAATAAAACCTGACAGCGCACTAGGGACGGTCCCCTGATAGCCTTCCGCCTCAGTGGTAGGACCAGGAGCAGTCTCAAAGTACTTATCCAGTACCTGCCGAACATGGACGAAGTCTCGGGGACTTTGCCCATGACGCAGCCTGAATAGAATATCCTCTGCCCTACTCAGGCTGACATTAACATCCGGGTCAGCTTCATAACCAATAGCCGCAATCTGACTTCCGGCATTAATGAGATGGCGCATTAACGATAAACGATAAACAATTTGAGCATAATTCTCGATATCAAGTGAGGTAGGGACTATAGATATCAGGTGGCTTAAATAGGCAGCACCACCACATGTCTCCAGCTTCCCCTGCCGGTCCAGCTCCTGAGCTACCGTAATCTGGTTTATCGCCTCATTACGCTGGTAAAGAGACAGACAGGAACCATATATCAACTGGTTTGGCTCGCTATAAAAGTCCTGCTGGTCCAGAAAGGTAGCAATTTTATAGATGGCAGTGCCATCTATCAGGAGCGAACCGTTTACGGCTTCCTCAGCATCAACATCGTGCGGCGGCAACTTCTCGCCATACACCCTAATCCTTCTCCTCTTCGGTAACCGTCACCCTTATTTTAGGCATCACATCCTTGGCCAGTCTAATGGTTATCTCATAGCTACCGAGCTGATTAATGGGCTTGGCTAATTCTATCTTCTTTTTGTCAATAACCAACCTAGTGGTATTCTCCAGCTCAGCGGCAATATCAGCATTGGTGATTGAGCCGTACAGGCGGTCTTTAGCTCCGACTCGAGCGCTCAGGAAAACCTCTCTCCCGTCCAGCTGGTTAGCCAGCTCATCCAGTTCGGTCTCTGTCTGCTGCCGACTGCGGGCGCCTATTTCGCGCTGTACCTCCGCCAGGCTAGCCGCCGGGGAACTGGCCAGTACTGCCAGCTTCCGGGGGATAAGAAGGTTCCTGCCGTAACCACTGGCTACCTCCTTTATCTCACCGGCTCGGGCTACATTAGGTACATCCTGGAGGAAAATAACCTTCATAACTCTCTCCCTTTTTATAATTATACTTCACCCGGGGGGTGAAATAAAATACTAATTTTTAGAGGTTTTTTATCCCTGCTCCGGGGTAAAGGAAGGTATAACCCTGATAAACAGGGTGTCCTATTTAGAGATGAGCCTCCCGGTGTAGATTGCCGCGGTAGCCCCATCTCCAGCCGCGGTTATAGCCTGCCTTGCCGAATTTTGGCGTATATCACCAGCAGCAAAGATACCCGCTATTTTGGTTTCCATCTTCTCATTGGTAACGGTTAGACCATTGGCATCCAGGGGTAAAATACCTTTAAGGTAATCGGTATTAGGTTTAAGGCCAATGGATATAAAGACTCCGGCTACCTCTAGAGTAGATTCTTCCCCGGTTTTTACCTGACGCAGCCTGATTCCTTTAACCTTGTCCCCACCCTCAACCTCCTCAACTATGGAATCCCACCGAAAGTCTATTTTGGGTTCGGAGAAGGCCTTCTCCTGCAGGATGCGGCCGGCGCGAAGCTGGTCACGGCGGTGCACTATGGTGACCCTTGAAGCAAACTTGGCCAGGTGCATTGCCTCACTAACCGAGGCATCGCCACCACCGACTACAGCCACCGGCTGCTCTCTGAAGAAGGCGGCATCGCAGGTAGCACAGTAAGAGACACCTTTACCGGTAAATTCCTCTTCTCCGGGTACACCCAGTTTTTGTCGTTCCGAGCCGCCGGC
>Ga0268279_1001761_pt1 | contig 11418 bp, 9 predicted proteins | sample saktaG_6_FD_190142 | JGI IMG/M metagenome (GOLD analysis project Ga0268279, IMG submission 190142) | Saline water microbial communities from Sakinaw Lake, British Columbia, Canada - sak_2010_1_5_80m | ecosystem: Environmental > Aquatic > Non-marine Saline and Alkaline > Saline ...
TTTAATCTTTCACTCTGTCTATAGGGTCCGTAATCTCCTATATAGCTTACTTGCCCCGCGGTCAATTCTGTTTCGGTGCGGGAACCTTCATCCCATTCAATTCCCAGCCATTTTAAACTTTCTATAATCTCTTTTTCAAAACGAAGGGCAGATCTTTTAACATCAGTATTTTCAATTCTTAAGACAAAAATACCTTGACTTTTTTTAGCAAAAAGGTAGTTAAAAAGAGCAGTTCTAGCAGCGCCAATATGCAAAAAACCTGTTGGTGAAGGAGCAAATCGCGTCCTTACCTCTCCGGGTTTTTTTAATTTAAAGTCTTCAGGATTCATTATCTTATTGGGTTAAATATTCCACGATATATTCGGCAATTACTCGAGCCGCTCTGGGCTTGGAAAATTCTTTGGCTTTTTTCCCCATCTTCTCGAGTTCTTCTGGATAAGAAAATAAATATTTTAGCCTTTCAAAGAAAAAATGGGGAGTTAAATTTGCTTCTTCAATTACCAAACAGGCTTCATTTTCGGCATAGGAGTAAGCATTTTTTACCTGATGGTTCTGGGCAGCTTCAGGTAAGGGAATTAAAATACTTGGCAGACCTGCAGCTGAAATCTCAAAAAGACTTCCCGATCCAGCTCTTGATACAACTAAATCTGCGGCCCGGTAGGCTTGGCTGAGCTTTATTTCTTCTAAAAATGGAAAAGGATGATAATACTTTTTTAATTCTTTGGTTATTACAGTTTCCGCCTCGGCCTTAACCTCTTTAAAATTTTTTAGACCTGTTTGATGAATTATTTCAAAATTTAACAGAATTTCAGGTAAAATCTGAAGCAGCATATCATTAATTCTTTGGGCTCCTTGAGAACCGCCTAAAAGTAAAATTATCGGTTTTTCTCCCGTCAATTTAAATGTTTCTTTAGCTTCTTCTTTTGAACCTTCTAAAAGTTCTTTCCTAATGGGATTGCCAACTGAAATCATTTTTTTTGGAGAAAAAAATTCCGTTTTTTTAACCGGGAAAGAAACAAAAATTTCCAAAGAAAATCTACTTAAAAATCTATTAGCAATGCCTGGAGCAATATCTGATTCGTGTAAAAAAATTGGGACTGCCAAAAGCCGGCCAGAAATTACTGCCGGAATTGAACCATATCCTCCTTTGCTGAAAATAAGGTCAGGAGCCAAAAAGAAAATGTAAAAAAGAGCCTGAATTGTACCTAATGGGATTTTAAATAAAACATCTATAAAATTTTGTAATATCGCAAAAAATCCCAAATACCGCCGAATTTTTCCGGTTAAAACTCTTTTAACCTTAATTTCCTCCTGAGAAAGTAAAATCGAGGAAATTTCGTCTTTCGGGCCGATATAGTAAAATTCCAGTTTTTCGTCTTCTGGCAAAACTCTTCTTATCTCTCTCACAATGGCAATTATTGGAAAAATATGGCCTCCGGTGCCTCCACCGGTAAATAAAATCTTCATGCCGTTTTGTATCTTGAAATATTAAGTAAGATTCCGATTCCAATCATTTCTGCTGTTAGATGTGACCCTCCATAACTGATAAAAGGCAAGGGAATACCCGTTAGGGGTAAAATTCCAATCATAGCTCCAATATTAATAAATCCTTGAAGAACAATCCAGGAGCTAATTCCCAGGGCGGTTAATTGAAAAAAATTATCTTGAGCAGATTTTCCGATTTTAAATCCCCGCCATAAAAAAATCAAAAACAGGAAAATTAAGATTAAACTTCCGATAAATCCTGTTTCTTCGGCAAATATGGCAAAAATTGTATCTGACATTGATTGGGGTAAAAACCCAAATTTTTGGAGGCTCATTCCAAGGCCTAAGCCAGATATTCCTCCCGAACCCACAGTAATCAGAGTCTGTTTCATCTGATAACCCTTTCCCATGGGATCGAGTAATGGGTTTAAAAAAACTAAAAGACGGTTGGCTCTATAAGGAGCAATTCTTATTAAAGTCAATAGACCTCCTGAGGTAGCTAAAAATATTAAGACACTGTGCCACAAAGGAGTATTAGATATGAAATACATTAGGGCTGCCACTAAAACAATTATTCCCAGGGTGCTAATGTCTGGCTGAAAAATTAAAAACGAACTTATTATTCCGATTATTATTAAAAAAGCAATTAAGGTTTCACCAAATCCCTTTAGTTTTTTACTTGATATAGTTTTTTTATCTCGGCTGCCCAACCAAGTTGCTAAATATAAGATAAAGGTAAGTTTTAAAAATTCTGAAGGTTGAAAGGATATCATACCTACTGAGATCCATCTAGCTGCTCCTCCGGCTCCGGCTCCAATTTTGGGCAAAAAAACCATTCCTACCAGCCCTAAATTTATTAAAAGTAAGACCGGAGACCATTTTTTTAAAACAGCCAATTTAATTTTAAAAAATAGAAAAGCTAAGATTATCCCCGGGATTAATCCGAAAAAGAATTGGTGCTTTAGAAAGTAAAAAGTAGTGCCAAATCTCTCCTGAGAAAGAGTAGCTGAAACACTGGATAGAATCAAAATTCCCAAAATCAACAAAATCATTATAACTCCAGCTAAAATATAATCAAAGGGATGAAGAGGATTTCTTACTATGCTTTTTTGCATATTAATCAGTGAAACTATTGTTTCATTTTCACCTTCGTTTTTGCTGCGCAAAGACTTGGTTTTTAAATAAATTGCCTCTTTCTTTGTAATCTCGGAAAAGATTAAAACTCGGGCTGGCCGGTGAAAGCAGACAAATCTCTCCCCTCTTTGTTTTTTGATAAGCTATCTTAACTGCTTCGTTCATTGAGGAGACAAAAAATGCTTCAGGCCTTGAACTTGTTTTTTTTATTTTTAAAGATAAAATTTTCTGCCAAATTATTTCAGCGGTGCCAGGCGAGAGAAAAATAAGAGTCCTTATCCCCTTGTTTTCTAAAATTTTTTTTGCTAAGGAATCAAAATTAATACCTCCCCGGTTATAGCCGCCCAAAATCAGGGTTTTTACTTTATTATTTCCTAAGGCATCCAGTGCTGCCTCAACCGCCTGAGGAACGGTTGCTAAAGAATCATTATAAAATTCTATTCCCTTATATTTGCCAACAAATTCTAAGCGGTGAGGCAAGGGTTTGAAAGATTTTATTGCCTCTCTTATTTTCTTCTTGGGAATATTAAATAACTCTCCCACTATCACTGCCGCCATTACATTTTTTAAGTTGAATTTACCTATTAGAGGAATTCGTATATTCGTAAGATATTCGTAGTTCGTAGGGATTGGAATTTTTTTAGCTTTTGTTTTCTTAACAAACTTTCTTAATTCTTTTTGCTCTGAGTTATAGATAAAATAATCTTTTTTTGTTTGGTGCAGGGTAATATTTTCTTTTGCTCTCTGATATTCTTTAAAGTTTTTATAATAATCCAAATGGGCTGCAAAAAGGTTTAAAAAAACAGCAATTTGGGGGCTCTTTTTGAGATTGTATAGTTGATGGCTGGATAGCTCATAGACAAAAATATCATCAGTTTTAGCCTTAAAGAGTGTCGATAAAACCGGTTTTTCAATATTGCCAACCAAATAGGTTTTGAATCCCCCTTCCTTTAAAATTCTGTAGATTAAAGAACTAGTGGTGCCTTTTCCTTTGGTGCCGGTGATGCCGATAATTTTTCCAGGTCGATGAAGTTTGCCTCCTTCGGAGTTTGCCTTCATCTTCCACCCTTCGCTTTGCTCGGGTGGCCAATTATCAAAGAAAATTTCAGCCTGGGAAGTAACCTTCCCTTTTTTAAATGCTTTTTCAATTTCTGGCAAATGAATCGGAACCCCTGGCGATTTAATTATAACATCATAATTTTTAAGAGCTCCAAGGTAATTTTTGCCCAAATGCAACCTTGTCCTTTTATCTTTTATCTTAAATCTTAAATCTTTGATTTTTAATCTATCTGCGACCCCCAAAATCTTTTTCGGAAAAAGTTTTCTCAAAAATTTAAAACTGTCTATCCCTTCCCTGCCAAAACCCAAAATTAGAACGCTTTTGTCTTTTAATTCTTTTAATTTCATACCGAGTTTTCGCGTAGCGAAAATGAAGGTGAAAGAAGAGAACAAAGTTCTCTTCGACCTCTACTTTTAGGATATCACAAATTTAAACCAAAAAAAAGAGGAGAGGAAGGAGAAAATCTTTCGATTTCAGAGGTGGAAACATTTAAGATGGTTTCCAACATCTGGAAAGATTTCTTCTAACTCTCCAATATAGGATCGAGCTGTCTCGAGCCGAAGCTCGATAAAGCTACGATTTAATTTCGGAGCGGGAAGAAAGGAGGAAAGGTTCTTGTTCTGCCTTTACTTTGTAACTTTTACAAAGGAAGTCCAATTACCCTTTTAGGAACCTTACGGTTCAACCTTATCTTCTCCCCATTTTCCTTTTTATTTGCCGTAGGTTTCTTGGAAAATTTCTTGACCTACGATTTTACCGAATTCCATCAATTCTTCTTTTGGAATTCCGGTGGCCTTAGAGAGATTTCCGACGTCACGATTTACCCGTGGTCCTACCGGGAAAGTGCCACTACGCTTCACCTGATACCTCCAAAGAGCCAGAGCAATCTCGCCCATTCGCTTCTCGTCCATTTTTCACCTCCTTTCGTCCCTTACGGTATAATAGTAGCATACTATTCTATTTCTGTCAATAGTAAGGCCTTTAATATTTTCTCAAACTTTTTCGGTAGATTCTGTTGATCATTCCAAGCCCGAAGAAATTTCTCGCTAATGCTCGAGATTCTACGGGGCAAGGAATTTAATATTTTCTTTTCAAAATATTCTAATAGAAAAGGGAGTTTGATAGAGACCAGATCTCTATTTTTTTTCCAGCTGAGGTAAAAAGCGACTAAAGTTTCTTTTTTTGTTCCCACGCATTCAAAGGGTTTAAATCCTTTCTTCCCTATTAATTCCTTCATTATTGGTAAAAGATTTTTATCATTAAAAAGATTTTTTCCAAAAATTTTAATCAATTGCTTCTCTTCCAAAAATGGATAAAGGATGGTAAAAACGAACAGGCATTTAGAGCATTTACAGCACCACTTAAGGGTTGGTTTCTCCGTACCAGAATAAGTTTTTTTTGCTTCATTACAGCTTAAAAATAGTGGAAAGTATTGAGGAAGTTTAGAAAATATTTTAGCAATTTGGATTTCAGACAAAGGTCTTAAAAAGCTGAAATAATCTATATCACTTGCTAGATATTTTTTAATATAGTTTTGAAATTTCTTTTCAAAATCAGAACTTTTGGAATATTGGTGGTTAATAGTTTTGCCAAGGTATTTTAAATTACCTTCATCAGAACTTTTTTCGTTTGAGAAAACTACCCTACTGAAATTAAACAAGAGAGCGCAAAAAACAGCTAAAAAAGAGTGCGAAGCAGTAACTGGAGTGTGACCATTCAAAAATCCTTTTCTGTTTGACTCAAGCAGTTTCGGGTCAATTTTTCTTTCAACAATTATGGGATTGGTAATGCTGGCTTTCTTTAAAATTTTAAAGTGAATTTTATTCGGATTAACTACAAAACAGCTTAAATAAAGTTTTTTCTTTTTCAAAAGCTCCAAAGTAACAATTGAATCTTTCCCTTCCCCCATCGCTATCAGAAACTTATCCTTTTTTAATTTTTTGCTGAATTTTTTAAAATTCTTATTATTTTTAGAAATTATTTTTAAAAAGCCAGGCTGGCTGAAATCAATTTTATTTTCATAAAAAAACTGACCCATACCCTGTATTATTAAATCTTTCCACCATTTAATTTGTTCTGAATTTAAAAAGCCAGCTTTAATTATTATTTCGGGCGAACAAGTTGATTTCCAATAACTCAAAAGTTCAATTAGGCCTAAATGAAAGATTAAATTATTCAATACCCTATCCCCTACTTCCTTAATTTGCTTTTTATCAATATTCTCAATTACTATTTTTGGTCTAAATTTAATTTTAGGCTCTATCAAAAAATCAAAAAAAATCTCCAAATTTTTACCAGAGATTTTATAAGAATATTTCTTATAGATAAACCTTGGATATTTTTTTCTTAGAAAGTTCGCTTCCACAGAATTTTCAATAACCAACCTCGGGTGTTGGTTATTCAATAATTTTGCATTTTGCATTTTGATTTTAGCCTAACAGGCGAATCGCCACCCCGATAAATGCCATAACCACTCCAATTACCCAAAATCTCATTGTTACCTTATAAAAAGGCCAGCCCTTAGCTTCGAAATGATAATGGATAGGACTAGCTAAAAATAGTTTTTTATGGCGAAATTTTTTAGAAAGAAGTTGTAAAATTACTGATCCCGATTCAATTACTAATAAAAAGCCAATTATCGGTAGAACTAAAACTGAATCAGTTAAAAAGGCGACTACAGTTAAAGAGGCGCAAAGCCCTAACATTCCAGTTTCCCCCATATAAAATCTGGCTGGAGGAATATTAAACCATAAAAAGGCCAACAAAGCCCCCAAAATGACAGCACAAAAAGCGGCTATGTCAATTTGACCCAAAAACAAAGCAATTCCGGCGTAGGCTGCGAAAATTGAGGCAAAAGCGCCGCCTGCTAGACCGTCTATCCCATCAATAACTCCGCCTGAATAAACAGCCATCATAATGAAAACGAAAAGTGGAATATACCAGCCATCAATCCCAAAATCCCCCATCCCGGGAACATGAATTGTGTGCCAATGCAATTTAAAATAAAACCACAGAGCTCCAATTAAACCGATTAAGGCGACTAAGAGGAGGCGTTTTTTTAAACTCAATCCCCCACCGATATATTTTCCCTTGCCAAAAACCTGTAAAACATCATCAACTAAACCAAGCAAAGAAGCAGACACTAAGGCAAATAAAGGAAGCCAGGTTTGGCTTCTGCTTAAAAAATTAAGTTTTTTTAGCCACCAAATATCAGTAATCTGGGAGATTCCAAAAAATAAAAAAATCAAAATTAAAGTTGTTCCCCAAACTAAAAGCCCGCCAAGCCTTGGAATATTAGTTTCACCCTCAGAATGAAATTTCTGGAAAATCGGCACTTCTTTACCGTCTAAAGATTTATTTCTTACTTCTTTTCTCCAGAATTTATATTTATACAAAAAACGGGTCAAAATTGGCGTAAATAAAAAAGCCACAATAAAAGCAACTGCTCCCAAAGTAAAGATTTTGATAACGTCTATAGCTGTTTCCGGTAAATACATAATAGTTTGTGAATTACCATTTGTAAGCCGTATTTAGCCAATTCACTAATTTTTTCATTTCTCCAAATCTGCCATTCTGTCCATTTGTTCCTAAAATTACATTTACCAAATAATCACCATCTTTTGGAGCGATTGTCACCAAAACCATGCAGCCCCCGGCCGTATAAGTATAGCCGGTTTTCCCTCCAACTATTTCCGGGATTTCTCCTAAGAGCTCATTGGTATTTAGAAGTTCTGGACCGTAAAGATTATATCTTGGGGTGGAAAGAATTTCCCAAATTAACGGTTTTTTTAATAATTCTTCAGTCAGTTTTGCCAAGTCGCTTGCAGTTGAATAATTTATCTTAGTTTCAGGTGTATTTTTTTCAGGGTCAAGTCCGCTAGGATTTACAAAAAAAGTATCGTTAAGATTTAACTTTTGAGCTGTCAAATTCATCAATGTAACAAATTTTTCTTCCGTCATTCCATCATAATCATTAGCCAGGGAAAAAGCTGCATCATTACTTGACTCCATTAGCAATGGGTAAAGAAGATATTTTACCGGGAAAATTCTTTCAGCTGCTAATTTTCCGAAATCTTCTGGCTGTTCCACTGCTTTTTCAGAAATTTTAATTTCTTTTGAAAAGTCATAGTTTTCTAAAACAACCAAAGCCGTCATCAATTTTGTTAAACTGGCAATTGGTAATTTTTTATTACTTTCTTTTTCAAAAAGAATTTTTTCCTTATTCTGCCGCGTACCAAACAGAACCGAAATAGCTGACCTCGTTTTTATGTTTAAATCTTCAACTTGTTGATTGCGGATAGGTTTTAAACTTTCTAATTTTGCCTCCAGAATTTTTTGATTCAACCTGGCAGCTAAGATTTGAGGATTCTTAGTTATTTCCCGCCAATAAAAAAAATTTTCCAGTTTTTCTGCCAAGATATTTATTCCCCACCAGAGAGGCAGACTTAAATTTAAAACAAATAATATTAAGACAATCTTAAATCTCTTACTCATTTCCTCTTTTTCTTTTTTAGATTTTTTTCTTTTTTGGGCTGTAAAAGCGATAGTCTCTGGTCAATTCTTTCCATGTCTCGTGGAAAAACACTAGCCTCTCTTAAATTTTCCAGTCCTAAAATCTGTTTTACCGTTCTTTCCAACCCAAAAGCAAAACCTCCTTCTGGTGGCATTCCATATTTAAATGTTTGAAGATAAAAAGAAAAATCTTTGGGTTTATTCCCCCATTTTTTAATATTTTCTAAAAGTTTTTTATACTGGTGAATTCTTTGTCCGCCTGTAACTACTTCTAATCCCCGACAGAGAAGATCGAAGCTTAAAGTATAGTTTTCATCCTCGGGATCGGGATAGGTGTAAAAAGGTCGTTTTTTCGTCGGGTAGTGGGTGATAAAAATCAATTCTGAACCATATTTTTCTTTTGCAAATTTACAAATTTCTTTTTCGTCTTCTGGTTCTAAATCTGGCTCCTTTCTGTTATCTCTCTTCGTCCTTTCGAAAATAATTTGTTGAGCTTCTCTCATCTTCAAACGAGGAATTTTTTCGCCTAATTGCGGAACAACAGCATTAAACATTTTTAATTCTTTTTGGTATTTTTTTTGAAGATCAGAAAAGATATTTCGTGTTATTATTTCGCAAGTACTCATTAAATCTTGCCAGGAATCAATGAAGCCCATTTCTACATCTAAACTAGTATATTCAGAGAGATGACGGGTGGTGACGCTTGGTTCAGCCCGATAAACATGAGTGATGGTAAAAACTCTCTCAAAGGCACCAACCATAATTTGTTTATAGAGTTGAGGGCTTTGAGAGAGATAAGCATCGTAATCATAATAATCAATATGGAAAACCTCAGCCCCTCCCTCGGCATTTGCGGGAACGATTGTCGGTGCTTGGAATTCTGTGAATCCTAAATCTTTCAACGTCTTTCGGAAACTATTGAGCACTTCTTCCTGTACCTTAAAAATTGCCCTAATTTGCGAGTTTCTTAAGGTTAAAGGACGGTAATCTAAAAGAGTTGGCAAGTTTAATTTTAAATCTTTTATATCAAAAGGAAGAGATTCCGCTTGAGATAAAACTTGAAGATTTCGGGCGCTTAATTCTATTCTCCCTGTTTCTATTTCAGGATTAATCATTTTAATTGGCCTTTCTTTTATTTCTCCTTCAATTTCTACGACGTCTTCCTCTTTTACTCCTTTTACTAAATTAGGTTCAGAAACTACTTGTAGAATCCCCGACCTATCCCTCAAATCAATAAAAATAATCTTCCCATGGTCTCTCCGGGTGTTTACCCAACCGCAGACCTTAACTTTCTTGCCAAGGTATTTTACTGTTTCTATATTAAGAATTCTTTGCATTGACTTTATTATAATAAATTCTCCCTTTCTTGCAAAGCCTCCTTACAAATAAAAGACGCCCTCAAGACTAAGGCGTCTTTCGTCTTTTTTTTTCTGAATTAAGAATTTAAACTGTTGGTGGTAAACCTTTTTTCTTTTTCCCTGTCTTTAAAAACCAGATTATTAATCCTACCACCGCGATGGCCACGATTATCCAAAAAAGAATAGTCATAATAGTTAAAAATTTCCGATTCCAAGTACCAATTTTTAATGGAAATTGGCTATTCGGGTTTATTTAATGCGACCTTTTAAAGAAGAAAACTTCTTATTTTATTTTCTCTTTTTAGCTTTCCTTTGTCAAGTGGATAGATAAAAGCTATTTAAAGTTGTTCACACAATTTATAGATATCTCCTGCACCCATAATTATTACCACTTCCCCGTCCTTGAGATTTTCCTTCAAATATTTCACTATTTTCTCTTTTGGGAGATAAATTGCCCAGGGCTTTTTGATGGTTTTAATCAATTTTTGAGAATTTACCCTCTCTTTTATTTTCTTTTCTTCCCGACCAGCTACATCATAAATATCGGTAATAACTAATTTATCAAGGGGGGAAGTTCGGAAAACCTTAACGAAATCATTAAATAGATAGAAAGTCCTTTGATATTGATGGGGCTGAAAAACGCACCAGATTTCTTTTCTCGGAAATTTTTCTCGGATTGCCTTTAAAGTCGCTTCAATCTCAGTTGGATGATGAGCATAATCACTAATTAGGGTACAGGTTTTAGGTTTTAGGTTATTAGTTAATTTAATTTTTTTAACTTCGAAACGACGCCAACTGCCCTTGTATTCTGATAGAGCTTTAAAACTAACTTTATCAGGAATTTTTAAAATTCTGGCAATAGTTAAAGATGCCAAAGCATTATAAATATTATGTTCGCCCGGAATTTTCAAAATTTCCTTGAGTTTTTTTGTCCCCCTTTGATTTAACCAATATAAGGAGATCGGATATCCCTTGGAGATGCGATCTCTGATAATTTTTCGGGTGTTGAAGTCGTCACTATTTGCCACCAATACTCCGTCTTTGGGCAAATGTCCAATGTATTTTTTATAAGTCTTTAAAATATGATTTAGATTTTTATAGAAATCTAAGTGTTCTTTTTCAATATTTGTTAAAACAATTATTTTTGGCCGGTAATTTAAAAAAGAGGCTTGCCATTCATCAGCCTCAATAACTAAATATTTTGATTTCCCTACTCGGCAATTTGAATTATTAAATTCTTTAAGTTTTGTGCCAACAATTACTGTAGGGTCTAAGCCCGCTTTGATTAAAATTAAGGCAATCATTGCTGCGCTTGTGCTTTTTCCATGAGTTCCAGAAACCGCAATCGTAAAGTATTTTCTTGTCAGTTCTCCCAATGTCTCCGGATAACTTTGAATTTTAATACCTAATTTTTTCGCTTTTTTCATTTCGGGATTATCAGATAAAACCGCTAGACTGTGAATTACCAAATCAGTATTTTCTGGTAAATTTTTAGCCAAGTGTCTCCCCAAAATGAGCTTAGCCCCTTTTTTCTTTAGAGCATCAGTAATTTCAGAAGATGTTAAATCAGAGCCGCTAATTTTGTGTCCCTTTGTTAAATAATATTGGGCAAGTGCTGAAACGCCTATTCCTCCGATACCGATGAGGTGTATTTTCGTTAAGTATTGACTATTGACCATTAGTCAAGGGTGCCGATTCCAGCACCGCGTAATTAGGTCCTCCTCTTTTTAGTTGGCTTTCCATAACTTCAATTGAATTTACTTCAAAATTTAGAGCAATATCTTCATCAACTTCCGGCCTTTCTTCAGGTTCAATTTGCCGGAATTCCCAAACTCTGATTCTTCCCAGAGTGATATGGGGCGAAAAAAC
>Ga0268279_1001764_pt1 | contig 11413 bp, 12 predicted proteins | sample saktaG_6_FD_190142 | JGI IMG/M metagenome (GOLD analysis project Ga0268279, IMG submission 190142) | Saline water microbial communities from Sakinaw Lake, British Columbia, Canada - sak_2010_1_5_80m | ecosystem: Environmental > Aquatic > Non-marine Saline and Alkaline > Saline ...
CCAATCCCCGAGATGGCAATATCTCCTATAAAAAAATGGTTAGATATTGTAGAAGGGGGCAAATGGTTTTTGCCATCTGCTAAATCCCCCGATATTCAATTGAGAACTAAAACACTTCATATTTGGTTTTCAGAAGCAAGAGAAAGGGCAAAACTGGATGAAATAGACTACAAGATAAAATATAAGAAAAAAACAAAGTACAGAGAAGACACTGCAATCTACAAATTCAGATTCCATCATTTTAGACATTTTTATGCAAGTTATGTTTATGATAAAACAAGAGATCTATATGCTGTTGCTAATCTCCTGGGCCATAACCAAGTTACAACAACTCAAATCTATGCCAAAGTTTCAGACAAGCAAATGAGAGAAAGTGTTGACTTTGCATTTAATATGCCAATTAAAACTCAACTATTTGAAAAAAATCCTATGGCTGCGATTAATTATACAATTCCTGAAATTGCAAAAAGAGAAAAGACTCCATACGAAATAATCGAAGACAGATTTGCAAGGGGGGAACTCTCTGATATTGAATATCAAAATAAAATAAGACTAATGAGATTGGCCAAAGATCATCTTAAAACCGGAGGACAAAAAGAAGAAAGATTAATTGAAGTTAAAGAAAATTTGGGATAATTATACACCTATAATCCGTACTCCCTTTTGTTTTACAAATTTAATTTTACCTATAACTTCAAAATACTTCAAAAGGTCTAAGCATTGTTTTTTGTTTATACTTAGACTGCTACATAACTTTATTCGAATATTTTTAAATCCGATTGTCCCAACAGCGTTAGCCCTGCATTCTTTAAGGCGCTCAAAAGCAATTTCGTTTAAATCAAAATAACAATTCTCTCCGTTTTTAGCTTCCTCTTTTAATCTTAAAAGGATTCCGCACCAACGAGGTAGATCATGATTCATACAAAACACTCATCAATCTTATTTTTAAAATGGAGCGACTACTTGAGGGGTGCATTATATTAGCAATAGGGTATAATTTTATTATATATTATTAAAAAAAAGAAACTCCTACCTTGTAAACTTCTTCAGTACTTAAATTAAAAATTATGGAAGGATTTTCTTTATAAGAATTTAAAAAAGATTTTTTTAAATATATAAAAGATACTCTATCCCCTTTATTTACTAAAAAACGAAAAGTTGTTTTAAAATTAATAATTTTTTCCTTTTTATTCTGTTTTAGAGTTATAGAAATTGGTTCGGGACCGTATTGTACCTTGGAGTTTGTTTTACCCCTAATGGTCTTTATTTCTCCCGTTATGCATTTAAATTCTTTATGACACAATTCACACTGAATTTTCATTTCTTTGTCTTGAATACCCCCTTCAACATCTATTTCTCTTTTACAATAGGGGCACACAAAAGAATTATCTTCATTCTTTTCAATCAACTCTTCTGCTGCTTTTAGTTCATTCTTAGCAAATTTGATTTGTTTTTTTATGAGTTCAAGTAATTCTTTATCATTTGTTTTCTTTAAACATTTTTCTAAAAAATTAATAACTTTTTTAATTATCTCTTTACTTTCTAAGAAAATTTCTTTAGCTTCTGATTTTATCATGCCTGAATCCATTCCTTTATTTAAAATTTCCATTGATTCTTGGGTGTATTCATGGTATCTAAGCATCACCGAAATTAATTGAGATTTTAATTTTATTTCCTTATTCAAGATAATTTTCTCTCCACATTGTTCACAAAATTTTGTATCAAGAGGATTAATATGGTCACAATTCATACAGATGATCTTATCCCTATCTTCAAAATCAATAGTTAAAGCCTTTCCACATTCTTTACAAAATTTTGCATTTTCAAGATTTTTCACCCCACATTCTTTACAATCAATCATAAATAAAAAAGAAAGTTAAGATATAAAAAACTTCCCTCTAATAAAAAAGGGATACGCCTCGAGCAGGAATTGAACTTACGTGCCCCGAAAGGTCCGGATCTTTAATAGAAGGATTTTCTTTTACCATCATTTGAGCAAAATCAAAATTATTTTCATTAGAAAAAATAAATCTTGTAGAATATCTTACCTGAAAATCTCTCTCCCTCACAATCCTCCTGTAATCTTTTATAATTTCTTTAGAGGGCAAAATACTAAATCTTCGCTTATCACAAATTATTAAAGCAATCTTTGAATTTATTGGAAAATGCATTTCAAATCCAAAACATTCTAAGCCTAAGTTCCCATAAGGGAACAAATTAACTTCATTGTATTCAGCAACAGGATTGTCAGAAGTCCAAAAAGGAAATTTTGTTTCATTAATCAAAAGAATCCACTTTAAATCTTTAATTCTCAATTTAAATTCATTAACTTTCTGGATAATATTATTATGCATTTTCCGTAAAGAATCTTTTTTCATAGATTCTAAAACTTCTCCTTTTAATTTTTCAGAAAGCTCTTTACCATATTTTTCAAAAAATTGTTTTGATGTATCTTCCAAGGTATTTCTTGTTTCCTTTGTACGAATCATTTGGTAACCAATAAATTCCGCGAGAACATCTTTTTCTTCTAAGGTTAATTCATCTAAATTTTTTACAGAGATTAATTTTTGGATTACAGGATCAAATTTAGTTTCTATTTTTTGTAAGGTTTTTTCAATATCTTGATACTCTAAGAGGGTATTATAAAATTCTTCTTCAAAAGCAATATTTTTTGTATTTGTTTGGAATATTTCCTCTCTCTCTTTATCAAAAACCCAAATATAATATTCTTTACCATTAAAATAGGAAAAATTTTTTAGATATACTCTTGGAACATAATGTTGAAGTCTAACTTTTTCTTCTGTCATTCTTTCTTTCTCTCTGTTTTTCTAATGCAGGTAAGGTAAATTTAACATAATTATATTCATCGATACATTTTGCCAAGGTTTCTCCTTTTTCTTTTTTAATGCCTTTAAATTCGTCTTGCATTTTTTTTAAAAAATTAAAATAATCTTCAGCATATCCTGTTTTAAAACCCCATTCTTTTCTAATATAAGCATCCCACATCACAAAAACCTCTGGAATTGTTAAATGCATTAATTTTGAAGCTCCCGTATATTGTATCCCTTTTATTTTAGATAAAATATCAAAGATGTGTTTTATATCCTCTTCATAATCATTAAAGTTTATAGTTTCAAATGATTTCCCCTTGAATTTTTCAAAATAAGGTTTTAAATTATCCACAATTTCTTTAAAATTATTCAAATCAAAATCTTTCATAGCATATCTAAACGTTGCAAAATTCCAAGTTGAGAGTATGAATAAAAAAGCCTCCGTTTCAAATCCCTTTTCAATCATATTAAGAAACATGGGATAATAACTCCCCCTATTTTCTAATTCATCAAATCTTTTTAAGTTGTTATTAAATTCTTCTTGATCCATTTTTCATAAATTACTTTAAATTTTAAATTAGATTATCTAAAAATTCAAATTCTTTTCCTGAATTTTCATAAATGTATTTTTTATTTGAATTGATTTTCCAAATTCCTGAAAACTCTACAACTATTCCTCCGATAAGTTTTTCATTCTTTTGCTTTTTGATCCATTGATGTAGTGCCTCTGCTTTAAATTTAGTATTATTTGAACTTGCAGTATCTCCTGCTTTGGTATCCACAATTAAGATATTTCCATTTTTCAATTTAACAATCCAATCCGGGTAAAATAATCTTTCCCTATGCAACTCTGGATCATTATATGGAACAGCAAAATGATCACTACCCTCATCACCATTTTTATGCCACCATTCAACACTACTTTTTCCATCAAGGTATTTCATAAATTTGGTTTCATTGACTCTCCCAAGATATTCTTTTTGTAAGTAGAATGGTTTCATTGAACATTTTTCAACATCTTTATTAATTTCCCCATAATCTTCATTATATTCTAAAACTTCATTTGGAATATCCAAAGATACTGGTGCCTTAGATTTTGATGCTTTCTTATGCACCTCCTCCTCTCTTATTGGTCGATAATCCAATAATGCCTTATCAATAACATTTTTCAGTTGACTATCCACCCTCAATAAATCCTTTACAATTAATTTATAATAATTATCTCTCTCCTCTTTTGAAATTTTTTCAATCCAAACATTAAGCGCAGTTTTTAATTTTCCCCATGATCTTGCAGGTGCAAATCTCCTGTGCTCATCCTCTTGCTTTGCAATAATATCAAAACAAATCATATTGTAAATTCTAATTAAATCATTCTTTGAGGTATCTTTACTTAGATCTGTACCTTGATCAACTAACTCTTGCACAAAATTATCATAATTCTCAATTTCTGCATCAACTATCAATTGATTCTCAATATGCAAATTATCAAAAGACAAGCCTTTCTGCTCTAATTTCTTTTTTACGGAATTAACAGGATCTTTTGGAATTATTCCAAAATAAGTATTTGCATTTTTCTCAAAAATATTTTGGAAACTATCTCCAAGATCATTATAATCAGGCCTACTCATAAAAGTTGATTCTAATTTAATTGGATCAATTCCCTCTTTTCTCTTACTTGTATAAATGAAAGGTTTGTTTGTACCAAGTTTGCCCCAATTTGCTTTAACCTGATTCCTTTCATAATTTGTATAAAGATATGCTTTGTTTAATTCTTGCTCAGCATAATATCTTGCCTCCGGCATCCTTAATACCCTACCAACAGTTTGTGTGTGGAATACCGGATTTCTTATCTCCCTAAACATCACCAAAACAGATGCTCTTGGACAATCCCATCCTGTTGCAGCTGCCTGTTTAAAGATTAAAAATTCAATTTCTGAATCATTTTTCTCAATCTCATCTAAATTCTCTTTTGTATTTGATAACCAAATAGCAACTTTATGATCAGGAACTCCTTTGTCTCTCAAATAACCTTTAACAAAATCAAGCATGGTTTGATCCAAAGTTTCCTTAGATTTAACATCCTCATTTGGTATTTGAATCAAAACGAGAGGATTAACCTCTGTATCTAATTTTTTATATTTCTCCAACAATTCTAATCTTTTTTTGAATGCAAAATCTAATAACAAATTATGTGTATCCCTATCCTTGTCAGAAATTTCATCAAAATCCTCTTTCGTCTGTGTAAGTATTTTTTCCTTAATCAACTCTGATTCTATAACCTCCTCCCTTGTTACATCTACAAATCCTGCTTTATGATGTGTCACATCAGAATAAGAGGGCTCATTTTTTGGTGTTGCAGTGACTTTCAAAATTATCTTTGGATCAATTAAGTTAATTAAATCATCAGCAAGGTTTGTATCTGTATCTCTGTGTGCCTCATCAACAATTAAAATTATTTCTCTGCAATCTTTTTGTGTCTTTTTAATTAATTCATCAAATTGGCCATCCTCTCCCTCTGTTTGCTCTGTGGGATTCCTTAATTTTCTACCCTCTTTTGTAGAGGATTTTAATTTTTGCCAATTTATAAAAAATACATTATTTTTCTCAAGTTTCTTTTTGTTTGCTAAATCATTAAGATCCAAGAGATTTAATTCACTTGCACCACCATAATAACTCAATAATTTATCCTTACTTTGCAGGTAAGATGGTTCATTAAAACTAAACCATAAAAAACACTTATCTGCATCAAATTGGGGATCACCAGTTAAATCTCTCAAAAATTGTGCCATCATTATTGTTTTCCCAGAGCCTGTTGGGGATTTAAAAATCAAGTCTATTTTTCTGTTGCCTGATTTCCACAAATTAAGAAATTGATTTCTTAATTCAGAAATTGCATTTTCCTGAAATGGTTTTAATTTTATATTGCTCATAAGTTTGCCACCTCCTTATAGACCTCAATTAAAGGTTCAGGAATATCTTTAACTTTAATATTTTTATATTCAGGAAATTCATTAGCATATTCATTCTTACCCCAACTAAAAATATAAAGGTTGACTTTCTTGTCCATCTTATACAACTTATCGACTAATTTTTGTAATTTTGACTTATCCTCTTTAAAGTAAATTGCTGTAATTTCTTTTTCATTTGAAAATATTTGCCACCACTCATCTTTTTCTATCTCCTCAAAAGTTTCCTCTCTGATTGCAATCATTTCTCCTGCCCTGTATGTTAATTCAATCTTATCTTGATCTGTTGCACGATCAAGATTTTCAGTTTCAACAAAATCTGTTTTGTAATATCTTAATTCAGCCGGAATTCCCAAAACCCTTTCTCCGCCTTGGGATTTGTATCCTTGAATTGACATTTTTAACCGTGGATAACATATCTCTTCCGCAACACCTTTTCCATCTCCATTGTTATCCTCATTATTAGTACATAAAATAAATTTTCTTTTTCCCTGGTCATCCTCATTTGCTTTTAATACTGCACTACCCATTGTTCCTGATCCTGCAAAAAAATCCAAAATCAAAGAATCCTTTCTTGAGGCAATTTTTAAAATTTTTTTCATGAGATATACTGTTTTTGGATAATCAAAAGGACACTCTCCTTTAAAGAAATCCTTTAATTCTTTTTTAGCATTTTCATAATTGACTTCTTTTTCATCCCAAAAAGAATTTGCTTTAATTCCCTTTTGTTCTCCTTCCCTCTCAAGATAATCATATTGAAAAACATCCCACCTTTCCCCATTAACTAATCTACCAAATAAAAGCTGCTTTTCCTCAGAAAGTTTTTTCTTTCCCCATCTCCACCTTCCTTCCTCGCCATTACTTAAGACAGGTAATGCTTCTTTAGAAAAATATTTGTCTTTCTCCAAAGAAACCTTTCCATTATTTGGGTTAATATAAATTGAATAATGCATTGTTGGTACATCAATTTTTCTTGCAGCTGCACCCCTTTTTCTTAACCCCATTTCTCTATATAATCTACCTTCTTGATCAATTTTATTATACTCTTTAATCCTTGAATCATCTAAATCCAAAGAATTTAATGAAACCTTGTCTATATTCTTTGCATAAACCAAAAGATATTCATGACAATCAGGAATTATCATCTGCTGTTTCCCCCGAGGATTGCTCTTTACAATTATATTGCTAACAAAATTTTTCTCTCCAAAGATGTCATCCATTAAAATCTTAAGTTGAAAACATTCATGATAACTTATTGAAACAAAGATTATTCCATCATTTGATAATAACCTCTTAGATAATTTTAACCTCTTTTCCATAAAATTTAACCACTTGCTATGCCTCCATCTATCCTCACTATCTACCCAATCATCATTGTATTTCCACTCATGCTTATTTCCGGTATTATAAGGGGGATCAATATATATTACATCCACCTTTCCCTTATGAGTATAATTCAAAACAGAAAGAGAGTGGTAATTATCCCCCTCAATTAACAGATTTGCAGATTCATAATTTTTTCCCTTAATCTCTTTTTTCTTATCTTCTACTAAAATTGGCAAGTTTTTTTTACAATCTAAAACAACTTTTTCGGGTTCTCTTTCTGCATCCCAAACCAAACCATACTTTTTTCTCGCTTTTAACTTTTCCACTTGTGTTCTTAAATTTTCAACCTCTTGCAGTAATTCTTTTTCTGTTTTCTTTTCCATATTTATTTTATCAATTTATCCTTGAAAGTTTTTCCCACATTTTTCACAATTCTTTTATCCTTTTAATTCTTTCTTCAATTAAAGGGTGGGTTTTTTCATGTTTCCTCGGTAAAATTCCGGATTTAATCATCTTTTCTAACATTTTTAACATATTTAGAGTATCTTTTTTATTAGTATTCTTAAAAGAATTTAAATCTGCTCTAAATTCTTGTTCATGTAGTATAGGTTTGTTTATAAAAAACAATAACCACAACCAAGGTTTTTTGGTTCTATAAATTAATTCAAATTTGAGATTATTGTGATAATGCCAAAGTTCATGGTATATAATTGAGACTTGCTCTGAATAAGAAACCCATGGTAAAAAAACCAAAAGTTAAAAAGAAAAAAGCAGAAGTTAAAGAAAAGTATATTCCAGAACAAAAATGGGTCAAAGAAAAAATAGTTTTGGAAGATAGGGGTTTTTTTGGGGAAGAATTACAAATAGTGGATGATAGTTTTTTTGATGAGATTCCTACAAAAAAGAAATTGGCTCCAAGACTTCATAAATATTGGAATAAAGGTGGAGGGAAATGGGGGAATAGTTCTTATAAAATAAAAAATTATGAAAGATGGTTACAAATAAAAGAATTATTAGAAACAAAGATTTTTCCTAAAATTGGATGGGCAAAACTTTCTAAATTTTCTAAAGATTTATTTAATGAGAAAAAAGCAAAAAAAGAAATTAATAATAAACTTCAATTAATGGTAGAACAAAATCCCTCATTAGCAAATGATTTTTTAGAAAAATTAAATGTTGGGAATTTAAGCAAAGAGAATATTAACTTTGCAATAGATTTGATCAATAATTTAGATAAAAAGTTATTAGAATCTGATAAAATAATCAAAGAAACTTTCAAATCAGTTATAAGTAACCTTTCAAAATCAAAAGGAAAAGGATTAAGTGAATTAGATAATCTCCTAAAAGAATGGAATTTATTAGAAATGGCCTCTCTTTCTTCAATTTTATGTAGAAGAATAAGAACATTAGAATTATTAGAAGAAATGATAACTAAAGAAGAAACTTATGAATTAAAAGGAGATAATTCAATTCACAGAATTTTGGAAAGAAATATGTGGATTCTTGATGAAAATTATTGGTTAATTCAAAGTAATAAATCTTTAAGAACTTTTATTGGGGAAAAAATTATAAAAAAAGATAAAGATAAATCAAAAAAAAGACCGGACTTTGTTTGTTGTGACGGGGAAAATAAATTAATTATAGTTGAAATAAAAAGGCCTTCCTTAGTTTTAGATAAGAAAGGAATAGATCAAATAGAACAGTATACTTTAATTGCAGAAGATTATAAGAGTAAAGAGTTTAAGACAACAGATGCAATTTTAGTTGGAAATTCTATTAACCAAAATGGAAGAAAATTGATAAAAAAGAGGATGGGAATAAAATTTATGACTTATAATGAATTAATAGAAAAAGTCAAAACAAAATATACCGAATATTTTAAAAAATTAGAAGAACTAAGAAATGCTGAGTTGATTTAAACTATTGCTTCTTAACTGGTTTTAGAATAAGTTTATCCCCATAACCAGCATTATGAAAACTTTACTCATTTTCTTCTACTTTCTTTAATTTAAATGCCATTTCAATTTCTCCCTCAACACTTTTTCCAATTTAGGATCATATCTTAAAAAATCATTTGATACATTCAAAACTATAACCTCTTCACCTTTAGAAAATTGTTTTAATAATTCTTCTTTGTGCCAAGATTCCATTACAAATATTTTATCTGCCCAATCAATTAATTCTTTTGTTACAGGTGCTTCAGTTAGTGGCCCAATTCCTGCAAACTTTGAACCCGGAATTAAACTTGCAGCACAAGGACTTCTGTCAATTGCTCCAGAACAGATAAAGAGAATATTTTTCTTTTTTTTAATTCCTTCCTTAATCATTTTTTATAACTCGTATTTCAAAAATTAGTTCTTCTAATCTTAAAGCATCTTCTCCAGATAACTTCTTTTCATTATTAATTAAAAATAAAATCTTTGGATTTTCTTTAAGAAAGGGCTTTAAAATATCCATATCTAAATTAAAAAATTAAGGTTTTTATAATTATTTATTGAGCAACAAATCTTTTTCTTATTTCCTTTCCTTTCTTGGTGAGAATATAAAGTCTATTATAAGGTGCTTTTGGATTCAAACAAATTAATAACTCTTTTTCTGCAAAAGAAGTCAAATGTCTTGAGATTTCTCTTAAACTTAATTTTAAAGTGCCACGCTCATTTATTTTCTTCCTTAATACTTCTCCGGTAAATTGCTCATCTTGCAAAAAGCGTATTAATTCTTTTCTTTGACTTCCCATGTTTATCCAGATATATTCCTTCAAATTATCTGTATGCTTCATAAGGTAGACAACATGTAGACATTTAAGAAAAAGATTGACAACAGATAGACAAAGCTTAAAAAATCTAAATCTTTCAATTAACTATGACAAAAGAGTGGAAAGATATGGATCCAAAGGAAAAAGAGCAATCTATCAAAGCAATTGCTTTTGTTATTATATTTGGCTTCATTTTACTATTATTTTTCGGGGTATTTAATTCAGATAAAGCTTCTGAAAATAATCAACAAATTGAAACTCCATCTTTGAGTGTTAATGCTGGACAATTAATACAAGATTATCTTTCTAATCAAATCAATGCAAACGAAAAATATCAAAATAAAATTATCTCGATTGGAGGAATAATTTATGAAGTGGGAGAAGATTGGTCTGGAGGAAATTATGTGATGTTAAGAAAGGAATATGAATATAATGGAGTTCAATGCGAATTTGACACTCCAGAAGAATTAACAAATTTACATAAGGGGCAATATATTACCCTTAAAGGAAAGGTTATCGGATTTACAAACGGACTTGTATTAATTGATGATTGTTCTGTTGTTAACTAAAAATAAAAAACTATTAAAATGTCAGAAAAAATAACTTTCAAAAAATTTGCGGAATTAGTTTTAGAAAATGAAAAAAGACCCCTTAGTCCATTAGGCATTTGGGAAAAGGGGAAAGAAAATCAACTATCAGAAAAAGTAACAACTTCTGGAAAAACTCCCTGGTTAACTATCAGTGCACAAATTTATGTAGACATTAGAGATAATCCAAAAACAGTTTTTTATCAATATAGTAGCAGACCGATGAAATTTTATCTTTCTAAATTCAAAGAAGATTTTAAACCAGAAGAAGTATTAGTAGAAAATTCTTCAGAAGAAGATACTCTAAAAACACAATATTCTGAAAGAGATTTACATCCTTTGCTTGTTAAGTTTGTGGATTCTTCTATTGATTTTAACGCACACGTAAAAACAATTTACCATGAGATTGCAAAAAGAGACCAAAAGGGATTAAACAAATGGATTTATCCAGATTTAGTTGGTGTTCATCTTCCATTTAATGATTTTGATCTTTCAACATTACAAGTTCAAAAAGAGCTTTATTGGACAGCAGTCCGTTTCTTTAGTTTTGAGATGAAAAAAGAATTAAATATTGGAACCTTAAGAAAATGTTATTTTCAGGCCGTCTCGAATAGTAGCTGGGCTAATGAGGGTTATTTAGTTGCTCTTAACATAAAAGATGAGGATGGTAGTTTAATGTCTGAATTAAGAAGGATGAATAATGCTTTTGGCATCGGAGTAATTAAACTAAATGCTGAAAACATCAATGAAAGCGAGATATTAATCCCTGCAAAAAAGCAAGAACTTGATTGGAATACAATAGAAATTTTACTTAAGAAAAATGATAATTTCAAGGAGTTTCTTGAAATCGTTAAAGGGGATATAAAATTAGGAAAGATAGCTAATAAAAATAATTATGATGAAGTAATAAATGAGGAAGATTTCGAAAAGTACATTTTAGATAAAGAA